>MDSZ01209219.1_pt1 | contig 10574 bp, 8 predicted proteins | sample 811201 | NCBI WGS metagenome assembly MDSZ01 (sample SAMN05326647, study PRJNA326480) | marine metagenome | isolation source: seawater | place: Indian Ocean: North | collected 2010
CTATTCGAAAGTGTTTCATCATACATGTAAATTGCACCATCCATATTCACCGCAAATAATGTATCATTTAATATGTTTATTGAGTTAATTTCTAAAGAAAAAGGAGAATCAGTGAGTAGGCCGAAACCGTTTTCATTAAGATAAAATACACTGTCCATTCCGTATCCATCTTTTTTAAATAAAACCATTTGTTTATTTTGAAACATTTCAATTTCAGAATATTCATTTTCAGCAATTACGGGTAATCGATTATCAAATTGCCATTGGCTTTCATCTGGAAGTGCAGGGTTTGTTAAGAGGCCATATTTTAACATTGTAGGGCTTAATGCGAATATAGTATCTCCAGAAAAGCTAATATCCCGGATAGCCTCATTTCCATTTGTTGGATAGTAGGTGTCTTTGATTTCATCTTTATCCACATCTAGCTTTGACAAACAGAAATCAGTCGCTACATAAACATAATCGCCATATCGTTCAAATCTGTTGATTCTCTTGGAATTGGGTATTTGTGCCAATTTAATGGCGGGGATATTATAAATATTATCACTTGTGATTTTATCAATATTTCCATTTTCATAACCAACAAGAACTGCTTCACCAACTTCATCATAGTAGATCGTAGAGACATTAATATCTGATAAACCATTGATGTCCGTAAGAAGCTCTTCTTCCTCAGTTTCACTATTATATACAAAAACACCATTCTTAAATGCTGTAAAGACCGTGTTTTCAACTACAGCAACGTCAATAGCTTGCGCGGAAGCCACATGCATTCTCCATTGTCCCATACCAATCTGAGCCCAGAAGTAGTTCCCCATAATAAGGGTAAACATTAAAACGAAAACTTTCACTTTGGAATAACGCATGTAGTAATAAAATATTTAATTATAACTCCTTATTTATACTCTTTGTTTTAAGTCATTTAAAATTCAAAAAAAGAAGGTAATAAAGAGTAAGGGTTCCAAAGTTAGTGATAATAACCTTTTTCTAGGATGCTTGTATTATATTTGCAGTAACAAATCAATTCACTTCAATGGACGAACAATTCTCGACAAATAAGGCACCGAAACCAGTTGGATTGTACCCTCATGCAAGAAAAGCAGGTAATTTATTATTTTTATCTGGTGTAGGCCCAAGAGTGGCCGGATCAAATCAAACAGATTCTGTTGTTCCAGGTCTTAAGCTTGATCACAACGGCAATTTTTTGGAATTTGACTTTGAAGCACAGTGTCGAAGTGTATTTGATAATGTTAAAATAATTCTAGAAGAATCAGGTTCCAGCTGGGATCAGCTTATAGATGTAACTGTTTTTCTCGTCAACATGAAAAGAGACTTTCATATCTACAATAAGGTTTATGCTGAATATTTTAGTGAAAACAGACCATGTAGAACAACAGTTGAAATAAACTCATTACCCACACCAATAGCGATTGAATTAAAATGTATCGCTACAACTAATTAATTATGACTGGATTTATTATAAGATGTATTGTCGCTGCTATCACCCTTAGCTTTAATACCTATTTGTTTTACACAGGTTATTGGGGTTGGGGTATTTTTATGATTTTTATCTCTGCCCTTGTGGTTTTATCATTTTTTAAAAATGAAAACATGATACTTGCCGTAAATCAAATGAGAGTTGGAAATACGGATAAGGCATTAAAGTACATAAATCGAATTACACATCCCCATTTAATGCCAAGAAAACAGCATGCCTATATTTTGTTTTTACAAGCTGTAATGAGCGCACAGACAGAGGGAATGACTCAAAGTGAGCATAAGCTAAGAAAGGCCATTGGTTTAGGTTTAAGAAAAGCTGAGGATAGTGCCATGGCTCGAATGCATTTGGCAGGTATCTGTGCCCAAACGGGCAGAAGAAAGGAGGCAATGTCCTTACTTTCAGAGGCTAAAAAATTGGACAGTTCAGGAATGATGAAGGAACAAATACGAACAATGCAACAACAACTGCAAATGGCTCCTTCAAAAAATCAAATGCGAATGGCGCAAATGATGGGAGGGAGACGAAAAACTCCAAAAATGAGATAAATTCTTCATGGAATTAATTACCCAATCTTGGAATGATTACGAGCTCATAGATGCTGGTGGAGGACGAAAACTTGAACGATGGGGTAATCTAATCACTATACGTCCAGAAGTCCAAGCTTATTTTCACAGTGGAATGCCTTTTTCTGATTGGTCCGATATGGCGCATTGGGAATTCATTGAGAAAAAGGGTAAAACGGGAATTTGGAAAGAGCTAATTAAAGATGCACCTCGCAATCAAACAATAAGCTATGGAAGGTTAAAGTTTCACATAGAGTTAACTAAATTCAAACACCTTGGTTTATTTCCGGAGCAACGAATAAACTGGGACTTTATAAATGAAAATGTCAATTCAGGACATCGTTTTTTAAACTTGTTTGCATATACCGGGGCTTCCTCATGCGCAGCAAGAAATAAAGGGGCTGATACCATTCATGTCGATTCTGTAAAGCCAATTATTTCTTGGGCGAAAAAAAACATGGAGCAGAGTAGACTTTTAAATATTCGATGGGTGCATGAAGATGCGTTGAAGTTTTTAAATAGGGAGGTAAAGCGAGGTAAAAAATACGACTCCATCATAATGGATCCTCCGGCATGGGGTATTGGAGCAAAAGGCGAACGATGGAGACTAGAAGATCATATTGATGCACTTGTATCAGGTGCGGCAAGTGTTTTGTCAGAGGACGGATTTTTAATCTTGAATACCTACTCCCCTAAAATAGATGGTGAAACATTAAAAGAAATTGTGACCATGTATTTTCTTGAAAGAAATGCTATTGTAGGCCAATTGAAGATGAACACAAAGACATCTAAAAAATTATATTTTGGTGAATTGGTCAGGATACAAAAAAAGAACAAAGGAGATTAGTCTTTACATAGGCTAAATTCCCCCTTACAATTTTTCATTTGCCAAATTTGCTAGTTCAGAACGTTCTCCTTTTTCAAGTTTTACATTTGAAAATAAGGACTCACCTGTCAGTATATCTATTAGATAAGCCAATCCATTACTATTTTCATCTAGATATGGTGTATCAATCTGATGAACATCTCCCGTAAACACAATTTTGGTGTTTTCTCCGGCTCTTGTTATTATGGTTTTGACCTCATGAGGAGTTAAGTTTTGTGCCTCATCTATAATAAACATGATATTAGACAAACTCCTTCCACGAATAAAAGCCAAGGGTGTAATAAGGATTTTGCCTGACTCCTGCATTTCAATAATTGCCTTATGCTTTTTTTCGTTTGTGCCAAATTGAGATTTTATAAATTTCAAATTGTCAAAGAGAGGTTCCATATATGGTCCTATTTTATCATTAGCATCTCCCGGTAGAAAACCTATTTCTTTATTTGATAATGGCACTATTGGTCTTGCCAAAATAATTTGATTGAATTGTTTAGCCTGTTCAAGTGCTGAGGCTAAAGCCAACAATGTTTTTCCTGTTCCAGCAACGCCTTGAATTGCAACCAGTTTGATATTCGAGTTTAATAAAGCATGAAAAGCAAATGCTTGTTCTGCATTTTTTGGTTTTATTCCATAAACAAATTCTTTTTCAATTCTTTCAATTTGCTCAACCGTATGATTATAAAATGCCAATGAAGAGGATTTTCCATTTTTTAGAATGTAATAACCATTCACGAGCTTGTTAGCCCCCAACACATCATCTACATCTATTCTACCTTTTGTAAATATCTCTCTTATTTTTTCTGAATCTACACCCTCGATTGTGTTCGATTTCTCCTCACTTTGAATGGCTACTTTACCGGTTTCATAGTCTTCTGCAACTACACCAAGGGCTTTAGCTTTAATCCTTAAGTTGATATCCTTAGTGACCAGTGTAACTGCCTTTTTTGGTTCTTTCTCTTTTAGATAAAGTGCCGCATTTATGATTTTGTGATCATTTTTTCCTTCTGCATAGATGGATTCTGCATCTAGTTTTTTGGGTTTGTATTCCATGATGACACGGAAATCGCCTTTATCTTTTCCTAATGAAATCCATTCTTGTAATCCTCCACTACCTGAAAGACGATCAATAAACCGAATAACCTCTCGAGCACAGAAGTTTTTCGTGTCATTTCCCACTTTAAATTTATCAAGCTCTTCAAGAACGGTAATTGGGATTGCGACATTATTATCTTCAAATGTTGATATGGATTGATGATCGTGAAGTAAAACAGAGGTATCAAGAACGTAGATTTTTTCTTTTTTGGCCATTAAAGTCTTTTTATGAAAGTTAGCTTTTAATCGAGAATAGTAGCAAAAATAATCAAGCTATTTTTCTACATTTTAATGTTAGCATTATTTTGATTTATTTTTTTACGATTTCAGTTATTGCAGCATCAAAGTTTGCGTAACGAAATCGAAACCCTGCTTTTCTAATTTTTTCATTAGATACTTTTAGACTTTCCGTGAGCATGCTCGCCATTTCACCGAGGAATACTTTCAAGATTCCCTTGGGAACTGCAGGTAGAAAAAATGGTTTTTTCATTTTTTTTGTAATTGTTTTCATCAATTCATGATTTGAAATGTAGCCATTAGCCGCATTATATGTTCCTGAAATATTATTTTCAATACAATACACAAACATGCTGCATAAATCATCAATATGAATCCACGGAACATATTGCTTTCCTGAGCCTAAAGGGCTTCCAAGACCAAATTTAATCGGGCGCATTATTTTCTTTAGAGCACCACCTCTTCGATCAATTACCATTGCAATTCTAAGCTTAGCTACTGGGCACGTATCCTTAAAAGAATCACTTGCCGTTTCCCAATCTTTTACCAATTTAGATAAAAAATCTCTGCCATAGGGGTCAGTCTCTATTTTTTCATGAGGACCATTATAACCGTAACAATTTATTCCTGATGCACTGATGAAATACTTTAAATTTGGCATTTTTTCTGCCGATTTTTTCAGAAAATTAATGGAATTAACGCGTGAGTTGACGAGGTCAATTTTGCGATCATTACTCCATTTTTTACTCGCAATATTCGAACCAGCTAAATTGATAATAATATCTATTTCAGATAAATACTTACTTTCAATTGTTTGCTTTTCCGGATTCCAATAGATATGACTACTTTTTTTTGGTCTACGGGTTAGCTTATAAACGGTATAACCTTTTTGCGTTAACATGCGTGACAAAGATTTACCAATTAAGCCTCTACCTCCGGAAATAAGAACTGTCTTCATGTAATAGAAACATTTGCTTTAACAAAGTGTTTTAGAGCACGTTGAATGCGAGATAAATTTAGTTTTTTTTATTGATTTTTGACTAAGAATTATCATTCTATTGAACTTTACACGTATTTTCGAATCAAAATTAAGTTTTGTTTAAAAAAACGAGCATTTTATTCTATCTCCTCATCAGCTTTTCTCTTCATTCGCAATACTGTGATGTTTATGTTAATCATAAAAATGGCGAACAGCATTTAATTTGTCCAGAGTCAATGAAGGCAGATTTGGCTCAGCTTTATGAAACTATAACAAAAACGCACCCGAATCCATATTTGTATTGTACCAAAGAGCAATTGGACTCCGCATTTATAAGTGCAAATAACATGGTCGCAACTCCCCAAAGTATATTTGATTATTCGATGGTCATTTCTAATTTTTTACAAAATATTCGAGATTCACATACGTTTTTTAACCCTCGTGACCTCCTAGTTTTGTCAGGAAACAATTATAAATTAGCACCTTTTTATTTAAAAAAAATAGACGCTAACTTTTATTTGTCAAAGGTTTACAAGAAGAAATTACCATTGGGTGTAGAGGTTTTAGAAGTTGGAAACTTAACAGTTGACAGTTTATACAAATTGGCGAGTGCATTGTGCCCAAAAGAATCTTATACCGAGTCTGCTCTGAATGAAATAACCAGCAGAATGATGGGCATTGTTTTTAATGTAAGGAATGTTAAGGATAAAATCCAAATGAAGTATGTGAATATAAATGGAGACACTTTAATCACTCAACTTCATCGAACAAAGTCAAATAAATTATTAAATGATGAGGAATGGCAGACTCCCAAAACTATATCTTATGAATTTTTAGACGACGTTGCCTATTTGCGAATTTTTTCCTTTGAAGCTGCGAATGAAAAGAGATTCAAAAAAACGATTGATCGTTTTTTCAGGAAGGTGGAAAATTCTTATGTAAGCTCTATTGTAATAGATATTAGGGAAAATCGTGGTGGATTCATATTATTACTTGAACATTTATTAAGCTACATAAATACCTCTGGAAAAACTTTTGATCTTACCTACTCATACAAGAGAAGTGATTTAGATCGATTTGAGACCTTGTCAAAATTGAAAAAAATGGATTTCATTAAAAAAGCAAAGAGAGTATATCCACGGGGAATGATTAGTAAAGAATACGATTTTTTTAATAGTCCAAAAGGAACGGTTAGCCATATTTTATATGAAAAACAATTATCTAATCGTCGGGACTATGTATTCGACGGAAATTGTTCCCTGTATATAAATGGTTTATCAATGTCTGCCTCTGTGCTATTAGCTACATGGTTTAAGGAGGCCAACCGAGGTAAGGTAATTGGCACACCCTGCTTTGGGTCACCACAAGGCACTCATGGTAATCCAGCTACTATTTTCTTGAAGTATTCTGGACTTCCAATTTCAATTTCAACATTGAAACTTACTCCAAAAAACAAACAAAGTGAGAATTTTGGAGATATTCAAATGGACAAAACAATAAGATTTACAAAGAAAGATTTAAGAATGGGCAAAGATCCTTTCGAAAAAGAACTTTCTAGGGATTAAACCTTTTAATTCTATCAAACAAGGATTCAATTCTAGACATATTTATTTTTTTATAAATGGTGGTATCCGTTGAATTAAAGTTAACAAATACTTCCTCTCCATTTACCCGAGCTTTTAACCATGAACGGATTCTTGTCCGGTCTTCTTTTGCCAAAATACTATCGTGACATATTTGCACAAGCCAAGCATTTGTAACCATAGAGTCGGTATGTTTAATGCCTGGTTGCATTGTGAGAGAGGAAACCGTTGAATACTGTGCCTTAAGCTCTTTATAGACTTGACCGCCAATATCTCGAATCATTTGAACGCTGTCTAGATTTGCATCTTTTATTTTTAATTCATCTCTTATTGAGGTGATTAATTTTTCCTTGGCTAGTAACTCTGCAGCTAAAGGGTTGATATCTTCTTTATCTTTTAAATTGGCAAAGCCTTGCTTGATCTCAAGAGTTGTATTTTCCAATTTAAAAATTGGAAGCTTACGTTTCATTGCTTCTTGCTCCTCCTTTGGAATCAACTCCCCACCATAGGTTAAGGTAATTTTTTGATTAGCAGCATCCACCTCTTGGTCTAATAAATAAACATTTGGTATCGGATGTGTTGCGATTTCACTTTTAATAAATTCCTCTGCCTTTTGGTTGTATCTGTCTTGCTGAACCATTGTGTAGCCAAAATAAATACTAGGAATAATAGTGAGTATTGTAATTGCCAAAATGATGCGATTCGTTCTTTTCGCGATTTTCGCATCTAAATTTTCTTTTTGTGGGAATTTAAGTATTCGTGCTGTTAATAATGTGGCAAGCGAGATAAAAACAGTATTGATAAAAAACAAATAAAAAGCCCCAAAGAAAAACTCCATTTGAAGCGTTGCAAGGCCATAACCTGCAGTACATAATGGCGGCATTAAAGCTGTTGCAATTGCGACACCAGGAATGACATTTCCTTTCATCTTACTAGCAATGGCAATAATTCCTGCAAGACCTCCAAAAAATGCGATTAATACATCATAAATATTTGGTGAAGTTCTGGCTAGCATTTCAGTCTGCGCAACATTTATGGGTGTGAGAGAAAAATACAATGTCGAAGCTATGATTCCTACAATCCCAGCAAATAAATAATTATACAAGGCTTTTTTTAAAAGCTTCAGATCTGTAGTAGCAATTCCAAAACCCATCCCAATGATAGGGCCCATTATTGGAGAAACAAGCATGGCACCAATCACTACGGCTGCGGAATTTACATTTAATCCTAATGAACAAATAAAAATTGCAAATACCAATATCCATAAATTAGTGCCTTTAAAAACAACGCCACTATCAATATTAGATGAAATCACCTCAAAATCTTCTCTTTCTTTTTTAAGGCGAAAGCTGTCTATTGAATTCCTAATCAGGTCAAATAATTTTTCCATTGTGTTAAAAATAAAATATATTATTTAATTGCTGACACACGCAAACAAATTATAGATGATTAAAGAGCACGATAATAATTAAGTATCGCAAAAATTTCCCTAGGAAAATAAAAATAAAAGAAGGAATTATGTTCACCCTAAAAAAACCTAGGGCAATCCCAAGAATGTCCCCGATTAATGGTAGCCAGCTAAATAAAGCCATCCAATACCCGTATTTTTTAATCTGCTTTTTCCAGTTGTCAATTTTTTCTAGAGAGGCACCAAACAATTTTAGCCAATATGGGTTCCCCATACGTCCAATAAAATAATTGAGCCACCCACCTAAAGTATTTCCAGCACTTGCATAAAAAAGACATACAATTGGATGATACCCCATGCCCAGCATGGCAATTAGAAAGGCTTCTGAAGCAATAGGAATGACAGTTGCAGCTAAAAAGCTTGTTAGGAAAAGCCCCAGAAAACCAATTTCAAATTCAAACATAAAAAAAGCCGGCATTGCCGGCTTCTAAATTAAATAAGTTCTTTCTTATTTTTTAGTGAATTTTCTAGTTATTGTGTTCACACCATCACTAATGTGAATGCAATATAGTCCGCTAGTTAGTCCTTTTGTATTGACTAAATATTCGTTTTGACCAGCCTGAGAATTCATCGTATTTGAGGAAATCACCTTTCCATACATATCCGTTACCGAAATGTCTAGAATAGATGCATTTGCAAGTTTAAGTTTTAACATTGCTTCTTCATTAGCTGGGTTAGGAAACACAGAACCAACCTGAATGTTGACATTGTTCTCTTCAATACCGATTGTAGGATCAAAATCCATTCTAACCATCGGAGTAGAGGTGGTATAGTACCACGTTTCATTTGACCAATCAAAAAAGAAAGAGGTTTGAGGAACAGACCCCCCGGCGTTGCTTACTCGAAAACCTTCAGTGTAACAACCCGCAACAGCAAGATAAGTAGTATTTGCCAACAAGAAAACAGGGGATACTAATGGAATTGTAAGGTTTTGATTCAACATATTCTGTTCAACAATAATCGGGTCAGATTCCATTTCATAAACAAAATCTCCTGTATTTGGATCAAGGGAATACAATTTCATATAAAACTCCGTTCCCACTGTTGCTCCATTAGTTCCTCCAGGAAGTCTAACCGTTAAGGCCTTCAATTCTTGGTCGTTCCAAATGTCAAAAAGATTACCTACTTCAAATCCATCAGTTCCATTTGATGTACTTCCACTTGGGTCGTTATTATCTCTGGCATAAATGTAATCCGTAACATAAAAAGTAACGTTAGAAATCTGATTATTCGATGGGACATCGTCTGTTGAGTCAGAGCTTATTGATTGCGTAATCGTGTAATTCATTGTGCTCGCAGGAGGAGTAAATTGAGTTGAAAGGGTTAAATTTACTGTATCCAAAGGAGCTACAGATGTAGGATCACTTGTCCCCGTAAATACTCCAGAATTGATGTCTACATTTAATTGCGTGTTATTTTGAGTTTCAATACCTCCATTAAAAACAGAAACTTGAAAATCAATTGGTGCTACTTGAGTTGTAGGTATTCTGTAGTAATATAATCCTTCAGTTCCCCAATATGTATCCGTAATTTCAAGATCATGATCTGGATTTGTAACGAGCTTTACGTCATCTATGTACCAACCATATGTTACCCATACATTTGGATTAGTCGATGAGCCTGGGTAATTGGTAGTCCAAGAAAATCGAATCCAAATAGGATCGTTTGTAGCTGTCAAAATAGTACCTAGGTTAATTTGTTTTAAATCTGGATTTGGGTATGCAGATCCTCCGGATTGAGATAATACAGGTTTATCTAAATTGTCTCCAATGGGTTCAAAAACCACCCCGTCGGTACTGATAAGAATTTGCTGTAAGTCATTAAAACGAGCACCATATTGTTCAAACTCCAAGGTTACTTGATTTGTACCCGCTAAACCCACAACATCAATTGGATCTACTGTTGTCATCGTAAAAGTTACATCCAATTCTTGTGTTCCTGCGATTGGGTCTCCATTAACCAACTCGGCATAATTACCACCCGAAGTTGAGTTAATACCACCCGAAGAATACCATCCTTCGGAAACATCATTGATATTCCAGCCATATTCAACACCTCCAAGGCCATTATTGTCTATTGCCCAGGTAGCCGGATCATCAAAATTGTCTGACCAAATGGTAACACCTAAATCCTTTTCTAAAGGTGCTTTAAGGTTTTGTTTTTCTTCTGATAGAAGCTCGTCCATGGATGGAATTCTAATGTCTTTTTGAGACCAAATTGTACTTGACGCAATAATCAAGCATAATAATAGTATTTGTTTTTTCATTA
>MDSZ01266761.1_pt1 | contig 10574 bp, 13 predicted proteins | sample 811201 | NCBI WGS metagenome assembly MDSZ01 (sample SAMN05326647, study PRJNA326480) | marine metagenome | isolation source: seawater | place: Indian Ocean: North | collected 2010
ACATTTTTTCTTTCATTTTCAGGAATATTCCAAAATTTTTCTCTTTCTGGCATTGGCAATGTATCGATATTCTTTATAACGGGCGCAATTCCAGTTTTAATTAAAATCCCTCCAGTATCTCGAGAAACGACTCCTGGAATAAATTTTGGATTTTTATTTTCTACCAATGCAGTAAATGCTTCTTCTCCCTCTCTTTGAACTGAATAATCAATTGATGTGAGAGTTTTTAATATATCAGAATCTAGAGTAGCATGCACTCCACCTACAACCTGTTTGATGGATGGATTTGCTTTTTTGACATGTTCAGAAATTATTTTTATAGCACTTATATTAGCAGTATAAGATGTATAGCCAACCCAATCAGGATTAAATCTAATTATATTATCTTTAACCTCATGCCAAATAGCATTGTCTTTATCTTTAAAATAATCTTTATAAGAATTAAAATTAGAAAAAATTTTTTTAACTTTTATATAACCGTAATCACTCACGTAATCTGCATTATAAAGCCATGCATCATGACCACGTTTGTTGAGATAAGATGCTATATAAGCAATACCTAAAGAGTTTGCGTTATATTTCGAGCCTAATAACCTATAAAAAGGTGGATTAACTAAAAGTACTCTTGCCATAAAGTCCAATTAACATAAGCAATCTGTTAATTCAATAACTCAATTTATCCGATTATTTGGTAAAATCTTTCTATCATTTTATTCATGGTCGGCAAATTGTTTTTACTCATTTCTTCCTGAATTGATGAATAATTTTGCAGAATATGATTTGTAATTGAAATTAACGCATCTTTATCACGTTTGATAACATAAACTCCGATTTTGTTTTTTTTCACATAAGAAATTTCATCAAATATAATTATTGGTCTCTTTCTTGCTAATGACTCTTCAAGTACATAAGGATGGGCTTCAGTGAATGAAGGTAAAATTGTTATATTGCTTGTGTCATAAGTTTTAATAAGTTTTTCCTCTGACTCAATATAACCCAAAAATTTTACTTTGTTGCTGTTTTCTTTTAATTTTATACCTTTACCAGCAACAGAAAGTTCCCCATCTAAATTAGTAGACTCAAATAAATTAATAAAATTTTCAATACCCTTTTCTGGATTAATTCTTCCGACGTATAAGAAATTTGGACAGTCAATCTTAGGTTTGCAGGTGTTATCAAACCAGTTCTTATTTAATCTAGATGGTAAAACCAGATATGATTTTTTGACGTCAAATAGTCTTTCATGACAGACAATTACCTTTGTAAATTTTGTTACAAAATTAAACATAAAATCATAGACCCAAACAAATTTTTTTCCAAGTATGTGTAAATACTCCTCATGTCCGTTACTCATCAAATATGTAAATATGTTTTTTTTTCTAAACAAAAAAAGAATTAAAAAACTAAGAAAAGTATAAGGGCTTATTGCAACTATTAAATAACGACTATCTTTTATGAATACAGTTTTTAATACTTGCCACAAAAATAATATAATGTTTGACGCTGCTTTAATGTTATTTAATTTATATACATGATTACATTCTTCTTTAGATCGCCTAAAAATACATTCAACATCATATTTTGAAGACAATTCGTCTGGTAAAATTTTTAAATCTAAATTTGTACTTTTGAACTGATTTACAGAATTAACAGAAACTCTCTCGTTAGAAATGATGATTAGTTTTTTCATTTTTTAAAAGGAAAATTTTTATTATTATAAATATTAACGATAATAAGACTGCTACTATTACATCTTGTAATGGAGTTGCTTGGGGGTAACCATAATTCCATAATATTACTAACAATAACCAAATTAACCACTGTAATAAATCTTTTTTGAAATTAGACATGCTTAAATATTTTTTTCTTAATAAGAAATGATAAAAATAACAAAATCAAAAACATTGCTATAGGTATATAAACTTCTTTAGTAAATATTAATTCAATTAAGCTAAAAGTTTCTGCTTGTTTTACATATTCGTTCAATCCTGAACCAATAGTGTTCCAAACAAAAAACATCGGAATAAAACCTAGAAAACTGGCAAAAAAATAATTAAATTTACTAATATTAAAAATGACAGGTAAAACATTCTGAATTCCAAAAGGGATTCCAAGCCCCCCTGCTAATCTGAAAGCAAAAAAGTAGTTAAATTCATTTTTTCTAAAAAGATAAATATATTTTGAAAATTTTTTCATCAAAAAATTTTGAATTGTTTCTTTAAAAAAATAATTGGCTATTAGATATAGTATTAGAGCTCCTGTTGAAATTGATAAAACTGATATAAATGTTCCCAACCATTTTCCAAATAAAATACCTGAAATAATAAGTAGTGGAGATCCAAATCCTAATAAAGATATCCAAATAATACTAAACAGAAAAAATATAAATATATTCAGATAAAGCGTTTTGCCAAATATATTATCCAAATCAATTTGTAATTGTTTATAATATGAAAAATCATTCAGTCTTGTTACCTCAACATTAGAAAAGATTAAGTAAAGGAAAGAAAATAAGATTACAATATATGTTATACCTAAAAATAGTTTAAGACTTTTGCTCATTATTTACCTGTACAATAAACATTAATTAAAATATATACCTTTTAATAATTATGAAAAGGACATACCAACCAAGTAACCTAGTTAGAAAAAGAAGACATGGCTTTAGAGCTAGAATGTCTACAAAAGCTGGCCGACAACTTATAGCTAGACGAAGAGCCAAAGGTCGAAAAACAATATCAACATAAAAAATAGATGGTTAGGCTTGAAAGTTTAAAAAAAAGCAACCAATTTAAAAGAGTACTTAAAGAGAAAAAAGTTCATTCAAAATACTTTTCAATATTTGCTTCAAAAAATTTTTACAAACCTAAATATAAGAATGACTTATTAATCAGTTTCGTTATGAAAAAAAAAATTGGGAATGCTGTTAAAAGAAACAAAATAAGAAGAAAATTAAAAGCTATTGTTTATAAATTATTAAAAAAAAGAGGTGCAATTAACAGAGATTATACTTATATAGTTTTTGGAAAATCAAACGCTTATGCTGAAAAAGAAATTATTCTTATGCCAGCGATGATTGAGTGTTTTAATAAAATTAAATAAATGTCAAAATTAATCATACTAATAAATATTTATATAATAAAATTTTATAAATATTTTATTTCACCTATGTTGGGAAATAAATGTAGATATCTTCCAACCTGTTCGGAATATTATATCGATTGTCTTAATACTCATGGATTCGTAAAAGGTTCTTTTTTTGGTATTAAAAGAATATTTAGTTGTCACCCTGTAAAATTTTTAGGCGGAGGATCTGGTTTAGATTTCGTGCCGAGTAAAAAAAATTTAGATAAGGAAAAATTGAATGGACAATAAAAATGTTTTTATAGCACTAGCGTTATCGATGTCGGTCTTACTTTTCTGGGCAGCGTTCTTTGAAACTCCTAGGCCTGTAAAAAATAATACAGTTCAAGAGCAAAAAGAAAACTCCGAAAATAACATAACACCAAATGTTAATGATTCTTTTAAACTAAACAAAGTTTCTAGAGTGGATGCCATTAATAATTCTGCGAGAATTAAAATTGAAAATGAGAGTATTTTAGGATCAATGTCCTTGGAGGGAGGGTTAATAGATGATATCTCATTTAAAAAGCACAAGCAAAATTTAAAAAATAATTTAAATGTAGAATTTTTAAATCCTTCTCAAACGGAAGATGGTTTTTATGTAGAAACCGGATGGTCAAGTATTGGGAATAAAATTAAAGTTCCATCAAAAAAAACAATTTGGAAAGTAAAGGGGAACAACTTTTTAAGTAATAATAAACCAGTAGTTTTAGAATGGAATAATAATGAGGGAATTATATTTAAAAAAAGAATTGAATTAGATAATAAATATTTATTTAAAATTACTCAAGAAGTTCAGAATAACACAAATAAAACGATCGATTTATATCCTTACGCACAAATAACGAGAAATAAAATACCTGATGATATTCAAAATTTTTACATATCTCATGAAGGATTTATTGGTGTTTTCGATGAAGAACTTAAGGAAGATGATTATGATGACATTGAGGAAAATAAAATAGTTAGAGAGGCTGATGAAGGCTGGCTAGGTATTACAGATAAATATTGGGTAACAGCTGTTGTTCCAAAAAAAGGAGAGAACTTTAAATCAACTTTCTTATACAAAGACTCCTTCAAAGCTAATTATATTTTGAATAATCCAACAAAAATAAGACCATCTTCTAGCAACTCTAATGACGTGAGACTTTTCGTTGCAGCCAAAGAGGTAGAAACAATTGACACTTACGCAGCCGATCAAAATATAAATAAATTTGATTTAGTTATTGATTGGGGTTGGTTTTATTTTTTTACGAAACCTCTTTTTTTCATAATCGATTATTTATTTAAGTATTCTGGTAATTTTGGAATTGCGATAGTTATAATTACAATTGGAATTAGATTAATTTTCTTTCCACTTGCAAATTACTCATTCAGATCGATGGCTAAAATGAAAGCAGTTCAACCAGAGATGATGAGATTAAAAGAATTACATAAAGAAGATAAAGTAAAACTTCAACAAGAAATGATGGCTCTCTATAGAAAAGAAAAAATAAATCCAGCCTCAGGATGTTTGCCTATTTTGATTCAGATACCATTTTTTTTCGCTATTTATAAAATGTTATTTATATCTTTAGAAATGAGACACCAGCCTTTTTTTGGTTGGATTAAAGATTTGTCTGATAAAGATCCAACCTCTATATTTAATTTATTTGGTTTAATTCCTTGGGATCCTCCAAGTTTTTTAATAATTGGTATTTGGCCTATATTGATGGGAGCTTCAATGTGGGTGCAACAAAAACTTAACCCTGCTCCAGCAGATCCAGTTCAAGCAAAAATATTTGCTTTTTTTCCACTATTCTTAACAATAATTTTAGCATCCTTCCCTTCGGGGCTGGTGGTTTATTGGACTATAAACAATATTTTAACTATTGCTCAGCAATGGGTAATAATGAAACAGACAAAAGTAAAAACTAATTAAATGTCAAAGAAAATTTCTTTGGACGATATTAAAAAATTTTGGCCAGAAAAAGCTCCTGATATTAACATCGTAAAAAAATACGTTACTAAATATGAAAAAGAAAAAATTGTAATTAAGTACGGTGGCAACGTATTGATTGATAGAAAGGTATTTAATAATTTTATTTCTGACATAAATGTACTTAACAAATTGGGTCTATCTATTATTGTAGTACATGGAGGTGGTCCAAGAATTAAAAGAGAACTGGATAAAAAAAAAATCGTATCGAAATTTATTAATGGTTTAAGGGTAACAGACAAAAGTATTATAAATATTGTTGAGGAGGTATTAATAGATTTTAATAATGATATAGTTAACTCTCTTAAAAAATTAGGATCTCAAGCTACTTCATTTCACACCAAAAACAATAATATAATTGAAGTTGAGCCAGAAAGAGAAGAATTAGGTTTCGTAGGAGTTCCAAGAAAGATTAATTTAAATTTAATTGAAAGTGCTTTACAAAAAAATCAAATTCCAATAATCGCTCCATTGGGTTTAGATAAAAATAGCCAAGTCTTTAATATTAATGGTGACACTGCAGCAAGTGCTATAGCCAAAAAACTTAAGTCCAGAAGACTTATATTAATGACTAATGTTGAGGGTGTATATGATGATAAAAAGAAACTAATTTCAGAAATAAAACCTTTTGATATTGAAAATTTAATAAAATGGAAAATAGTAGCAGGTGGTATGATACCTAAAATAGAAAATTGTGTGGATGCAGTTGAAAATGGAGTAAGGGGAGTTGTAATTCTTGATGGAAGGAAACCTCATTCCATACTTCACGAAATATTTTCTGACACCGGTTCAGGTACTTTAATAAGAAAATGAAAGATTTAAAAAACATTAAATATTGGTTATTTGATTTAGATAATACTTTATACGATGGAGCTACAAAAGTTTTTGATCAGGTAGATAAAAAGATGTCAAAATTTATTTCTGAAAAACTTAACGTAGAATTAGAAGAGGCCAAAAAAATACAAAAAAATTATTTCCAAGAGTATAATACTACTTTAAATGGGATGATTAAAAATCACAAAATTGATGCTGATGAATTTTTAGAGTTTGTTCATGATGTAGATCTAAATTTTCTTAATAAAGACGAAATTCTTGAAAACGAGATAAAAAAGCTAGAGGGTAAAAAGATTATATTTACTAATGGTTCTAGGGCTCATGCCATAAATGTAACCAAAAGAATTGGGATTGATAAGCTGTTTGATGGAATATTTGATATAAGAGACTCAGAATTTATTCCTAAACCTTCAAAAGAACCATATAAAAAGTTAGTAGAAGATTACAAAATTGAGCCACAATATTGTATATTCTTTGAGGATATAGCTAGAAATTTAAAACCAGCGTATGAAATGGGCATGAAAACAGTTTGGATAAAAAACAATGAGCCGTGGGCATCAAAATATTCAGACGCAGAATTTGTAAATTATAAAACTGAAAAACTTGCAAGTTTTTTAAAGGAGATAAATGAAAATAGACGAACTTGAAAATATAATTAATAAAGCTTTTGAAAATAAACAAACCATATCTGAAAAATCAGATAAAAAAATTTTAGATGCAATAAATGAAACTATAGAACTTACGGACAAAGGTAATATTAGAGTTGCTGAGAAGAAAGATAATCAATGGCAGGTAAATCAATGGGTAAAAAAGGCAATTTTATTAAGTTTCAGAGTTAACAGTATGACAATGTCAAAAGGCCCTTACACAACTTGGTATGATAAAGTACCAGGTAAATCTGTATCTTGGAATGAAAAGGATTGGAAAAAGGCGGGTTATAGACATGTTCCAAATGGTGTTGTTAGAAAAGGATCCTTTATTGGAAAAGGAGTGGTGTTGATGCCTTGTTTTGTAAATCTTGGTGCATATGTAGATGAAGGAACAATGATCGATACTTGGGCATCAGTCGGATCTTGTGCTCAAGTTGGAAAAAACTGTCATGTTTCTGGAGGAGCGGGTATTGGTGGAGTTCTTGAACCATTGCAAGCTGGGCCAGTTATTATTGAGGATAATTGTTTTATAGGAGCTCGATCAGAAATTGCTGAAGGTGTACTAGTTGAGGAAGGAGCGGTAATATCAATGGGAGTTTACATTGGAGCTTCTACGAAAATTGTTGATAGAGAAACTGGAAAAATTACCTATGGAAAAGTTCCAGCTTATTCTGTCGTAGTGCCAGGTTCAATGCCTAACAAGAAAAATTCTGAAGGACCATCATTATATTGTGCTGTAATTGTTAAAAAAGTTGACGAAAAAACTAGAAGCAAAACGTCAATTAATGATTTATTAAGAGATTAATGCCCAGTATAAACGAATTAAAATTAGCCAAAGAATTAATTTCTTTTCCCAGTATTACTCCAAAAGATGTTGGTGCAATTAGTTTTTTAAGTAGAAAACTAAAATTGTTGGGTTTTAAATGTAAAATTTTAGAATTTAAAGATAAAAAAAGCAAACCTATTAAAAATTTATACGCTAGATTAGGAAACAAACAACCTAATCTGTGCTACGCTGGACATACAGATGTAGTTCCACCTGGAAATATAAAAGACTGGACAGTAAATCCATTTAAACCTGTAGTTAAAAGAAATTACTTAATTGGAAGAGGTGCAAATGACATGAAAAGTTCTATAGCTTGTTTTGTAAGTGCAGTAAATAAGTTTTTAAAAGAAAAACCAAAATTTAAAGGTTCTATAAGTTTTCTTATAACTGGGGACGAAGAAGGTTATGCAATTAATGGAACAAAGAAAGTTGTAGAATATCTGAAAAAAAAGAAAGAAAAAATTAATTTTTGTATTGTTGGGGAACCTACGAATCCTAATAAGTTAGGTGAAATGATCAAAATTGGAAGAAGAGGAAGTTTAACAGGGAAAATTGAGTTGAGCGGTGTTCAAGGTCATGTAGCCTACCCGCATCTTTTGAATAATCCAATAAATACTTTAATAAGTATTTGTAAAAAATTAAAGGAAAAAAAATTAGATAAAGGTAATAAAAATTTTCAACCATCAAATTTAGAATTTACGAGTATTGATGTAAATAATAAGGCTCATAATGTAATTCCAGCTAAAGCTAAAGCTCAATTTAATATTAGATATAATAATTTTCACACAGCAAATTCCTTAAAAAAAAAGATAAATAAAGTTGTTAGAAATTTGTGTAAAAAAAATAAATGTGCTTTTAAAATAGAATATATGGCAAATGGGGACTCTTTTTTAACAAAACCACAAAAAACAATTTATATGGCTAAAAGAATAATCAAAAAGATAACCAAAAAAAATCCTAAATTTTCAACGACTGGCGGGACTTCAGATGCACGTTTTATTAAAAAAATCGCTCCTTGTCTTGAATTTGGTCTTGTTAACAAAACAATGCATAAAGTAGATGAATGTGTCTCAATTTCAGACCTTAAAAAGCTTACAGATATTTATAAAAATATATTAGTAGAGTATTTTAAGTGAAATTATATAAAATTAAAAAATCAAATATCGATAAAAGAGGTCTGTATGCCAGTAAAGATATTAAAGATGGTACAAAAATAATTGAATACAAAGGTAAGATTGTCACTAAAAAAGAAGTAGAAGAAAATTCGAAATTCGACAATGACAAAGCTATATATCTTTTTAATTTAAATAAAAGATATGATCTTGATGGTGATTTTAAATATAACACTGCAAGATTAATTAATCATTCTTGTGATCCGAATTGTGAAGTTGCTGGGGTAGGTTTAAAAGTTTGGGTATATGCAATAAGAGATATTAAAAAAGGAGAAGAACTATCGTATGATTATGGTTTTGGTTATGACGAATTCTACAAAGATTTTCCCTGCAGATGCGGATCAAAAAATTGCGTTGGGTATATAGTTCGAGAAGGTTCTAGATGGCGAATAAAAAAACAGAAATCGATATAATACTTCCAAATTATAACAGTTCAAGTTTCATAGATAAGACTATTCAAAGTGTCCTTAATCAAAACTTTAAAAATTGGAAATTAATTATAATTGATGATTTTTCTAATAAAGAAACAAGAGAAAAAATTAAAAAATATGAAAAATTAAAAAAAATAAAAGTTTTCTGGCTTAAAAAAAATAGAGGGGCTGCCTACTGCAGAAATTTCGCTATTAATAAATCTAAATCAAAATATTTAGCTTTTTTGGACTCTGATGATATCTGGGAAAAAGATAAACTAAAATTGCAATTACAATACATGAAAAAGAATAATTACAACTTCACTTACACCTATTATAAAACTTTTGGTTTACAATCGAGAAAAATTTCTACACCAGAAAAATTCAATTTTAACAGTTTTATTAAGAATACATCAATAGCTACAAGCACAATGATGGTAAAAAGAAAAACAACAAAAAATATTAAATTTACATACACAACAATATGTGAAGACTATTATTTTAAGTGTAAAATATTGAAGAAAACTAAATTTGCTTATTGTCTTAAAAAATATTTAACAAAATATAGGGTAGGTAAAAACTCTTTACAAAGTAATAAATTTAAAAATTTTTATTGGATTTGGAAAATAAATTTTAAATATAATAAATTATCTTTCCTTGAAAACTTGAATTCTTTATTTTTCATATCCCTGAGCTCTTTAAAAAGATACGGTTTTAAGTAATTAATATTTTATTTTAGTAAGGTACAAACCGTGAGCTGGAGCTGGAGGAGCGCACATTTTTCTTTGTTTTGATAAAAATGCCTTTTTAAAGTCTTGGAAATTCCATTTGCCTTCGCCAAGAAACTTTAAAGAACCTACCATCGATCGAACTTGTTGTTGTAAAAAAGATTTTGACTGAAAAGTTAAAACAATTTTGTGTTTATTTTTTTTAATTATAATATTTTTTAGAGTTCTAATTGGAGATTTAGCTTGGCAAGATGAAGCCCTAAAAGTAGAAAAATTATGGGTTCCTTTTAAAATTTCAGCTCCTTTCCTCATAGTGTTTACGTCAAGTTTTTTCTTAATATGCCAAGCTTTATTCTTTTCTAACACTAAAGATGAAGGTCTATTAATTATATAATATTGATAAATTCTTTCGTTTGCACTGTGTCTCGCATGAAATTCATTATTTTTTTTTTTAATATCAAGAATAGAAATAGGATATTTTTTTAAAAAAAAGTTTATTGAACTAATAAAAATCTTTTTATTAATTATTTTATTCCTTGTTTTAAAATGAGCTGATTGTTCACTAGCATGCACACCTGCGTCTGTACGCCCAGATCCTATTACTCTTATCTTATTTTTTAGAAACTTTGATAAAACTTTTTCTAACACTTCTTGAACAGATAGGCCGTTTTTTTGAATTTGCCATCCAACAAAATTTGTTCCTAAATATTCAACCATAATTTGATATGTAAACATTAACTTAAAATTTCACCTTGTTTAATTTTGTTTCCAAGTAAAAATTGACCGATTAATTGTCTATTTTTCCCTTCCTTTTGAATTTCTAGAATTCTTATTGATTGTTCTTTGCAGGCAA
>MDSZ01189011.1_pt1 | contig 10573 bp, 10 predicted proteins | sample 811201 | NCBI WGS metagenome assembly MDSZ01 (sample SAMN05326647, study PRJNA326480) | marine metagenome | isolation source: seawater | place: Indian Ocean: North | collected 2010
GATTATGGTCATTACGGACCACTATTCATTCGTCTTGCTTGGCATGCTGCTGGAACATATAGAACTGGCGATGGTAGAGGTGGAGCAGGAACTGGAAATCAAAGATTTGCGCCAATTAACAGTTGTCCAGATAATGTTAACCTTGATAAGGCAAGACTTCTTCTTTGGCCGATAAAAAAGAAATACGGAAAAAGAATTTCATGGGCAGATCTTTTCATACTAGTTGGAAATGTTGCATTGGAATCAATGGGCTTCAAAACATTCGGTTTTGGAGGTGGTAGAGAAGATATTTGGGAACCCGAAGAAGATATTTATTGGGGTTCTGAAAAAGAATGGCTTGCAAACAACAGATACAATTCGAAAAGAGAATTAGAAAATCCACTTGGAGCTGTTCAAATGGGCTTAATTTATGTCAATCCGCAGGGTCCTGATGGAAATCCAGATCCACTTTTAGCTGCTAGAGATATAAGAGAAACATTTGGAAGAATGGCGATGAATGATTACGAAATAGTTGCTTTAGTCGCTGGAGGACATACATTTGGAAAATCACATGGTGCTGCACCAGAATCTCACAAAGGTCCAGAGCCAGAAGGATCTAAAATTCAAAATCAATCTACTGGATGGAACAGTAACTATAAAAGTGGTATTGGAGCAGATACAATAAGTAGTGGTATAGAAGGTGCCTGGACTTCAAATCCTATTAAATGGGATATGGGTTATTTTGACAACCTCTTTGGCTATGAGTGGGAGTTAACAAAAAGTCCTGCAGGTGCTCACCAATGGAAACCAATAAAGAATGGTCATGCCCCTAACATGACACCTGATGCACATATCAAAGGTAAGAAAAATCTACCAATGATGCAAACTACTGACTTATCAATGAGATTTGATCCTGAATTTGGAAGAATTTCAAAACACTTCCATAATAATCCAGATGAGTTTGCAGATGCTTTTGGTAGAGCTTGGTTTAAACTTACTCACAGAGATATGGGACCTAAAGTTAATTATTTGGGTAATGAAGTACCAAAAGAGAATTTAATTTGGCAAGATCCAATACCTAAAAATAAATTTAAATTAAAAACCAAAGAAATTGAAATATTAAAAACAAAAATTGCTAAATCAGGACTTTCAGTATCTCAATTAGTATCTACGGCTTGGGCTTCAGCTTCTACATATAGAGGTTCAGACAAAAGAGGTGGGGCTAATGGAGCGCGTGTAAGACTTGCTCCTCAAAAAGATTGGAAAGTAAACAATCCATCTCAACTTTCTAAAGCAATTAAGGTATATGAGAAAATCCAAAAAGCATTTAACTCAAAAAATAAACAAGTTTCATTAGCAGACTTAATTGTTCTAGGAGGAAATGTTGGAATTGAAAAAGCAGCAAAAAATGCTGGTAAAAAAATCAAGTTACCTTTCTCACCTGGGAGAGGGGATGCTTCACAAGATCAAACAGACATACATTCATTTGGCCTTTTAGAACCACAAGCTGATGGTTTTAGAAATTATGCAAATTCCGAATGTACAACGCAGGCCGAGGAGTTGTTAGTTGATAAAGCTCAATTAATGCAATTAACTGCTCCAGAAATGACGGTCCTAGTTGGCGGTATGAGAGTCCTTGGAACAAATTTTGATGGATCTAATCATGGAGTATTTACAAAAAGACCTGGTAAATTAACCAATGACTTCTTTGTAAACTTATTGGATATGGATGTTAAATGGAATGAAATTTCTAGCAAAGAAGATATATTCAATGGTGTTGATCGAAAATCAGGAAAAGTTCTGTGGACAGGAACAAGAGCAGACTTAATTTTTGGTTCAAACTCTCAGCTGAGAGCTTTAGCTGAAGTGTATGCGACAGATGATTCATCTGAAAAATTTGTAAATGACTTTACAGCTGCTTGGACTAAGGTTATGAATGCTGATCGATTTGATTTGCAGAATTAACAAGGAATAAACTTATGGCGGAAATGAGTTTTGAAGACTTTTATAAAATACCAGATTTAAAATTTGATATATCCAGATTAAAAAAAGATCTAGATAAAGTTTTAAAAAAGAAAAAATTTAAATCTCCAGGTGTAACTCATTTCGGGGCCATATCACTCAATAGAATTCCAAATGATGAAAGTTCAGTGGAAGGTAATAACGTACGTGGAAAATACTGGACTATAGCTGATGAGACAGGAACTGAGGTTTCAAGAGATATAGAAATAGATGAGTCGAAATATACGGAGCTTGTTCCAGAGTTTGAGGACACCTATTTTAAAGAAGTATATGAGACTTTAAAAAGTAAGTTTAAAATTGGAAGAGTTAGACTATTATTGAAAGAGCCTAGATCCACTCTAAGTTGGCATAAAGATCCAGAGCCAAGACTGCATATACCAATCGTTACAAATAAAGGATGTATGATGGTTATAGAAAATGTTGCTAAACATATGCCAGCAGATGGCACAGCAACTATTACAAACAATAAAAAATTCCATAATTTTTTCAATGGTGGTGAGCAAGCAAGAGTTCATCTTGTTGCGTGCGTACTAGAAGATCCTTTTAATTAATTAAGAAGTTGACCCCAAAAATTGTCAAATAAAATCCACCCTGATATTTCTTTATTTGATGTTTTACACCAATTATTCTTACATTTTTTCAGTAAAATAAGTTTACCTTTTTCTGCTATTGCAAGTGGCTCTGAAAATTTTGTAGGTTTAGAAAAAATATAATGTTTTTTGTTCAATATTACTGAAGTTGACTTTTTTAGCTGTGATGTATGTATCCAGCCACTATTATGTTTATGATCAATTATTCTTCTAAAGTTTTCCATTTTATCAATTACTTTTATTGGTAAATTTTTCTTTAAATAAACATATTTTATTGGATATTCAAAACTTGGGCCATATCTCACATTAACCTTGTTGTTTTTTAACATAACAAACTCATCAGCAAAAGAAATTTTAATCGGAAAAACAAATATAAAACAAATTATAAAAGAAGCTAAAACTCGCATATGCATTTTTTTATTTTATTAAACTTAACAATTCGAGTTTTCAAATTTAATGTATCTAGTATCAATATTGAATTTTTTAATACATTATTAGTTTCTAAAATTGTTTTTATAATTTCGTTTGCTTGAAGGGAGCCTACAATACTTGCTGTCGTTCCAAGGATTCCCTCTTGGTCGCAATTTAAAATCTCATCAGATGGTTTTTCTTGATAAAAACATTTTAAACATGCATTTTTTTTATTTTTAAAATCGAATACAAAAATGTGCCCATCGAATTTACTAATTGCACCAATAATTAATTTTTTTTTAAATTTAAGAGATGTTTCGTTCAATAGAAATTTTGTCTCAAAATTATCAGAGGCATCAACAACAATTTGATATTTTAGTATCAAACTATCTATATTTTTTTTATCAATTTTTTTTTTAAAAGTATTTACTTTAACTAAAGGATTTATTAGTTTTAACTTTTTCTTTAGTACATCAACTTTATATTTATTGATATCTGAAGTATTAAAAAGTGTCTGCCTATTTAAATTCGAAAGTGATATTTTATCATTGTCTATTATTCCAATTTCTCCAACTCCAGCTCTACATAATAAGTCAGCAATGGGACACCCAAGTCCTCCAGCACCAACTATAAAAACTTTAGATGAACTAATTTTTTTTTGACCTGTTATACCAATATTTTTAAGAATAATTTGTCGTGAATATCTATCAAGATATTTTTTGGTTATTGCATTCATTTTCCTGTGGATCCAAAACCACCTTCACCTCTTATTGTTTCCGGAAGGCTTTCTACCTCTTCGAAAGTGGCTTTAATAATAGGAACCAAAATCATTTGAGCAATTCTATCTTCGTTATTAACTATAAATTCCTTACTTCCATGATTATAAAGAATAACTTTTAACTCTCCACGATAGTCACTATCAATTGTCCCAGGAGTATTTAAAACAGAAATATTATTTTTTGCTGCTAAACCTGATCTTGGTCTGATCTGTACCTCCATGTTTTCAGGAATTGCTATTGATAGTCCAGTAGGTATTAGCTCAGACTTCTGCGGGATAATTGAAATAGGCTTATCTAAAAAAGCCATAAGGTCCATCCCTGAAGATCCATTAGTTTTATACTTTGGTAATAAAACTCTAGAGTTTAATTTTTTAATAAGGATCTTAACCATTTGCTTTTAGTTCGATAGAAATTTTTTCTACTAACATTTTAGCAATCATTTCCTTAGTATTAAACGAAATATTTTGAACATTTGATTTATTTTTTTCAAATATTTTTACTTCATTATATTCGCTATCAAATCCAATCTTTTTATTTGAGACATTATTTGCAATTATCCAATCACAATTTTTTTCATTTAATTTTTTTTTTGAATTTTCTTCTAAATTTTTCGTTTCAGCTGCAAATCCTATAACTAACTTAGGTCTTAGACTGTTATGTTTTGAAGTATAATCAAGTATATCTTTATTTTTTTGTACTTCTAACTTTTCAAAATTTCCTTTTTTAATTTTATCATAATAAATTTCCTTCATTCTAAAATCTGCAACAGCAGCAGCAAATACAGCTACGTGGACTGGAAGATTTTCAACAGTTTTTTCAAACATTTCATCTGCACTATTTACATTTATAATTTTAACTCCTTCTGGCGTCTTTAGGTTTGTAGGTCCTGAAATAAGAGTTGTATTAAAACCATTCTTTTGTAGCTCCTCGGCAATTGCATAACCTTGTTTCCCAGAAGACCTATTTGTTATAAATCTTACTGGATCAATATATTCTCTCGTTGGCCCAGCTGTTACTAATGCTCTAAAAATTTTATTTTCTTCTAAATTTTTAAAATAATCATGGATAAAATTTACTATATATATTGGATCAGAGAATTTTCCAGATCCATATTCCCCACAGGCCATTTCACCAATATCTGGTCCAATAATTTTATAATTGGATTTAACAAGTTTCTTTAAATTTTCTTTAGTTATAGAATTCTCCCACATTCTAACATTCATTGCTGGTGCTATAAAAATACTTTTGTCTGAAGCAAGCGCAACTGTCGTAGCTAAATCTCCTGCTAAACCATTACTTAATTGAGCAATTTTGTTTGCTGTTGCAGGAGCCAATAAAATTAAATCAGCCCATCTAGACAAAGAGATGTGGTCCATTTCTGTTTCATTTTTAAAATCAAATAGATCAGTGTAAACTTTTTCGTTTGAAAGCGAACTGACTGATAGAGGAGTAATAAATTCTAATGCCCCTTTGGTGAGAATAGTTTTAATCTTACAATTATTTTTTTTAAAAATTCTAATTAACTCTAAAGATTTATATGCAGCTATCCCACCACAAATTATAAGCAATATTTTTTTATTCTGTAAGTTCTTCATTTGAGAATTAAAATACTATGATCGATAAAATTACAAGAAATAATAAACCAATAATACTTTGATTTTTAAATGATTTAAGTTCCATTTTTTTTTCATTTAATGATGAATAAGTATTTGAATTTTGGGGGATTTGTCCGCTAGCTAAAAAAGTCAAAGCTTGATTTGCTTTATCCATGACTTGTGGTAACTCGGGTAACTTTTTTAAAGCCTCAGAAGTGTCTTTAAGAATATTTCCTATTTCACTTATTGGATCTTTTGTTTCTTTAAGCCATTTTTCTAAAACTGGTTTAGATATTTCCCATATATTTGCATCTGGGTCTAATTTTCTAGCAACACCCTCTACAACTACCATGGTTTTTTGTAATAGAAGAAGTTGTGGTTGCGTTTGCATATTAAATTTTTCAGTTATATCAAATAATTGTTTTAATAATTTACCACCAGAAATATCTTTAACTGATTGTCCAAATATTGGTTCCCCGATTGATCTTAATGCTTGTGCTAATTCTTCCATGTTAACATTTTGAGGAACTAATCCAGCTGAGATATGCACTTGTGCTACTTTTTTATAATCTCTTTGTATAAATCCATATAATATTTCAGCTAAAAACCTTCTGTTTATCTTATCAATTCTGCCCATTATACCAAAGTCAATAAATATTAGTTGACCACTTCTATCTACTAATAAATTACCTTGGTGCATGTCTGCATGAAAATACCCATCTCTAACTGCGTGTCTTAGAAAATGTTGAATTATATCTTTTGCAAGCACTTTAATATTTACACTTAGAGATTTAATATTTTCAACTTCTCTGATGGAAATAGCATCTACCCAGTCTAAAGTTAAAACATTTTCACTTGTATACTTCCAATATATTTTAGGAATCTTAAACCCAGCATCATTCCTTGTATTCTCATAAAATTCATTTGCAGCTGCCGCTTCAAATCTTAAATCCATTTCGTGGTTGGTTATTTCTTTTAATAAAAAAACTACATCTATTAGTTTAAGTCTTTTTGTTTTATTTACTAACATCTCAATTATATATGCGAGTAACATTAAAGCCTCTATTTCATCATTAAAAACTTTTTTTATATTTGGTCTCAATACTTTAATCGCTACTTCTTTTAAAATACCCTCATCTTTAATTTGTGCTTTGTGAACTTGTGCTATAGATGCCGCTGCAATTGGTTCAGAAATATTTATAAAAGTTTTATAATGTTCTTCACCAACTCCTTCTTTAATTTCGTTTAATGCAATATCTTTTGAAAATGCTGGAACTTTATCTTGCAAAGTTTGTAATTGATCAGACAATTTTTCGCCAATTATATCAGGCCTTGTAGCTAGAAATTGTCCAAGTTTAATAAAAGTAATACCCATGGACTCGATTGATCTACAAAGTCTCTCCTTTTCATTGTAGTTTTGATTTAAATTTTTTTTCCCAAAAAATCCAAGTAAATTAAAAAATATTCTTATTAACAATGGAACCTTGTAAATTTTTGAAATTATATCTAGTGCATCTGATAATGCTAATTTTCTTCCTATTTTAAATAAAGTAACTATTTTTTTTATCATTAAATTTTCCAGGCACTATGCAGTGCAACAATGCCACCATTTAAATTTAAATATTCACATTTCTCAAATTTATTTTTTTTCATTAATTCAATAAGTTCATCTTGATCTACAAATTCATTAATACTTTTTACTAAATATTCATAAGGTTTTTTATCACCAACCACAAATTCCCCAATAATTGGTATTAACTTGGAATAGTTTTGATATATAAACTCTAAATAATCATTATTAATTTTAGAGAACTCAAGACAAAAAAATCTTCCTCCTTTTTTTAATACTCTAAATGCCTCCTTTAAAGTTTTATTTAAATTCTTTGTATTTCGTAAGCCAAAACTTATAACGTAATAATCAAATTGGGAGTCTTTGAATGGTAATTTTTCAGCCGGAGCAATTTTCCAGAATATATTTTTATATTTTTTGAGCTTCTCTTTTCCAAGTGAAATCATTTTTTTGTTTGGATCAATACAATAAACCATTGATTTATTTTTTGTGGCCTTAGTAAAAAGTTTAGCAATATCACCGGTACCGCATGCAACATCAATTAAACTTTTGTTCATTTTTGGTCGCATTGAGTATATCAATTGCTTTTTCCAAGATTTATGAATTCCAAATGACATTAGATTGTTCATTAAGTCATATTTGTCATAAACTTTATTAAATACATCTTGAACAAGATTTTTTGTATTTTGTAATTTTTGTTGCATTTTTATTTTTTTTAATTTTTAATAATATAGTCTGATATGCCAGAATTACCAGAAGTAGAAGTAGTAAAACAGTCACTTGAAAAATATATATTAAATAAAAATTTACTAAAAATTGAAGTTAAAAATAAAAAATTAAGATTTCCTGTTCCTAAAAATTTATCAAAAATTTTATATAATATTAAAGTTATAAAGATAAAAAGAGTATCTAAATATATAGTAATTGAGTTTAGAAATAGTTTATTTTTAATAATTCATTTAGGAATGTCAGGGACACTGCATTTGGTAAAGAATAATATAAATCTCAAAAATACAAATCTAAGTTTTTATCATTCTAAAAATCTTCCAAAAAAACATAATCATATTTTTTTTAAATTTAAAAACTTTTATATAATTTATAACGATCCTAGAAGATTTGGCTTCATAAAATTATTAACATCTAAAAAAAAACTAAATATTTTTTTTAAAAAACTTGGTCCGGATCCTTTCAAGGATGGTTTTAATTATAAATATGTTAAAAATTTTTTGAAAGACAAAACTAAAAATATAAAAAATACTTTACTTGATCAAAGTTTTATCTCTGGAATTGGCAACATATATGCAAGTGAAATTTTAAATTGTTCAAAAATAAATCCTTTAAAATCATCTGGTAAATTAAAAGATGATGAAATAAATAAAATTATTTATTTCACATTTAAAGTCTTGAAATATTCTATAACAAAAGGCGGAAGTACTATTAATAATTTTTTATCAGTAAAAGGGAGTCAAGGTTCTTACCAGAAAGAATTTAGAGCTTACAATAGAGAGGATAAAAGATGCAAAAATAGATTATGTTCTGGCACTATTGTTAAGCTAAACATATCAAATAGGTCGACTTACATGTGTAATATTTGCCAAAAATAAATAAAAAAATTATTGACCATATAAAATAAGCAAGCTATACAATCGCGCAAATGGCTAATACTAAATCAGCAATTAAAACAATTAGAAGAATAAAAAGACAATCCTTGGTTAATAAGTCAAGGAAGAGTAGGTATAAAAATGCTATTAAAAAAATTAACCTTTTAATTGAAAAAAAAGATAAAAAAGCTGCATTAGATTACCTTCCCAAACTAAATTCAGAGTTGATGAAAATTGCAAAAACTGGTGTAATTAAGAAACAGAATGCCTCTAGAAATGTTTCTAGGATTACTAAACGAATAAACTCTCTTTAATTGAATCAACTTATAAACGTTTAATCTAATCAATTTGTTGTACTTAATTAAGATTTTAGCACCAGATCTACCCAAAAAAAAGTAAACAAATTTGATCTAATTAATATCTATAATTTTTTTATAACTAAAAATTTTTAATACAAAAATTCAATCTAAGATTTTATTTTTTAAAAAATTTAATTTTCAATTAAGGATTACATTTTTTTTTAAAATAAATAATTATCATATTGCAATGATACATTATTTCAGATTAAACAAGTTTCGAATGAAAAATTCCTTAAATCAAAATTTTAATCAAGATAAAACAGAGTTTCTAAAATGGGATTTAGTTCAAGAAGATTTAAAAACAAAATTTGGAAAAGAAGTTTTTGAGAGTTGGCTAAAAAAAATGGATCTGATTGAAGCAAACTCGGACAATTTGCTAATATCAGTACCAACTAGGTTTATACGAGATTGGATAACTTCGAGATATTTAGATAATGTTATACAAGTTGTTAAATCACATAATAAAAATATTAATAGAATTGAATTTAAAATAAACTCTACATCTTTAGTTTCATCCGATGAAGAGAAAACAAATGAAAATGGTCAAGATAATGTCATCAACGCAAATCTTGCTTTTATAAAAGATACATTCATTCAATATAATAGAATTGATCCAAATAAAAATTTTGACAATTTCATTGTAGGTTCTAGCAATAGTCTTGCCTGTGAAGCTTCAAAAAAAGTTACTGAGTCTACATCCAGTTACAATCCTCTATATTTGTATTCAGGTGTAGGAATGGGAAAAACTCACTTATTAAATGCAATAGGCCTTAAACTTAAGTCTAGTAAGAAAGTTATGTTTATATCAGCGGAAAGGTTTATGTACCATTTTGTAAAATCCATAAAATCTAATGAAATGATGAAGTTTAAAGACTATTTCAGAAACACTGATGTTTTATTAATCGATGACATACAATTTATGAATGGCAAAGAGGCTTTACAAGAGGAGTTTTTTCATACATTTAGTACATTGTTGGATAAAGGATCCCAGGTAGTCATTACAGCTGACAGACCTCCGAATAAACTTAGTAGAATTCAGGAAAGAATTAAGTCAAGATTCTCGGGAGGTTTGGTTGTCGATATACAAAATCCAGATTTAGCTCTTAGAACAGAGATAATAAAAAATAAATTGCTAGAGTTAAATGTGTTTAATGGAACCGATGTAACAGTTTCAGATGAAGTACAAAAATTTATTTGTACGGAAATTAAATCTAGCATTAGAGAACTAGTTGGTGCACTAAATAGAATAGTTTCTTTTTCAAGAATTTATAATAGAGTCCCGAATCTTTCAGAAACAAGAATAATATTAAAAGATTTATTAAATATTTATGAAAATAAAGTAACAATCGATAATATTCAGACAATTGTTTGCAAGTATTTTAAGATAAGCAAAAATGAAATGCTTTCGTCCAGAAGATCAAGATACTTGGTAAGACCAAGACAAACCGCTATATACTTGGCAAAAATGCTTACATCGAAATCCCTACCAGAAATTGGAAGATGTTTTTCTAACAGAGATCATACAACAGTTATACATTCTGTGAAAACAATTGAAAAACTAAGAAAAGAAGACAACGAATTAAATGTTAAAATAGATACACTAAAGAATAAAATTTTATACAAACAAGATGAAATTTAGCGTAAATCAAAAAGATTTGCAGAGTTCC
>MDSZ01257374.1_pt1 | contig 10573 bp, 11 predicted proteins | sample 811201 | NCBI WGS metagenome assembly MDSZ01 (sample SAMN05326647, study PRJNA326480) | marine metagenome | isolation source: seawater | place: Indian Ocean: North | collected 2010
ACCCTGCCGAGATCGCATAGCCCGGTATTGCGGTGGATTCGAAATCCACTGTCCATTGGACGCGGGGGTTCAAATCCCTCTCTCGGCGCCAATCATGCAAATTGAGGAATGAGAAATTTATTGAAGTGGTGTCCGGTAGTTGGATTATGGAAATAGAAAGCGAGTATGGGCCGGCATTTACCCTAATGACAGCAAATCTTTCACCAAGTGAACAAATTAAGGTCGAACCGGGAGCGATGGTTGCACAGTCCGAAGGACTAGAAATGAAGACCGGGATGGGGAGTGGGGGAGGCCTTGGTGGCTTCATGAAAAGTATGGTTAGGAGCGCTTTCGGTGGAGAGTCGTTCTTCGTCAACACCTACACAGCTGGGCCATCTGGTGGATGGATATCTATGGCGCCGTCCGCTCCGGGAGATATTGAGACAATTGAGTTACCCCCCGGCCAGAGTTTCTTCATGCAAGGCGGGGCATTCATGGCCTCCACTGTAAACGTAGAAACATCAACGAAATTCCAAGGAGCAAAATCACTATTCTCGAGAGAAGGAGTATTCTTCCTGCGTGCCGAGGCAGCTGACGTCCCGGGAAAGGTCTTCTTCACGTCTTACGGAGCTATGAAAATGATAGAGGTCACCCCTGACAATCCCATCAAGATTGACAACGGTCACGTCGTGGCTTTCACCGAGGGGCTAAACTACCATATATCCAAGGTCAAGGGACTAGGTTCCTTCTTATTTGGTGGAGAGGGCTTCACATTGGACTTCCATGGTTCGGGTTCAGTCTGGATACAGACTAGGAACATCCAATCCATGGCAAGTAAGCTGATCCCCTTCTTGCCTAGTTCTAGCCAGTAGGATCAGAACCTAGGCGTATCTGCTGTGTGCCTCAGAATCACTACCCTTGCACCAGGCCCTATTCTCACCTGGGGCCGTCCGCCCCATTCGCCCACCTCGCCGTTCAGTATGGCGATCTCGTCACCTCTCGAAATAGCAGCGGCTGAGAGAGGGACGAACTGCTTGAACGCCACCGAGGCTGCCGAGCCAGTCCTGTCCATCAGGGTAATCGACCATCGGTTCACGTCCACGCCGTTGGGGTAGGCGTCTATCGACCAGACCCTACCTACCACACTCACTCGAGTCTCCACCTCAACCACAGGTGAGGAGTCGTCCTCCCTGGCCATCGACACGGATGATTTCTCGTCCAAGTCTATCTGCAACTGGCCCCTCCACAAAGAGGGCATGCCATCGTCAACTCTGACGCGTGAACCCTCCGAGATCCCACGAGTAATCTGATTCGGTTTTCCTTGCCTAGAGGGTCTGACCCGTGCCCTGTCGTAGCCGTCCTGGAGGGTGAACTCCAGGCTAATTGATCCGTCATCGAGAATCTCTGGTCCTTGGAGGCCCACGACTTCCCCTGTGACGCTCGCTCGGGTTTGTATCTCCCCTATCGGGGTGATGGGCCACGCATGGCCGAACCTCTCCACCCTGGTCTCCAATGGGAGTTGGATGTCGTGATCCGAGCCTTCGCAAATCCCCCTGTAGTCGCATTTGGAACATCTAGCCCTCTCGTCGGCATGGATAGGGGTGTCGGCTGGAACCCCTCCTCTCTCGAAGATTCGCAAGGGAGAGGGGTCTGGAGGGCACTCTTCGATTGCAGGGTCCTTGGAGTGGATCTTTTCGTAGAGGCCCTCTAGCTCTTTGTCCAATACACCCATCTCTTCCTCTGTCGGGACGATGACTTGCTTCACCGTCCCTGTCCCGAGGTACCAGATTTCTAGACCCTCGACCTGCTCCTCCCTGTCATGCGTCTCCCACCACAGCCATGCGTACATTCGCAGCTGGTCGAGGTAGTCGCCTGAACGGTCCCCCTTGCCAATTGAGGCTTTGAGATCGACGATCTTGGGAGTCCCGCTCCATCTGTATACCATGTCATACTCACCTTGGAACCACCCCTCGGGGTGTGCGCTTGTCTGGGTGAAGGGCTTAGCATCCGGATCGACGAACCAAGGTCTGGCCACCTCCCATGCCTCTGCCCAAGTTATTGTTCCGCTACCTGCTGCAGGGTGTGGCTCGTCCCAGTGACGGGGGAAACCATCGGGTGCGGGCCAGTTTTCTCTAGCACCCGATCTCCAATCATCCAGAGTTGGGCCACCCCCAAACTCCATGCATGACTGGACCTCGTCGAGGTGGAGAACGAGCGCAGCCTCCACCATGTCCCTCCCCTCCTGCTTGTCGATGTCGTCTGCTGAACCGACCCTATTCGCACTGGCCTCCCAGTCCGCTATCGCAGATTCCCAGCACCTATCGAAATGTGCATCTGCCCTTGAGGAGGCCCATGAGTGTAGAGATTCTCGGTCATCTGGAACCGAAGACGGATTTAGTGGAGAAAGGCCGGGACCCACCCAGAAGTCGTCGCTGTCCCAGTCCGGAGAGCCGTCTTCGGCGAGAGGCGAGGTCATCGAGGAGCGTGAGTCAGCAGCCATCAGAGTGGGAGACTCCCTCAGAACCCTGCATACGCACTCTTCTACCGCGTTCCCCCTCAAAATCTGAGGGGGAAGGGGCGATTTTAGTCTGGCCAACCACCCGTAGTACCATAGTCTGGGACACTTCCTCCATGCGTTGACCTGGGATGCGGAGAGCCTACGGTATGGGTTCACCCCAGAGTTCTCGGAGTCTGGCCTCCTGACCGGCACGGTACTGTTTAGGGGTCGGGGACCTATCAACTTGAGGAGAGTTCACAGCCCGAACAGCCACCTAGGCTGTGCGAAGATCCAACCCATCCGAGACTTACAGGCATGGAATAGGTTCACCCTGTGGCGGCCGACTCTGACAAGTTCTACTCCAGCGGACTGAAACCTCGTCCTCCAATCATCTCTAATGTGTGAGGGGAAAGAACGTGAAAACCTCTCTGGGGTCGCCATTGCGTTCCAGTTTCCTCTGCTTCGGAGTGCTTCCAGAACCTCGGCCCTAGCATTCTCCGAACTAAGGTACTTTATTTCCACCATCACCCTTTCGGTCGATTCTCCGAGCTCCTCACAGACTTCTGAGAAGAGCGGGATGGAAATTCCTCTCTGTGAACCGGCCTTCTTGATTTCCGAGAATGCCATCTGTGAAGTCTCGGCCTGTTTGCCGCCTGCATCTATGGAGTCGTCGTGGAAGACGAAGACTATTCCGTCTGAGGACTCCCGGATATCGAACTCCCAGTACCTGAAGCCCTTCATCCCTGGTTTTTCTGAGGATTCGCGATACCCCTCAAGGGTGTTCTCCAAAATAGTCCCAGAGGCCCCGAGCCTGTGTCCAGAATTCTTCATTTTGGCCCTACTCCTCTTCGAAGCCATTGAGCCTTACTGCTGTGACCTCGGTCCTCTCGTGTGTCGGTAGCACCTCGATCATGAATACGGGGTCTTCTATCTCATGGGCGATGTCCTCGGCAATTATCAGAGGCATCTCTATCCTGCCGTTATCGCCGTCCCAGAGCATGAACCTCATCGGAAGTCCTGTCTCCTGTGCGATTTCTGACATCCAATCATCCTTCGAACCCTCATCGGAGTCGATTGCCCCGAATATCAGCGTGCCATCCTCGGTCAGGACCTCGTGAGGGGATATCGTTGACTCCCCCCTCCTGAGGAACCTTCTTCTGAGTTGTCCTGCGTCCTTGAAGACGGCGGTGCAGAACTTGAGATGGAAACCGTATGGTTCTCGGCTATCGCCTTTCAATGGATCGGGCAGACCCTGCTCTGCGGCTTGAACTCGCGACTTCATTTCAAGCGCCAGTTCGTTAGAGCCAGAAGCTCCGGCAGTGATTTCCGTGGAGAGGTTGAAGCCCCTAAGCTCCATGTTCTCGTGGTTGCCTACGGTGATCTCCAGTTCGTTGAGGTTCAGGAATGAGATGTCAAAAGAGCGCAATTCCTCCAGAAGGGTGAGCAATTCTTCCCTCTTGTCTGGCTCGCACGGTATCTCTACCCCAGTTAGAATGCCTGAATCGGAGCATGCCGAGATTGTCGAACGGTACCTCTCGGCATCCAGGCCCAGCAGGTGGAAGCGGATCTCATCGAGGCCTGCATCTGCGAACTCACTAGCTAGTTCGGGATTGAATGGGATGCTCGTGTACATGTGGAGGTGGAATCCGGGGCCAAACTCGGACTTAAGCCGGGAAATCCCCTCTAGTGTTCTTTCTCTGGCCATAAGAGGATCGCCACCTGTTATTCCGGCTCCAGTGGCCTTCATTGCTCTGGCCTCCTCGATGACCTCGTCGAAGGTCTCACACCTTCTCTCGTTGGCGAACATCCAGTCGATGTCCCTTCGAGTCTCGGATAGAGGGCAGTAATCACACTGCCAGTGACAGTTCCCCGTGATGAAGAGGACAAGTTTGCTACCCATCTGGCATTGGATACACCCCTCCGTGTCCGAGAGATCGGGTGCTTCCGCGAGATCGGGTATCTGAGGGAGGGTCATCATTTTGTGTCCGCCCCAAGTTTCTCCGCAGCCCTAAGTAGCCATTCGTGGAACCCAGAGTCACCGGAGAGTTCCGGATGGAATGAAAGTGCCATTCGGTTGTGCGTCACTAACCCGACGACCTCATCGTCCAATTTAGCCGTGACCTTGGCATTGGCCCCTGATGAGGTGAATCTGGGGGCTCTGATGAAGACGCCTTGGAATTCACGACCTAAAATTGTGGCCTCTACGCTACACTGGAAGGAGTCGGCTTGGGATCCGAAGCCATTCCTCTCGATCTTTGCATCGACAAGAGGATCCCCGCCGTCCTCTGGTTCGGCCAATAGGATGGCACCGGCGCAGGTCCCTAGTACCGGCCTCTCAGTGTCGGCCCTGATCCAATCGAAGACAGCGGGGAGGAGGGAAGAAGACGGATCATTTCCTGTGAGCCGCATGGTTGTGGATTCCCCCCCGGGCATCACAATCGCATGGGGTTTCGAGGAGTCTAGATCTGAGGATTTCCTCAATTCGTGAACCTCGATGTCTATCCCAGTCTCTCTAGAAGCGCTCTCAAGGGCCGAGATGTGTGAGTGGCGGGCGCCCTGAAGCATCACTAGACCGATACGAATCACGAATCGGCGGCAGGACAACGAGAAATGAACCCTATTGCTCCTCCGATGGCCTGAAAGACCCCCTGCAGCCCGGCAAGGGCATGGGACCATCGGGTCGCATCCATAACTTCGGGGCAGGTCCTGCCGTTCTACCTCTGGAGGTCGTGAAAGAGGTAGCAGAAACTCTACCCAACCTAAGCGGCAGCGGCTTCGGATTGATGGAGGTGTCACACAGAAGCGAGACCTTCCAGGAAGTGATAGACTCGGCCATGGCTAGGCTTAGAGGACTACTCGACATTCCCGATGATTACGAAGTTCTGTTCCTCCAAGGAGGAGCATCCACCCAGTTCTACATGAGCGCATTAAACCTGATGAACAATGGCGGGATGGCTGACTACCTAGTCACAGGTATCTGGGCGAGGAAGGCGTTGGCAGAGGCCAATAGGATAGGCGACGCTAGTGCAGTTTGGGATGATTCAGAGAATGGCTTCAGGAGCGTCCCTGGTAACGATGATTATTCCATCAGGGAGGATGCAGAGTATCTTCACTACACATCCAACAACACGCTATTCGGAACACAGTTCCACCACCTCCCCGAGAGTGGTGGCAAGCCTAGGATTGTGGATGCTAGCTCAGACATTTGCGGAGCGAAAATTGACGTTTCGGAGCATGACCTGATTTACGCTGGGGCCCAGAAGAACCTCGGTCCCAGCGGTGTGACAGTGGTTATTCTCTCGCCATGGGCTTCTAACAGGCGCAAGGAAGGCCTCCCCACCATGTTGGATTACCAGACACATATCTCCAAGGGATCGATGTTCAACACCCCCAACACGTTCGGGATATTCGTTTTGGACAGGGTCTTGGATTGGGTCGAGAGGAACGGGGGCCTACAGGGAGCGATAGACAGGAACAGCAAGAAGTCGGGAATTCTGTATGACATACTGGACTCCAGCGACTTCTGGAGACCACATGCTGATGCTTCCTGCAGATCAATGATGAACGTGACATGGAGGCTTGCTGACGAGAGCCTGGAACGAGTCTTCCTGGAGGATGCAGGGGACAATGGGATGGGTGGTCTGAAGGGACATCGGAGCGTGGGGGGAGTCAGGGCCAGCCTGTACAACGGATGCCCCATGGAGAGCGTGGAAGCGCTGGCATCCTTCATGGCGGACTTCGAGAGTCGCCACGGATGAGTGGAACAATGGAGGAGAGGGGAGTCCTCGAACTGGTTGACCTGACCCTGCTGGACAAGAGTGCGTCCGAGGATGATCTTGCGAGCATCTGCAGAGTAGCCAATGAGCATGGTACGGCTGCTGTCTGCGTCTTCCCCGAACATGCCAGAGTAGTCAAGGGACTTCTGGAAGAGGGTGTCGCACTGGCAGTAGTGGCAGGGGGGTTTCCCGAAGGGAGCGAGTCTCCAGAGGAGATTTCCATAGCAATAGAAAATGCGGTCTCAAGTGGGGCTGACGAGATTGACTGTGTCTTGGAGCCAAGGGAGTCGAGTTCCTTCCCAGGGCAGGAGGAGTTAGCTAAGCTGATAGCGATGCGTGAGGCGTCATCGGGACTGGTCCTCAAGGTGATCGTGGAATCCCCGATGCTGGAAGAGAGGGAGTTGAGGGCGGTCACAAGGATGGCCCTATCGACGGGAGCTGACTTCGTCAAGTCCTGCACCGGCAAGCGTGGCTCCTGCTCTGACGAGCATGCAGAGATACTTGCTGATGAGGTGAGCAGGCACTGCCTCTCGTTCGAGGGTAGCCCGGGCGTCAAGTTGTCGGGTGGCATCTCTAGAAGGGAGGATGCGGAGAGGCTGGTCGGGCTTGTTATGGCGAGGGATGGGTCGATCTCGGGGGCAGAAAGGCTCCGAATTGGCGCATCATCTCTGGTAGATGACATCACTGGTGGTGGGCTCGGCAGGAATTGAACCTGCGATCTTCGCCGTGTGAAGGCGACGTCATGACCCCTAGACCACGAGCCCTTGTTTCAATCTAGACGGTTTTCGGGAATAAGGCTGATGTCGTAATTATGGAATCTGAATTAAGAAAAGTCAATCATCGAGTGTTTCCACATCGGATTCCTGTCCAGTCAACATGTTCCTGAGGGCAGAGTTGTCTATGTGCAGTGCATCCATCATCTCATATTTGCATCCGAGCTTCTCGGCCAATACAGTTAGAGCCATGCTGTCCTTAGGAAGGCATTTCCCTCCAAAACCCCTGTTAAGTCCCATGATTGGATCAAGATGAGTCGGACCAATAGGCTGTCTTTTTGCGGATAATACTACTTCCTTGACATTATTCCAATCCACTCCCATTCGCTCACAGATGTCATACATCTGATTTCCAAATATCACCTTCCAAGCATAGAAAGTGTTGAGCGTGTATTTCACCAGCTCGGCTTCAGTGGGAGTAGTGCAATGCACCTCAGCTCCTTCCATTAGAACGCCTGCTTCACTATGATGGGAGTGGACAGTTTCCACAATTTCTGAGTGATGAGTACCGATGACTAGTCGGTCCTGATTTCCAAAGTCCTCCAAATGCCTTCTCTCGACCAGAAACTCTGGGGAATATGCAATCTTCAGATTTGGGAATTCATCTTGGAGCCTCTGCGTAGTCCCGGGAACCACGGTCGACTTGATCACCGCACTGAATCCATCTGGTAGCTCTGATAGGGTCTCTTCCACTATTCTAGTATCGCAAGCTCCTGTTTTCTCGTCTTGAGGTGTCGGGACAGCGATATATGCTATGTCGCAGTTGGAGGTAACATCGGATAGTTTTGTGCCTCTGACTGGATCATGTATCACCACATCATGCACATCTCCGAACCAATGTTCAATTGCCCCTCCAACAATCCCCGCGCCAATTATTCCAAGCTTCATTACTCATCCGAATCGAGTTTTTGCCATAACATTGACTCCTGAGGCAGTTTCCCGCCGGTGTCAAAAGAGGTGATTGAATCCGGAGCGCGTGGGAGCGAAGGTGGAAGTGGGGGTTCTCCAAAGTAGGGAGACCTGGAAAGCATTCGGATTAGCAATTATTCTATTCTGCGTAATTGCGTACTCTTCCCTATCGATCTTCGGACTCTCCTCATCGATGTATGGGGTATCGGATGGCGAGAAGAGGGCTCCAGAATTCGAGGTGATGACGTTGAATCGCACCGGGATAGATGACTCTGTGTCGGATGAGAATGGCGTCATCCGCCTATCTGATTTTCGCGGAAAGGTGGTAATTCTCGATTTCATGTCGGTCGATTGTACAAACTGCCACTATGTGCAGCAGCACATCGATGAAAATCTTGACTCGTGGAAAGGTAATGGAGGCGAATACCCCATTGAAGTCATCTCAATAGGCTCATGGTATGGATACGAGTCATTTGACAGGATTAATCGAACCTTCGGAGAATTGGATTCGGAGAGGCACATGCGATGGGTTGTGGCAAATGGGGCATCTGACTCTATTGTTCTTGATGATGGTTCCAGAGGCGATCTAGTCGAGCACTACTTCGCCCAGAACCTCCCTCTGGCCTTGGTAGTTGACCATGATGGATATCCGGTCGCGAAGGAGGGGACTGGGACCCCCCTGGACAACTGGGAGGAGTTCGACGATGCCGTTGAATTAGCCAGCAGGGGGGAAGCGACTGATCTCCGATTCGGCATCCAGGACTCTGACACATCGGCATGGGGGGTATTGATCATCGGCCTATTCCTCGGAGTGCTAGTTTACTTCTCCCCATGCGCATTCCCGGTCCTACCTTCGTACATCAGCTACTGCTTGAGTCTTGGAGTCAGGGAGGAAGAGCTCAGAGAGGCGGGCAAAATAGACGCTCGTATCCCGAACGGATTGGAGATAGGCGCGTTTGCCGCCATGGGGCAACTGACTTTCTTCGGGGCCGTCGGACTGGTGATTTTCGGCCTCGACGGTTTGATCAACCTATCTGGGGTCCTGAATGACATTGCGATTGCTATCGCTCTGTTGCTGGTAGTCTTGGGGGCGATCATGCTCCTGGGTTGGTCCTCTCCACTCATGTCGAGGATTCAGACAATTCTGGACAGGAATATGACCTCTGAGGAGGATGATCGTTTCACGCCCCGAAGGAACATGTACCTCTGGGGGATAGGGTACAGTGCGGCATCTGTGGATTGCACTGCTGCCGCGGTCTTTCCATTCGTTGCATGGCTGGCAGTTGTCGGCCAGGGTGCGATGTTAATGGGGATGGCGGGTTTGATGGCCTCGGTATCGATCCTGATGATCGCCGTTACCTTCCTCGTGGGAATGGGGAGGGGGGCGATGATAGATTCCCTGAAGAGGAACTCCTCTCTGGTAAAGGCCACTGGTTCTTGGATGATGATCTTCGCGGGGGCGTCGCTCTACGTCTATCTGACTCAACAGGATATGGTGGCTACAATACTGGATTAGTTGTCGCCTATAGGCTGGAGCATTTCCTCGACGACTGGTTCTACGGTTGACCAAATCCTGTCATGGACCTCCTGCACGGTGTGCCTTGTGGGAATCATTGTGGCCCCTCTCTTCCTCCCCGCTTCCTGGAACTCCTGCCTGAGGATCTTCTGGTACTGCAGGAAGGATGCTGTGATCGAGGTTGATAGCGCCAAGTCCATCCCTGCTTCGAAGTGGTTCAGGGCCTCCAGCTCCTCCCCGAACATGATTCTGTTCAGCAACCTACGTGGCCCTGCATGCAGAATGATCATCGCATCAGGGTCTGGGGTATTGGAGTAGAGCGAGTCTATCCATTCGCCGTCCCCTCCCCTCACCTCCTCCCTTATCCTCGGAGTCAGCGTGTAGCGGTCAGCGATAACAACGAATCCCGCGCCCAGAAGGGGCTCCGCCTCGTGCTTGATCTGGTCATGCAGGTCCGTGGCATAGAGTAGCGAGCGGGTCCGCCAGTTCAGCTGGTGGATGTCGGCCGTGCGTGACTTCACTATCTCCCCCATCAGCTCTGAGCGGGCCAAACCGATGGTGTGGGTAGCGATCCCATTTGCCTTCAGCCTAGCAGAGAGGAGTCGGGAGTGCAATGTCCTCCCCACGTGGTCCGGCCCCTCAATTACGATCAGCTTCCCCGCGTGGCTCATTGTCCCTCACCTCCAGAGTAAGACAGCCAGTCTATGTCTGACTCGCTCAGGTTCTGTGCGAGCCTGTCGGACTGATCGATTACCTGCACCGATGAGAGGTCGATGTGCTTGTCGAAGGTCTCCCTCACCCTCGACTGGACCTCCGCCACGGTTCCCTCGGCATCGAGTCGTTCGATCCTACCCTCTTCCACCAGCCCCGAGTAGATCTCGGAGACCTTGCCCTGGAAGATCCTGTAGGACTCGAATGGGTCACTTGTCCAGCCCATGTCCAACCCGGCCTCGTAGAACTTCAGGCTCGGTCGGCCCTTGGCGATGCGGTCGAAGCTGACGTCCACTGGGACGTCGAAGTACAGGGTGAGGTCTGGCTCCCTCGCGAATGAGTATGTGTCCTCGATGACCTCCCGGGGGACGTCCCTGGAACCGTCCCTCGCCATGGCCGTGTACTTGTAGCG
>MDSZ01031715.1_pt1 | contig 10572 bp, 10 predicted proteins | sample 811201 | NCBI WGS metagenome assembly MDSZ01 (sample SAMN05326647, study PRJNA326480) | marine metagenome | isolation source: seawater | place: Indian Ocean: North | collected 2010
CAATATTTCTTCTATACGAAGTAATTGATTATATTTAGCAACTCGCTCAGATCTTGCAGGTGCACCTGTTTTAATACATTCTGCACCCCAACCGACAGCTAAGTCTGAAATAAAAGTATCTTCTGTTTCTCCAGACCTATGTGAGATTATGACACCCCAATTTTGTGATTTTGTTAGATCAAAAGCCTTTTTGGCTTCAGTGAAAGTACCTATTTGATTCACTTTTAACAAAAGATAGTTCATACTATTTTTTTGAATTGCTGAATTTATTCGATTGATATTAGTTACGGTTAAATCATCCCCTACTATGTTTTTATTTGAATGGGATGAAATCAGATTTGAAAAAGATACAAAATCATTTTCATCAAATGGATCTTCTAATGATAATAGAATAGGATATTTTTCAAGCAATTCCTGATAATAAGATACCATTTCACTTGATGTTAATTTCAAACCATCGATAAAATAAAAACCATTGTTAAAGAATTCAGAGGCAGCAGCATCAATCCCAATGTGAAAATGATCAATAGGCGAATAGCCTGCATCATTAATAGATGAAATCAGAGCATCAATAGCATGTTCACTTTTTTTTATTGGTGGAGCAAAACCACCTTCATCACCTACATTAATAGATTGAGGACCATATTTTTTAATTAAGTACTTTTTTAAATTATGGTAAACCTCAGTTCCAGCTCTTAATGCTTCTTTGAAAGTATCAAATCCAGTGGGCATTAGCATAAATTCTTGTATTGCTAGATCACCTCCTGCATGCTCACCCCCATTAATCACATTTAACATGGGACATGGTAATCTTAAATTATCACCTAAATATTGAAACAAATATTGGTTCTGTAAACGAGCAGCGACTTTTACAGCAGAAATAGAGACTCCTAAAATAGCATTCGCACCTAAATTGGCCTTATTTTCAGTATTATCAATATCAATCATAATTTGATCAATATTACTATGATCTGTAATTTCGTGTCCTATTAATTTTGGAGCCAATACATTATTAACGTTATTTATCGCTTTTTGTACTCCTTTACCCATGAAACGATAATCAGAGTCTCTTAATTCTACAGCTTCATATTGTCCGGTAGATGCACCAGATGGAACTATAAAACGATCGATGACATTTTTGGAAGAGAGTTCAACTTCAACAGTGGGGTTACCACGAGAGTCCAATACTTCCCTAGCTTTAATATTTTCAATTAAATTGGTCATAACAATTTTAGCAAATTTTAACAAATAAAATTGTATCTGATATATTTTCGTTGAAACATCAATAAGCTTTTTGTTTATTTAGCTTTTTTGTGATTCATGAGTGATAGTAATAGAAACAATATAGAGTTTCTTATAAATCTTATAAAAGTTATATTTGGTGTTTTAACATTTACATTTTTTGGATTATGGTTACAAAATTGGGAAACCACAAGAGAGGATGTTTTAATTAACAATGACAATCCAGCCGCAAATATTTATTTAATCATACCTTTTTTCATAGGATTGATTACATTTGCAACTATGGCATTGTTTCAAGGAATTATGCCTTTATTGGGAGTAATCCTTCAGAGTGCAAGACAAAATCAAAATTAAAGGATAATACTGATTGTGATGGAAAATTATAATGATACTGAGAATACAAAACTCCTTGAATTACCACAAATAAGCCATTTTGATGAGAATAGAATAATTGATTTCAAATGTAGAATTTGTGGATTATTCGGACATGATGCAATTAATAGTGAGGTCAATTTATGTATTCCATGTCATAGATTTGGGAAATTACAATCATTATTAAATAAAGCGAGTAGGTTAGCTTTACCTTCATTATTAATTATTATATTTAGTTTGGTAACACAACAACTTACTCAATTTATTGTATTGTTTGTTGTTTTATTTTTCTTACCAAGTTTAATTCTTTTACCTACAATACAATTGAGCATTTATAGAGGAATAAAATTGGAAGGAAGGATAAATCATGCAGTTAAATATGGGTTCATACTAAATAGAAATGGAGAGATTTACATAAAATATTTTGAGAAATGTCTGAAGGAATACGATAATAAAGAAAGCCAAATGTCAAAAATATTATTGTTTAATATAGTAGAGTATGTCTTGCTTGAAAATAAAATTAATTTGGAGGGAGCCTATGAATTACTAATGGAATGCTTTGATAAAAATGAAGGAGAATTGTTAGAAGAAATATTTGATTTTACAAATATTCTTGATGGTTTTCGATTTAACAAAGGAATTGGAGTTTTACCTGAATTTTGGAGATATGTAGTAAAAGATAAAGATAAATTAAATATTGTGATGGAGATTTTAAAAAACTCAATTGAGTCAATAGAGTTAGCATCAGATACTGAAAAATCATATTTTTTTGAAGATATGTATTTGGTGGAAGATGAAATCATGAAAGTTATTGATGAAAATAATTCATGGAATTTAATAAAAGAAGCATTAAATGATTTTGAAGCGGAGACACCTCCGAAAAATATAATGCAAGCATATAAGGCACAGGCAGATGAAAATATAAAAAAAATGGAACAAGAAAAAATCAATAAACAAATAAAATTAAATGAAAAGAGCTAAATTATATTCTGATTAATGTAGACTTGGATTAAATGAAAGAACATCATCATAAACATAAAGTCAATCAAGTTGATATTAGAAGTGTTCAAAATATTGATGATTATTTGAAGCAATTGAGGAATTCAAATGTATTTGAGGGGGGGCATCTTGCAAAAGCAGTTGACATTTTGGAGAAAGCAAAAAAAGAGGAAGCAGGAATTTTTGTAGGGATGGCAGGTGCAATGATACCTGGAGGAATGCGCAAAGTAATATGCCAAGCGATGAGGGACGGTTTTGTAACCTGTTTAACTACTACAGGTGCGAATATTACTCATGATATAATTGAAGCAATAGGTGGAGGCCATATTCATTCAGTAAAATATCAAAATGATGAAGATTTATTAAAAAAAGGCATAGACAGAGTTTATGATTCTTTTGTAAAAAGAGGATCATTTGAATTATTTGAAGTATTTATTAAAGAAATATTAGAACAATTAACTAGTGATGATAAAAATACAAGAAAACAAATTAAAATATCTCCTTCTGAGTTGATGAAAATTATAGGAGAGAAATTAGAAGATGAAGACTCAATCGTGAGAACTGCATTTGAGTATAATATACCAATATTTATTCCTGCGATAAGTGACTCTGTATTAGGCTTACAACTTTGGTTATTTTCACAATTTAATGATTTAACTATTGACACAATAAGTGATTTAGGTAAAATACAAGATATTTATCACGAAACAAATAACAATTGTGCATTACTATTAGGTGGAGGAGTACCAAAAAATTATACGTTGCAATCAGCTTTGATGGCAAGTAAAAATTATAAATATGCGGTACAAATAACTTTGGACAGAGTTGAAACTGGAGGACTAAGTGGGGCACCATTAAATGAAGCAATATCATGGGGGAAATTGGAGCCAGATGCTGAACACATAAGTGTGGTATCGGACTTAACAATAGTTCTACCTTTAATTTTTAATGGTTTAAGAAAGAGATTTGGATTTGAATGATAAAATGAATTTAGTTGAAATTGAAAAAATAAATTTCAAATTTAATAATAATTTTAATGAGATTAATATTAATGATTTGATAATTAAAAAAGGAGAAATCTGCATTATAAAGGGTAATAGTGGAGCTGGAAAATCAACATTAATGGAAGTGATTTTTAGAGAATTAAACGGACTCCCACAAGTCCCATTTATTTCCATCAAAAGTCTAATTCTTAATAAAAAAACGGAGGTATCTGCAATTTTTCAAAAAAGCGAACTTCAAATATTCGCATTTAGTGTTAGAGAGGAGTTATTATTAAAATATGCATTTGATGGAATGAATAGAAAGGAAAGGAGGGAAATAGGTGAGGAAATCAAAAATAAATTCAATTTAAAAGACCTATATGAAAGAGATCCGAGAAAATTATCTACAGGGCAAATGAAAAAAATAATTACTATCGCAAATATGGGAATTGATAAAAAATTGATATTAATGGATGAACCTTTAAGCTATTTAGATGACGAAAATGCGGATTTAATGAAAAATTGGATTATAGAATTATCAAAAGATGGTTATGGATTTTTAATTTGTACGCATTCAGATGAATTTGATGAATATGCAAATATAGAGATAGAGTTAACTAATGAAATTCCAACATTTAATCACCATAATAATCATAATATTAGCAAAATAACTCATGACATATCAGTAAAAAAGATAATTGGACATTTTGGATATAAAAATTATTGGAAAAAGTTTATCAATAAACCTATTAAGAATAATGGAATATATGTGATAGAAGGAATAAACGGGGCTGGCAAAACATGTTTGCTAGAGACTCTCGCAGGTGTTACAAAGGAAATTGATGGAAAAATAAGGATAAAATCAAAAAAAATAGGATTCTTACACCAAAATCCATCATATGTATTTTCTAAGGACTCCATAAAAAATGAGTTTGATGGAGGGAATATTTCAGAATATTTTTTAAAATTAAAAAATAAATCACCTTTTCAATTATCGGAGGGGCAACAAAAATTATTAGGAATTGAACTAATTTTGAAATCAAATTATGTATGTCTATTAGATGAACCTTTTCAAAATTTAGATAGTACATTATTGAAATATGCAATTAATTTATTGGTGGCCCATTCAGACTATCGTTTGATATTTATTACTATTAATCGAAGTATTCTAAAAAATAAAATAAGCCAAATTGCAGAAAATATTATTAATATGGAGGAAAAAAATTGATTATTGATCTACAAAAAGATAATAATTTATTATCAAATATAGATGTAATCGTAAAATTTTACTTTTTTATGGCTTGTATAATGATTATTATAATTGAAACAAATTTAGATATACTTTTATCGATATTAGGTTTGAGCATCATATTTAATATTATAATAAATGGTTTAAATGGTGTTTTTGATTTTATTAAGGGAATTAAATTCCAAATATTACTTTTATTTATTACTGGATTTTTAATTTCTACTTTTTATCAAAATTTTGATATTGTGGGGTTGTTTGTGAAATTTTTATCAGTAATTTTGCTTTCTTCAATTTTATCAAGAACATTAAATCCTGATGAAGTCACAGATGCATTGATTAGAATGAGAGTAAATCCAAATTTGGCATGGAGTATAGGAGTAACACTTCGGCAGATGATTTTCGTATATGAAGATATGATGAAAATTAGGCACATTCAAAAATTGAATTCAAAAAGTAAAAGTTTAATCAAAAACAGTGAATACATGTTAGTAAGTATATATGCTAATGCCATTATTAGATCATCCCATTTTGAAAAAGGATTGATTTCCAGAGGATTTAATAAAGTTAATAAAAATATAATCACATTTAATAAAAAAACAAGACGGATTGATTATTTATTGGTAGCAATAATTACTTTAATTTTAATAGTTTACCTCATAGGAAGATAGGATAAAAAAATGGCAATTAAATTTTATTAGATGATTTATTTTAAAAATAAAAATTATTACCTTCGTTTAGATAATAAATGTTTGATAAATTGAATAATGTAAAATCGAATTGGAGTAATGGGAAGCCAGTCATTATTCAAAAAAATAAACAACATGTATTAGCAATACCATGCATATCATTAAACGAGTCTATTTTTGGGGAGATATGGGAGAAGATGGAAAAAGAAATGCAAATTTTGCTTCCATTTCAAATATTTAAAGAGTTAGAACTACCCTCATTAAAAATTTTAGGAGACTCTATATCACCCAGATTTCCAATTGCGACTCAATTATTTAGAAATGCAAAATCAAAATTTTTGGATAATCAATCATTGAAAATAGGACCAAGAAAAATTGAAAGCGAAACAGATTATAATGATAAATTATACAACTTCTGTTTGGAAATTGGAACGATTATTGATGATAGAATTAACAACAATATAGATAGAGAAAAATTATTGATGAAATTTTATAATTTGAGCGAAACTCCTGGAATTTTCACCGTAACAAGACCTGTATTTAAATCATTATTAAGACAAAATTCAATTTTTGAATTAGTTTATGACTTATCAAAAATTGCAAAATTTGAGGGTGCAATTTTAGTTAAACCTTTGAATAATTTGAAAAATGAATTAAAATACGAGATAATGGATGCTCAAACGATATTTAATTTATGGCGAAGTATTAATAAAATTCAAAAAAATCGAATTGGGTATGAAATATGAATGAGTATTTTTGGTTTGGAAATATAGCAATCAGTTCAGATCAAAAAATGGGCAAGATTAATGCTAGAACTAATATTTCAAATGATATTGATTTTAAAATTGTAAATGATTTCAGAAATAATATTTGTGCAATTGGTGTTGGATCAAATACAATAATGGTTGATGACCCAAGTTTAAATGTTAAAGAACATTTATTGGATGGAAAAACAGTTTCATCCCAACCTATAGTAATAATTTTTGATAGAAGAGGGGTTGTTAACTTTGATAAAGAAGTTTTTAAAAAGAATAATAATAGGACCATTATTTGGGTTAATAATATGAATATTACCGATGAATTACCAAGTAATATTCATTTAGTGAAGGGAGTTGACTTGAAAAACATTAAAGATAAGATTGAAAATAAATTATATGAAATTGGAGTGAAAGGAGCGATAATGATCGAAGGAGGTGCATCATTTATTCATTCATGTCTATCTGAAAGACTATTAAAATATTTACGAATATTTTCAAGTGATAAAATAATTGGTGATGATGGGGTTCAGTTTAGATTTGGTTCTCTAACTGATTATAAGTTGATATATGATAATAAATTGAATAACGGTATTGAGTATATTTACAAAGTAAATACTAAGTAATTTGAATTGAAATACGTTTTATGGCAGTTCGACATATTTTTCTTACGCCATGTTCACCAGGTTCATATCTGGATAAAATTAAATTTGCTTTTTCTAATTGTTTGACTTGAGCACTAACATTTGCCTCAGTTTGTTCTAATCTATCAGCTAATCGAGATATATCTAATTCTTCATCAGCTAAAATTTTAAGGATCATAAAACGAGTATTACTCGAAATAGCCTTAGCAACAGTAATTATTTCTTCTTTTTGATGATCTAGGAGCTTGATTTCCTTCATTTTATCTATAGTAAATGTTTGAAAGCATTATATAACTTTTACAGTTAATTTGCAATTTAATTATAAGATAAAATAATTTTTATTTAACTTTTATATCCATTTCATCAAATTGTTAATTATATGAATTTATGATTGCTATTATCTATGTAGTAAATTTTTAATTGCGCCTAATCTTTTAATTACTTCATCAATACCAATTGCAAATACCAAATTTGCCGCATTAGGACCTTTAGAATTACCAATGACAAGTTGATAAAAAGCAGGATAATATTTAGAGGGAGGAATATCATTTATTTTTGCTTTTTCCCTTAAAATATTTACTAAATTCTGAGGGGAGTCATTTTGAGTTAGGTCATTTAATGTAGATGACCATAAATCATAGATTTCATCATCCCAATAGTTCAAAATATCTGAATTTGGTTCATCAAGGAAATTTACCAAAAAATTTGAGGGAGCAAAATTAGATAACCAGTGATCGATTAATTTCAATCGATTTTCAAGTTCAATTTTGGCATCACTATTTGGTAATTTATTCATATTATCTAATTTATCGATAGTTAATGATGGTGAACACAGGCTTATTTGGTAGATCAATGCTAATTCTTCAAATTTGACTGAAGCAGGTATGAAATCATTATGATGATTATGCATTGCAAGTTTTACAGCGGTAGATAGTTTTGAGACCTCACTTTTTCGATTTTCAAAATTTATACCTTTAGACATTCTTCGAGCATCATCATATTCATCAAATAATTTCCCGTATTCTGCTGTCGCAGGATTGAAATTTATATCTTTCATCAGATCTGATCGATATATTAAAAACAAATAAGCCGGTATAGGTATAATTTGATGAATTTGGTTTGCAGGTAATGCTCCACCTTTACTACTGCTTATCTTTAAACCTTTTATAGTAATAAATCCAAATTTTTCAAGAACTGGAGGAGGACGATTTAGAATTTTTTCATGAATGGCTAGTGAAGTATCTACCGATCCACCAGATACAGAGTGATCTTTTCCTGAGGGTTCTACGGTAACATTTAGGAATGTTTGTCTTGCGGGCCAATCTAGCCTCCATTTTAATTTCCATTCGTGACTATCAATTAAAATGTTCCCTTCAAATTCACAGCCTCGATACATTCCTTTTGATGAACATTTGTAGTGTATTACGTTAGATATAATTTTTGTACAGGTAGTAGTTTTCATATTACCACAATTTTGACATATTACACTAATATATGAGTCTAATTTCGATCCAGAAATTGTTTCAAATAGACTATCTAATTCCTCATTCTTATGTAAATAGATTTCTAAAAACTCATCATATAAACCTTTTTTATACAGTTCTGATGCTTTTATGAATTCAACTTCAATACCAAATGATGACAATGCTTCTTTAGCTCCATTTGAAAAATATTCTGCATAACTATCAAACTTTCCTGAAAAATCAGGTATCCTATTAAGAGGGTGACCTAAATATGGACGTAAATTTTTAGAGTATTCACCAAGATCTTTTGGGATTTTATCTAAAGGATCAAAATCATCTAAAACTAAAATAAATTTAGAAACTTTACCTTTATCTTTAATTGCCATATTAATTGCATGACATGTAACTGCTTCTTTAGAATTACCTATGTGATATACTCCGGATGGTGACCAACCCGAGCATATGATATGATTATCACCATATTGGGCAATAGCTTTATTTGCAATTACTGTAGACCAATGTAAATACGTATCCATTTTATCACCCATAATAAACTATAGAGTAATCATCCCAGTGTAATAATTGATTTGATTTTTCAATAGTTTCATCTATATTTTGTTTTTCCGGTTCGTAAGTCACTAAAATCATTATGGGCACCCATCCTAATTTAATTAATGGTTGAATTTCATTTGATGTGCTTATAAAATCAGTGGCGTATTCATCTTCTTTTTCCATCATCACCTGAACGATACGATTCAAAGGTGTACACACTTTTACTAATTCCAAAACATCATTAAGATTATTTGATTTTGGTAAAAATTTTTCTAATTTAACTTCTGAACAAATGAAACCGACATCAGATAATGAATTAGAAAGCCATTTATTAGATTGACTAATGATTAATTCTGATTGATCTACACTATAGTTTGTGGATAATTTTTTAATTTCAAGAGCAATCATTTGCGCAATTTCATTATTTTGATGATTGATTTTAACGTAAATATCCTCAATTGATATTAGGTTGATTAATGGATTGTTAATTTCATTTATAGGAGACAATATGATAAAACCAATTATTTCATTTTCAAAATTAATTGAGTAAAGTTCACTTTCATCAGCTAAATCTAAATTTAATGTTTCAATTAATTCGTTGGTTTCAGTTATAGAAAAAAATGTCTGAAGAACAGACTTCATTACATTATGATGTTTATTTTCTTCAACTAAAATTAATTCCATATTATACTTATGTATATTACTAATTTTATTATTAATGTTAAGTGACGGAAATGTATGATTTTATTTTAGTTTTAATTGTAATTTAGCTACAAATCCTGCATCACTATTATGTATTCTAGGGTCAATACCTAACCAACATACTTTGTAAGTCATTTCATGTTTTAATTTTTCCAGATCTATTGTTCCAGCTTGTGTGACAGTAGGGATTTCAGGGAGTGCATTTATGCCATGAGGATACTTACTTTTTAGCGACTCATTTATTGAACCTGGAATGAAAGTACCTTGTCTAAAAGCTTGAACAATGACCTCTTCATTTTCTGTGGGATCTATAGAGTGTGTTACATAGGCGATTTGAGTATTATTTTGACCAATTAAGGCAATTGATCTAATTGAAGAAAATTGAGTTCGTGCATTAGAGATTATACTTTTTTCTTCAATATCAAAATATGGATTTGGTCGTTTCCCTGATTCTGTTGAGGGTAACTCTAAATAAACATGTGTGAACTTTACTCTTGGTCTACTTTTAGCATAACGATCTAATTGTCTTGATATAAATTCCACCTTATCCAAGGGAATATTTAATCTTGAAAAAGTATTTTCTAATTTTATTTTATGATTTTCATTTTTTATAAAAAGATAAATTTTTGAACCTTCAGATGATTTTTGTAATAAATGGGCAGCAATTTCACCGTTATCTTGAGAAATTACCAGAATATTTGCAGGAGAGTCATCGAAATCAAGAACTTCAACTCCTAATAATCGAGGTAAAGTTGAAACTGAAATCATCCCATCGGTATATATTTTATCATTTTCAAATATAGGAACATCATAGCGTGACTCAATTGTACGAATAGCAGTTCTTCCAGGAGATCTTTTTATTTCTTCTGAACTTAAATTTGCGACTCCATGAGCAACAATATTATAATGTTTATCCATCAAAAGG
>MDSZ01037056.1_pt1 | contig 10572 bp, 7 predicted proteins | sample 811201 | NCBI WGS metagenome assembly MDSZ01 (sample SAMN05326647, study PRJNA326480) | marine metagenome | isolation source: seawater | place: Indian Ocean: North | collected 2010
AAGAAGAGCAAACAAGACGCCTACTTGACTACTGCGAAATACCATTCGAGGAAACGTGTCTTCATTTTTACGAAACAAAAAGAGCGGTCAACACTGCTAGTTCAGAGCAAGTCCGACAACCCATATATTCGGGTTCACTTAATTCCTATAAGCGTTTTCAGGATAATCTCGGGCCCCTCATTGAAATCCTGGACCCTATACTTCCAAAAAAATAAGAAAAGGCTTATTTTTTTCGGACGAACGGTATTTGTCTAAAGCGTTGTCTTAGCTTAACATTGGACGAAGGAATCCAGATTTTATCTTGCCTCTCCTCTACTGATAGAGAGGCGTGAACCAAACCCCTTGGAGGGAAAGATGTCCGAAAATATCGATTGGAGCGTAAAAGTTGGTCTAGCTACCGCTGTTGGTGCGGTTGTGTCTGGCGGTGCTGTAGCCGCGGAGGAAGATAGTGGTTACATGATAGAGGAAATCACTGTTACCGCTAACAAGCAAGGAAGTGTCAGCGTTCAGGATCTCGCTACAAGCGTTCAGGCCATCGGTGAAGAAGATCTCAAGCGGGCACAGTTATTCAGTGTAGAGGACTACTCACGCTTTATACCGAGCATGTCTTATATGGGTAACTCTTCAGGAGCCGGAAAAATCTTTTTCCGCGGCGTCGCCGACGCCCCCGACACGTTTATCGCAGGATCTTCTGCTGCAGTCTATCTAGATGAACAGCCCCTAACTCAAAGTGCGCAAGTCGATGTCAGATTGATCGACGTAGATCGAGTGGAGGCTTTGAGTGGACCTCAGGGAACTCTGTTCGGTTCCAGTTCCCAATCCGGAACTCTTAGGATTGTAACCAACAAACCCGACACCAATCAATTCGAGGCATTTGTGGACGTGACAGGGTCGGGTACTAGCGAGGGAGATCCTAGCTATGACATTTCCGGCATGGTAAATATTCCAGTCAACGAAGACCTCGCTATTCGACTGGTAGGTTTTAGCGCAAAGCAGGGCGGTTTTATAGACAACGTCTTGGGCCAAACACCTGCGTCCGAAAATGGCGGAAGGACTTCTATTAATGGCGTCCAGTTAAACGATGGTACCGTTGGCGGTGTGCAGGTTTTCGACAGCGTCGTCGAGGACGATTGGAACGAAACCACAATAAATGGTGGTCGAATTGCCGCAAAATGGGACGTCACGGACAACCTTACGATGACGGCCCAAGTCGCTTACCAAGACGTTGATTCTGATGCAGAGAGCACGTTCGATGACACGCAGGGAGACCTGGAAACAGTCCAGTTCTTCCCCGATGTCCGCAAAGACGAATGGACCCAGTATTCTTTCACGGTCGAGGCAGATTTAGGGTGGGCAAATTTAGTCTCAGCCACCGCTTACTTTACACGCGATAGCTTCTATCAGAATGACACCACCAGTTACTCTGCCTATTTTGGAAGCTTTTGTTACTACGCAACGGCATCATATAACATCTATTGTTTCCAACCTGCTGGCGTCAACTACACTTATCTAGATCCCATCGGCTTCCTCACGAATGATCAAAAAAACACATCTATTTCCCAAGAATTCCGGTTGTCCTCTCAGGGCGAAAGAGTCGATTGGGTAGCTGGTGTTTTTTACGAAAGACGCGAAGAAGAATGGGATTTCAATACCTATATAACAAATGATGGCGGGTATCGAAATTCCCAAGGTTTTGCAAACTGGGGGGCAAACTACTGGAATGTCAATCCTCTTACGCCTAGCGACGCTTGGTGGTTTTCTGCTGACGATACTGAATGGGACACATTAGCCGCATTTGGTGAGGTTACGATGCGCTGGACAGACAAGTTCAGCACAACCTTGGGAGCTCGTTGGTTCGACATTGAGATGGACAAAACATACTTTGTGGAGCTACCAAAAGGAAGGCTTACGCCGACAGCAACCGGCAAGCACGGGTGCCTTGTATCTCAAGGCCCTTGTAATTCGAGCGACAGCACAGATAGTAGTGACACAGGCATAACATCGCCTACATCCAGCGAAGACGATATCGCCATTAAAGTCGCACTGCAGTACAACATCGACGACGATAAAATGATCTACGGTTTGTACTCTGAGGGTTTCAGACCAGGTGGCACCAATAGAAACCGGGGCAACCCTTTTTACCCGGTTCAATTTGAATCAGACTTTTTAGATAACTATGAAGTTGGTTTACGAAGCATGTGGGGCGATGGAAGGCTAATGCTTAATGCTACCTACTTCAGCATGCAGTGGGACGACTATCAGTTGGAGGTTGTGGATCCGTCGAACTTAGCTTGTGGTAACCCAGAAGCGCCGCCAGCACCTTTTTGCGGTCAGCCTTGGCAGAAAGTGATTACCAACGTTGGATCTGCGAGCATAGATGGTTTCGAAGTGCACTTCCAATGGATGGCCAGCGAACGGCTAGAAATAGGCGGTAACGCAAGTTGGCTAGAAGCTGAGGTAGATGAAGATGTGCCAGAATTGGCCGGCGTAACAGATGGCACTGCTTTACCTTTTGCTCCCGATCTCAAAGGCTCTCTCTACGCTCAATACACATGGCCAGTTTCCTTTGCTGGGGCGACAGAAGCTTATGTAAGATTACAAACCAGCTACACGGACGACACCGTAAATCAGGTACAGGTGATTGGTGGCAATACTCCTCAGCTTACTCAAGACAGTTACTCCGTAACTGACTTTAAAGCTGGCCTTGTAGCCGATGGCTGGGAAATCAGCATGTTCGTTAAAAATCTCGACGACGAACGTGGACAAGTTTTTCAGGACAACACTGATTTCGAACCATTCTGGGGTCGGAACAGAGTTTCAGTCGTGAGACCAAGAGAAGCAGGACTCAGGTTTGTTAAATATTTCAACTGAAATAGCCCACTGCTTTAAAAAAGCGCACTCAGGTGCGCTTTTTTTGAGCAAGTAGAAACAAGGGGAGACTGATCTACCAATATTACTATCCTTAACGCGAGTCGGATAGTGCCTCTATAAATGGCCGGAGGAAGGGCTCAAAGTTTCGCCACTGCTCCAATGAGTTCCTATAAAGCGGTTCACGCACTTGCTCAGAACTTGCAGAGTTGATTATTCGATCAGTAGAAGAGAAATCAAAACAAGCCGTCTCAAACGACAAATCACAAAAATCCAACAAACTTTTAATTTCCTCCTCAGACTCAAGAACTAAAGATTCATAGTCTAAATGATGAATACTGCCGGAGTAACATTGTTCCCAGAAATCCATCAGCTTGGAGTATTGGTTGTAATACCGCACAAGACATGCGAGATCGTATGTGTAAGCTTGACCAAGACCAAACCTCTGCTTGAAACAAGAAAAACAAGTGGCAATGGGAAGTCTACGAGCATGAACAATTTTCGCCTGCGGAAGAATTAGCCTTATCAAGCCAATAAGCAGAAAATTATTTGGCATTTTATCAACGAAAAATCCTGAAGTTACACCAGAACTTTGCAAATAACGACGACCGATCTTTTCGATTTCAGCATGATCCAGCGACAGCAACAAGTCGGGATAGTGATTTCCCGACAGCTCAAGTTCTGCAACAAGATCACCAAGGATGGAAAGCTCGCCCAAACCAACAACTTCACTATGACTGGCTAGGATCTGTTCGATCAATGTCGTTCCTGACCTTGGCATACCTACCACAAATATGGGAATGGCAGAACTGTATGTAGCATTCCCAGCCTCCCATTTGAAAGCAAAGAGGCGATCAATAAGCTCATCATGGGCGTCCGAATCAAATCGCTCAATTCGGTGCGTCAACCTATTAGCCTCCTCGTAATACTTAAAGGCTGTTTGAAAAGACTCTTTAATTTCCCAAGCCACTCCTAGAGCAAATCTCATCTGAGCTTCTGTGCTCGCACCAGCAACAAGATGGCTCTCCATCTTTTGCACTTCTGAAAGACTAAATGTGTAGTTTTTGAGGTTAGCAAGGCTCCACCAGGCGTTACCGTCAGAGGGATAAAGTTCTGCCCACAGTTGATAGATTTCGATCGCTTTTTCGCGACGTCCTAACATTCTATACGCATTCCCCAAGCCCTCTAGGACTCCTTTGTCTCTCACTTGTTCTTCAAACAGTGCTACATAGATTTCTGCTGCTACTTCTATATTTCCACTTCGAAGAGTCTGATCTGCAAGAAGACTCCTAGCTTCTATATGTGTTTCATCAAGGCTAAGAGCATCGACTAGACAAGACCCGGCAGCAGATACTTCTCCACTATCTAACAATGCACGAGCCAGCAACAACCTCGGCTCAATAAGATCCCGACTAGATAAGATTGCCTTACGATACAAAATTATCGCGTCACTAAGGTCCCCTCGTTTATGAGCGATCTGGCCTAGCGCTGTAAGACACAGGACATTGTCTGGCTCCTCAAGCAGTTGTTCAAAACATAGGTCTTCTGCAGATTCGAAATCTGCCCTACGCATCGAGCGACTTAATTTATCCTGCCATGAAATATCAGATGGATTCGCCAAACCTATTCTTTCCGATTATCCAGTGCTAGTTTATTATCCACGGACTTATTCCTTTTGCCGGTTTTATTAGTGCAACGATTCCGAGAGGCGTTGAGCCAAGAAACATTCGTCCTAACCGCCGAGTTGCCCCTGTCACCGAAGCTTAACAGGCATGCGATTGTTTCAATGGCCGAAAAACTATCGCTTTCAGTGACTGCAATTCAAATCCCTGACCATACCAACGCTCGGCCTCACATCTCTAACCTTACAGCTTCAGCCCTACTATTGCAGGCGGGCATTGACCCTATCATGCATATGAACAGCCGCGACCGAAATAGGATTAGCCTTCAGAGTGATTTGCTAAGTGCTCAAGCTCTAGGGATAACTAGCATTCTCCTCATGAGGGGTATGGACCTACCATCGGATCACCGCCCGCGAGCAACTAGCATCTTCGATGTCGGTGCCATTGACTTCATCACAACGGCGTCGGCCATAAGAGATGGAGAAGCGCTGAGTTCTGCTCGAGACGAGCATGTCTCACCTTTCCAAATTGGCGCAATCGCACAGGTCTTCGATCCAGCACCAGACTGGACACCAGAAAAACTTAAAGCAAAGACTGACGCAGGCGCCAATTTTATTCAGCTACCGCTTTGCATGAATCTCGAAATTCTGACGCGCTATATGCAAAAGCTCATCTCAGCAAGGCTTCTTTGGAAAGCCTCAGTAATGGTGACCATCGCGCCATTTGCTGACCGCGAAGCTGCAGAAAAAACGAAGGCCAGCTTGCCCGACTCGTTGATACCTCAGTCAATTCTAAATCAACTCGAGCAGTCAGCGAATCCTCGTCAGACAGGTATAGACATTTGCGCTGAGATGCTCACCGCAATAAGCAAGATACCCGGCATCAGCGGCGCTAACATACTGGTTGACGAGGATGTATCCGCAGCCGCAGAGGTTGTCACCGCTTTTCAGGCGGCTCAGCCTTCATAAGGCCAAACTTCGAGGCCATGGATCGCATTACGAATGTCCATACTGATATTCACAGCATCAACACAACGCCCCGATCGAAGATCATATAACGAAACCGTTGAGGGGGAAGAGCCAGCTGCTAGAAGGTCCTCTGATAGAAGAGTCAAGCCCCGGCCAAAACCCTGACGTGCAACTTTTGAATTATCCACACCTCTAAAAGAAAGTTCATTTTCGGGATAAACCAATATAGGCATTGCCAACGCCCTATCAGGGGTCACAAAACGCACATGGTTGTTTGCCGTGTCGTTAAATAGAACCCCATCACGAAATGGTCGAGCATTATGAGTGCCACTAGGTAAACTACAGAACTCCCGAACTTCATTGTCACTATTGATGTAAAGAAGCGCTCCTGTGTGCAAACCGCTGACATAAATACCATCCTCATCAATGAAAGTAGAATTTATGTGTGATCGATTACCAGGCCCTGGTCCAACGCTGCTGCTAGGATCAAAAATATTTCCATGCCAATCACCCTGCGTGTCTCGTTGAATATGAATACCCCACATGAATGCTGCCAAATCAATGTCAAAGACCAAAAGAGAATCGAAACCGGTTGAAGTCAGGAAGATTTTCCGGTCTCTACGACAGATTTCGTGGCAATGTTTTAGAAAGGGATTGCGCCAAGAGCGCTTTATACGAAAGTTTTGATCATAGCAAAACAGTTCATCCGAGGCCGCGATATAAATGTCACCAGCATCAAAGGTGATCCCCCGCAAACCGCGATCTGCCCCGCGCCCGGCGAAGTCGATTTCACCTGTATTCCAATCGACGTGCTGCTCAACGACCTGATTTTCAAAATCGATAAGATAAACACCGCCGTGGCTCTCGCCCTGCTGACTGCCGCGAACAACCGAGGTCGCGATCAGTTTTGGTTTCCTCATCAAATTATCTTGTGTCTAAAGCTGATTAAGAATTAGGTTAACCGACTATCGACCCGCTGTCTCCACTCCGGTACCCTGGCAAGACAAAGAATGTAGAGTAGGTTGTGGAAAAAGATATCAATCGTAAGGCTATGCTAGAGCATTCGGCTAGTGGCACCACATTTGCTGGGCAATTGTCCTTCCTAAGACGCAAGTACACCAGGTCAATCGTCGGGGCCGATGTAGTCATAGCTGGCGTGCCGTTTGACAGCGCAACGACTTACCGCCCGGGCGCAAGATTAGGCCCTCGTGCGATAAGGGAAGCGTCAGTCCAACTCGCCGAGATAGTCGAACAATCCTTTCCGTTTAAGATCAATCCTTTCCAGTCGCTAGCAGTGGCAGACTATGGCGATCTGGAATTAGACTCAGGCTACCCAAATCAAATAGTTGAAACAGTTGAAAATTTCGCTCATGAGATTCTGGAGCATGATGCTTTCATGATTTCTTTGGGAGGCGATCACTTTGTTACTTATCCTCTATTGAAAGCTCACTATCAGGTGCATGGCCCCATGGCTTTAGTACATTTCGATGCGCATGTTGACACCTGGCCCGATGATGGAAAACGCCTGGATCACGGCTCTATGTTTTTGCGTGCAAAGAATGAAGGCATCATTGATGTCGAACACTCAATCCAGATAGGAATCAGATCCTACAGTGAAAGCGACCATGGCTTCTCGATTTTGGATGCACCGACCATCCATCGTGACGGCACTCAATCCGCTATAGAGCTCATCCGACAGACTGTCGGTTCAACACAGGCTTATTTAACCTTTGATATTGACTGCCTAGACCCGGCTTTTGCGCCAGGAACAGGTACTCCAGTAGCAGGAGGCTTATCCAGTGCGCAAGCGCTTGAAATCTTAAGGGGAATCGGTGATCTAAATTATGTAGGTATGGATCTCGTAGAGGTAGCACCTGCTTACGATCACGCAGAAATTACCGCAATCGCTGCCGCAACCATTGTTCACGACTTCATCTGTCTGCTTGCTATAAAGCAAAGTGCTAGTTGATACCATATTGCCTAGCAGTTTTGTCCAGCGCTACCCTAAGACGTTCGGTCAATAAATCGATTTCCTCATGATTAACTATTAATGGTGGAGCGCTGATAATGGTATCTCCCACTTGACGGACCATAACACCCGCTTCTATAGCTGCGTTACGGCAAAAGACTGCGGCCTTGCTATCCTCGTCTAGGCGATCGCGGTGCGGTTTCTGTCTTACAAGTTCAAGCGCACCGAGCATACCCTTTGTTCTGGCCTCTCCAACGATCGGATGATCCAAGAGCTCAGACCAACACGCCTCCCAATATAATTGAGAGTCAGTCTGAATCTGCTTTATCAGGTCGAGTTCGGTGTAAATCTCTAACGTTGCTCGACCTGCTGCACAAACTACAGGATGTCCCGAATAGGTATAACCATGCGCAAATTCACCACCACTAGTCGTAAGAACATCGGCGATACGGTCACCAAGAGCTACACCCCCTAAAGGTTGGTAGCCATTAGTCACTGCTTTGGCAAATGTAATAAGGTCGGGTTTAAAGCCAAAGGTCTGACAACCGAACCATTGCCCAGTACGTCCAAAGCCACAGATGACTTCATCACTGATTATCAGCACATCACGTTCTCTGCAAATCCTTTCTACCTCAGGCCAGTAGGTCTCTGGGGGAATAATAACGCCACCCGCACCCTGCACCGGCTCAGCGATAAAGGCTGCAACATTATCGGCACCCAGTTCATCGATCTTATCAGCCAATGCTCGAGCACAGGCCTGTGCAAATTCACCTTCAGACTGAGGCACAGCTTCTTCAAAACTATAAGGTTGTCTAACATGATGCACATAGGGCAGCCCAGTGAACTGCTTGTGCATTCCCTTCATCCCACCCAAGGATGCCGCAGCAATCGTAGAGCCGTGATAAGCATTCTCACGAGAAATAAAAATCTTTTTTGAAGGGCGATCAATCAAGTCATAGTAGCGATGTACTAAACGAATATTAGTATCGTTCGCTTCTGAACCTGAGTTCGTGTAGAACACTCGACTGAACCCCTCGGGTAGAACCCGACACAAGGCTTCTGTAAGGGCAATTGTTGAGTCTGTGGTGCAGTTAAAAAAACTATTGTAGTAAGGCAGTTTCTCCAATTGATCTTTGACGGCATCAACAATCCTCGCCTGGCTATACCCCAGATTAGTACACCAAAGGCCCGACATCCCATCAAGCATTTCGTGACCATCGATGTCTGTCAGGTAAACATGCTGCGCTGAAACTATCGTGCGGCCACCATTTTTCTTATAAGAAGCCAGATCAGTAAATGGATGCAGCACCGAATCCCTATCCACCTGTTGCAAAGCTGCCTTACCTAATCTACTCATGGGTTTTCTCATTAACTTAGGCTAAAGCCGCAATTTACACTGCTCCTAGCCAACGGCAAAGTAGATATCGACGATGATTGAAAGCAAATAGTAAAATTACCCCTTAATTAGTGGATAGCAATCATGAGTAACTTCGAGCAATACGACACTGCCAATATTGTTGCAGACGACAAAGCCCACTTTTTGCACCCCTGGCAGGAATTCGATAAATTCGATAAGACCGGCGCGCTACCGATCGCCGAGGCTACCGGCGCCTATATATATGATTCGGATGGTAATCAATTACTCGATGCTATTGGCGGTATGTGGTGCACGAATATAGGTTTAGGCAGGAATGAAATGGCAGAGGCTATCGCTGAACAAGTCCGTCAAATGGCCTATGCAAACCCCATGGTCGACATGACGAACATTCCAGGCAGTCAGCTAGCTAAGAAACTAGCCGAGCTTGCTCCTGGCGACTTAAATCACGTTTTCTTTTCATGCGGTGGTTCAACCGCTATCGACTCTGCACTGCGGTTGGTGCACTTTTATCAGAATTCTAGGGGTATGCCCGAAAAAAAACATATTTTAGCTCGCCAAGAGGCATATCACGGTTCAACTTTTGCGGCCATGTCTATTAGCGGCAAGCAAGCGGATCATATCCCCGAATTCGACTATCTAACAGACACGATCCACCACCTATCCTGCCCCTATTACTATCGGGCGCCCGACGGTTTATCGGAAACGGAATTTACAGACAGCTTAGTAAAAGAGTTAGAGGAAAAAATTATCGCTCTCGGGGGCGGCGATAAAGTAGCAGCTTTTTTTGCCGAACCGATAATGGGCTCCGGCGGCGTGATTGTGCCCCCTGAAGGTTATCTAAAACGAATGTGGGAAGTTTGCCAGGCTAATGACATCCTGTTTGTCGCGGATGAGGTCGTTACCGCCTTTGGGCGTCTTGGTCATTGGTTTGCCTCTGAGTCAGTTTTCGATATAAAACCTGACATAATCACAACGGCTAAGGGACTGACATCTGGATATCAACCCCTAGGGGCCACCATTTTTTCAGACCGCATTTGGCAAGTAATCAGTGAGCCAGGAAACGGACGGTATTTCGCTCACGGATTCACTTACACGGGTCATCCAGTTGCCTGCCGCGCGGCTTTAAAAAATATAGAAATCATGGAAAGGGAAAGGATCCTGGAACACGTGCGCGATGTAGGGCCTTATTTCTTAAAGCAACTAAAAAAGCTTGAGCAACTACCCATCGTTGGAGAAGTCAGAGGTGACCACTTCATGGTCTGCATCGAGAACGTCGCTAACAAGGACACTAAAACATTATTCGATGAACAGATCGATATAGGTCAAAGGATAACCGACGAGTGCGCAAGACGCGGAGTTCTGGTTCGACCTATCGGCCATCTCAATGTTCTGTCTCCTTCCCTAATCCTGAACGCAGAAGAAATAGATAGGATCGTCGTGACTTTAGGAGACAGTATCTCCGCCGTGATGGCAGACCTCAAAACTGAGAATTTGTGGTCCGTTTAAGAGAGTCTGCATGACTGAAGGAACTGATAGCGGGCATCATTACGCTATTAACTGGAGGAAACTGATCCCTCTATTTGTTGCCTTGGTTCTCTCGTACACAGCCGCAGCTCTTGGCGCTCTAGGTTCAGTATCAGCACCTGAGTTTTACGCTCTCTTAAACCGTCCACCATGGGCTCCTCCGGCCTGGCTCTTCGGTCCAGTCTGGTCTGTCCTTTACACATTGATCGCTTTATCTAGTTGGCTGCTCTGGAAGAAAATTAA
>MDSZ01176541.1_pt1 | contig 10572 bp, 9 predicted proteins | sample 811201 | NCBI WGS metagenome assembly MDSZ01 (sample SAMN05326647, study PRJNA326480) | marine metagenome | isolation source: seawater | place: Indian Ocean: North | collected 2010
ACCTTGTCTTTTAGTTGTTCATTTCCGATGTATGTATCGAGTGTGTTGGGTCTGTATTTCTCAACCCATAATGTATTCTCTGTCATATAACCTCTTTTTGTATAAATATTATTATCAAATCTGTTAATCAGTTTTTTTTCATGGACAAATATTGGTCGATTGTGTCAATGACATTAAAATTATCTAAAATCCAATTTCGAAAAAACTCACCATATTCAGGATTATATTTTTTAAGTTCTTTGGTTAAATCTACAATATCGAAAGATTTATTTAAAAATCTACCACTAAAATTACAGTTAGTCAAGTCATCAATATTACTTGGTGTTACCATACCATCACCAAGATTACCTTGATATTCTCTATCGTCAAAAACTAATGCGTTCCTACCACAAGCTAAACTCTCATAAACACATCTTCCCAAACCCACAACTATATCTGCCTTTCTAATCTTGTCTTCGACTTCAAATATAGAGTTTTCTTCATCGTTATCATGAAATTGATATTCTACAGGCTTCTGAGACCCAATATAATCATAACCAACCATTTCACATGCCGACCTTATTAATATTTCTGATTCATATCCCCTTACCATTGAAACAACCTTTACACTTGATTGTCCCCATCGAGGTAAATTTATTGATGAAAATCTCTTACAATCAATTGGTTGGTTTATAACGATAGAATCTATGTCATTTTCTTTTTTAAGATGTTCTTTTATTTCTTTACAAATTGAAACAACATTATCCACATAAGAAAGTGTGGAATTATTAGGGATATCATTATCTATAAAAATAAACCCCATTACGGTGAATATCTTGTAACCTGTTACATTCCTTTTTATTAATTCGTTTGCTATATCATTCTGACTAATTAGTATGAAATCATAGGATTTTTTTATCTCATCCAATTCAATCATATTCGAAGAGAGTTGGTTACTAATTTTTCCCTTATGAAGTGTAACCACATCTACCTCATGACCTCGTCTAATTAATTCTTTGACTTGTGTGTAAATAAATGTGCCGAGACCATTTGGTTTTAAATTATTACAACCGACTAATATATTCATCTACCATATAACCTCTTTCAAATCATAATTAATTATTTTTTTCAATAATCCATTATCGTGATATAATTTTGAAGTGTTAACCAAATCACCTGATTCGAACTCACATTCTAATTCTTTAATTCCATTGTGATACCAAAATGTCCATTTTCCATCCATGATATCATTCGTCATTTTTCCCCTACATCTTTTATTACCATTGAAATAATATTCGATATACATACCATTCAATATATCATTCTTAAATGTCTTAATTGAACTTTTATTTCCGTTATCATAGTAGTATGTGCTTATACCACTTTTTTTTCCTTTTTCGTAATTTTCCTCTGTCCATTGTCTCCCATTATCGTGCCAACTCAACCAACATCCAACCTTTACTCCATTATCATATTCTTCTTTTTTACTTATCAATCCATTAGAAAAATAATAGGTTAGACTTCCATGTAATACTCCATTCTTGAACTCTCTTGTCTTAGATTTTTGTCCATCTTTGAAAAAGTATGTGCTTTTCCCACTTAATAAATTATTGTCATATCTCTTGACAGATATTTCAGTTCCATCATCTGACCATTTGGAAACTTTATCAACAACCTCTTTTGTATATCGTAACTCTAAATACTTTTTCCCATTTTCATAATAGGAAGTCCATGAACCTACACGAACACTATTTTTACAATTACCTTCATTTTTGATATTTCCATTCTCATAAAAATATTTTTGTGGGCCAGTCTTTCTATCATATAAATATGTTTCGGTGGAGGCTAATACACCATTTTCTGCGTAGGAGTTAATCTCACCATGTCTCTTATCATTTTTAAAATTACCACTCTGAATCAAGATATTTTTTTCATTATAATATTCAAATTTACCACTCAACACACCACGATAAAAATGTTCTCTTGATTTCATATTACCATTTTTGTAATATTGAATTACCTCACCATCTATAGAATCATTTCTAAAATTACCTTCCCATGATTTCTTACCATTCGTTTCATAATGAATCCACTTACCATGTTTTTTTTCATTTTTAAAAAATCCCTCTCTGTCTTTTTTTCCTTTTGAGGTGTGGTATTCAGCATGTCCATCTCTTTTTCCATCTTTCCAAAATTCAGAAAAGTAAAATTTACCATTTATGTATGTTATTTTATTTCCATTTTCCTTACCATTTTTTAAATAACCTTCTCTCAATATCTCACCACTTTTATTGTAATGAAGGTATTTACCTAATTGTTCTCCGTCAACAAAATTTTCCTCTGATTTTTTACTTCCATTATCATTGTATCGAATTAAATTTCCTTGAACCACATCTTCAATATATGTTGCTTCCCAAGACTTTTTACCTTGTTTATTATAAAAAATCCATAATCCATCTTTTTTTCCATCCTTATAAAAACCTTCTTCGGACTTAATTAATTTTGTTGTCCAATGATGATATTGACCTGTTTTTTTCCCATTTACATAGTTTGTTTTAGATAGAATATTACCATCTTCAAAAAAGCAGGTCTCAACCCCATTCTTGTTATCACCATCCATTTCACATTCTAAAACTTTAACACCATCTTCATTATACCAAATCCAAATATCACTATTTTTATGTGGAGAGCCGTTGTTGAATAGTTCTTTATTTTTTAAATCTCGATTCAGTTCTGTGACGAGTTGTTTTTCTAATTCAGGATTCTCTTCACGCCATTTCAAATATTCTTTATATCGTGAATCAAATGACAAAATAACTTTACCATCTAATTCTATGGCATCATCGTTATTTGGTATTTTCTTATATTTCATTGTCTAATTGTTTTTTAATTCCTTTAAATAATTTTGGAATTCTACCTCGAAATCTTTAGAAGACATTTTGTTTTCGGAGAACCCACCCTTTAAATGTGTAAGAAATGGTTCATCTTTATAATTGTAAGTGTGTAATGTATTATCAGTTTTCCAATTTGGATTATCATAGTAAGGTCCTAAGTGTAGGTATTTCAAATTATTATAAAGACAATATATTGTAGCACCATGATTAGTATCTCCATAATACCAATCCACACTATAGTTGTCAAAAAAACTTCTTTTTGACAGAAAAAAGTAGGCATCTGATAAACCTATCTTTTTTGTTTTGACATATCCACCATTCTCAGGTCTAATTAAAACCTGTTGTTGTGAATAATCTTTTATATATTTATCCAAGAAATTTTTATTCAACAGGTAGGTTGATATCCATATTTTTTTATTATCAACTGTTATATACTCAAGTTTCTCTTCTTCCATTTGTTTAATCATCTCATCAATACAATCTTTATGATAAAAAGTGTCGTTGTGTTGTAATACAACATAATCACCCTTTGATTCTTGTATACCTAAATGAAATGCCATCGATGCCCACATTGTATCATTACCGAAATTGTCTAAACTAAGTTGGATATCCTTGTGGTTCATAAACTCAGGTATTTTTTTAAGTTCCTCAAGGGGTATTGCTTGCCAACCCTTGATGACTCGTACATTTGGTAATTTCATCTCAGGCCATGTGTGACTATTGTCTATTAATAAAATTTCTTTTTCACACTTGAGTGAGTTTATATTTTTTATTGTTTTTATTGTTGAATATACCACATTCGTTGAATCAGAATACTCAAAACCTTCATTAAGATTTAAAAATTTATCCTTTTCTACTGTCATAAAAGGAATAATAAAACTTATCATAACTTGACCTCTTCTTTTAATAAACCATTATCATGGTATATTTTCGCGTTATTTATTAAATTTCCGTAATCGAAATCACATTCTAATGCTAACTTTCCATTAGAATACCAAAAAAACCATTTTCCATCCATTTTATCATTTTTCATCAGACCTTCACACCTCTTTTCCCCACCGAAAAACCACTCGGTATATTTTCCCTCTAAATCATGTCTTTTGTAGGTACAGAACTTTTTTTTGTTTCCGTTATCATACCAAGTTCTACTTGTACCATCTAAAACACCACCACTTTTATTTATATAACTTAGAATTTGACCTTTTTTGTTCCATTGAATTTCTTCAGATAAATATCTGTCTTCATATACCTCTTGTCTTTTTTTATTGGTGTTTGGAAAGTACCAAGTCCATATTCTATCTTTATAATTTTCATTATATGTGCCTTCAAACTCAATAGAACCATCTATTCTATATTCTTTAAATTCACCATGATTCATTCCCATCTTGTAATTTTCTATTTTTCTTACATTACCATTCACCCAAAATGATTTGAACTCACCATGTCTAAAATTAGATAAAATCGAACCTTTTCGTTCTAACTCACCTTGTCTATAATATTCAACATCACCCTCTAATACTCCATCATTGAAATGTTCTACGGATTTATAAGTACCATCAGTATTATATTGTATACATTTTCCGTGTAGATTATCTCCCTTCATCTGACCATCCCAATGTTTGTTTCCATTTTCATAATAGAAAACTTTTCTTATTACAATACCTTGTTCGTCTTTTGTCAAATGGGGACTACCATTATTATATAATCTAAGTCTTTTTAATTCAGACTCTAAATCTTTCTGTAGTTTTTTTTCTAATTCAGGATTCTCATCTCTCCATTTTAAATATTCTTTATATTTTTTATCAAATGAAAGCACAATCTTTCCATCAATTTCGATAGCATTCTCATTATGGACAACTTTTTTATACTTCATTTAAATAAATCTTAAACCTTTTTTTTCGTTACCACCATTGTCCCAAACCTTACCATCGATTAATTTTCCATCCTTGCATACAATCTCACACTCTTTTTTTCCGTTATTATGCCAAAAAGTCCATTTTCCATTCATTTTTTCTAATTCCATCTGACCATCAGTTCTTTTATTACCATTACTATAGTTTTCAATGTAATGCCCATCTAATAAATTTTTATAATATATTGAATGTGTTTTCAACTGGCCATTAACATACCAACTTTTATAATCTTCTTCTAACTTACCTTTAATATATTTAAACTCTTCTAATTTTTTTCCATCTGGTGAAAATGTTTTCCAATTACCATCTTCTTTTCCATCGTGCCAATTTTCATCCTTATATTTTACACCATTAAGATGGTAATATAAAACTCGACCGTGTTTTTTTCCTTTTTTATAATTACCATCAATCCATTTTAAATTATTTGGATGATATTTCAAATATTTACCATGAAGTTCACCATTTAAATATTTTTCTTTACTCATGATGTTACAATCATGTCTGTAATATGTCCAATCCCCAACTTTTAAATCATCATTGAACCAACCCTTACACATTATCTGACCATCATCAAAAAACTCAAGATACTCCCCATTTTTCATCCCATTTGAATACTTTGTTTTTTTGAATATAGCATCTGAATCTTTGAAATAACCGATTGATTCACAAATTAAATCATGTTTAAAAAGTTTCTCTTTTGATTTTTTTTCGTTCTTATCATAATATATGACCTTACCATGAATTTTTCCATTACTATAGTTAATTTCCTTATCGAGTAATCCAAAGTCATTTATTGATATCCACTTCCCATCCTTCAAATCATTCTTATATTGTCCCTTTATTGATATATTACCTGCTGGATTTTTTTCAATGTAATTTCCACTCAACTTTCCATTATCATACCATGATGTTGAGAATAGTTCAGAGGTATCGTGATACTTTAACCACCTTCCAATCTTTTTACCTTTTTTATATTCACCCTCAGACAACTTTTCACCGTTCGCATAGTAATAAATCCATTTACCAGTTTTCCTATCATTTTTGTATTGACCTTCACACTCAGGCACTTTACCATACCTCCACCTTAAGTAAGGGCCGTTTTTTTTGTTATCATTGTAATTCTCTACCATCCACTCCGTCCCATCATCATGCCAACCTGTCCATGTCCCAACTTTAGAACCATTTTTGAATTCTCGTAGAAGACTACTAACACCTGATGAATGATTTAGAATCCATTTACCATCAACCTTACCATTCACTATCTTGTATTTTTGCCACAAATTACCATTACCATGATTGTATATGTGTTCTCCATCTGATATATCTAAACTACAATCATGATTTCCATTGGTGTACCAATCAATAGCTTTGACTCTCCCATCATCATGGTATTGGATATATTCTCCATTTTTTTGTTTAATATCTGTCATGATATTCCTTCCATGTTGGATAAAATCTCAAATTATTTTCATCCCAAGGTGGAAAAAAATTGAAAAAGTGAAGTGCCGTAATATTTGAGTAATCATTTGTGTCCATATAACCATTTTTTAGAACATCTAACTCCCAATTGATATCGATGAGTGTCGGATTCGTATTGAGGAACTTATCCCCTAAGTCCATCCATTGATTGTGAAAAACGATATTGAATATTGATTGATCCCACCAACTATTTCTTGCAAGTTCATAATAACAGTAATAATATAAATAAGCGTCTTTGAGTTTTTCCAAATACTTTTTGTTAATCATATCTGAATGATATAGTAAAAAACAAGTTTGAAAGGCATCACCATCACCATATTTTTTAAAGATTTTATCTCTTTCATTTTTTTGTTCATCAGATAATTGAATCGGTTTGTCTGTCATGAAACCATCGGAGGCACCATAAAAGTGATTCATAAATGTCAATCCATCTTTTTTTGTATAAAGAAAATCTTTATCTTTATTTTTCAGTTCTAAATCGATGTCATTCAAAAACAGAACATCCAAATCTGAAAATAAAACCCAATCCCATTGTTTAAAATAATCATCGAATAAATATATTTTATAAAAATGTGGTGGTGGATTTTGTGGTAAAGCACTTGGTCTAAATATATGTATTCCTTTTTCTTCAATCATACTGGTATATTCATTGTTCATGTCATCATTTATTATCAAACAAAAGTCACCATCCCATTTACCTTTTTCTTTTGCACTTTCAATCAAGGGTAAAAAATACCTTATATAATTTGAGTCCGATACTGCTACTAATACATTATTCATCGAATACAAATATCTGTGTGCCAGGATCCCAATATCCGTTAAAATGATATCCACAATTCTTCAGATGATTATTAAATTGATTCTTTTCATCATCATTCATGTTACTTACCTCTACTACAATCATTTTGACATTAAATTTTTTGAAATTAGTATCCATAACAATTTCAAAATCTAAACCTTCTAAGTCTATATTGACTGCATCTATTTGATTTAAATTATTTTCTTTTAATATAGTTTCAATACTTTTGGTTTCCAATGTTACACTTTTAATCAAATAATCCTCTATGATTTTTATTAGGTGTTTCTTTTGAGTGGTGGCAGATGCTGCAACCCATTCAGGAAAATCATCTTCTAAAATATATAATTCACTATCTTTTCCTTCCTTATCTTTGGTGGTGACTATACAATTCTCATATATGAATTTATCACCCAATATCTTTTTTGACTTGTTCAAATAATCAAGTTGTCCATCTACCACCACACCACTAACATCATGACTTTTTGTCAAATGATAAAATGGGTCGTAAAGTTCACCATCATGTACTCCTAAGTTTAATATGGTTATTTTATCTACATTTTTAAAATGTTTAGATATTCTATTTTGTTCAGCCGATAGTAGTGAATTAGAATTAGATAATTTCATGTAATCTTTCCAAATTGGATTCCATCTTAGATTGTTTTCCATCCAAGGATTAAAACATCTAAAAAAGTGTAGTGCCTGTTTCCCATCGTAATCATTAGTGTCTTTGTAACCCTTATTTAATAGTGGGAAATTATATTGAGTGTCATCTAATACTGGATTTTTATTCACATACTCATCACCTATTTCGGCCCAACTATCTTTAAATACAATATTAAATAGACCTTGGTCGTACCATATGGTGTCAAATAGGTTGTAATATAAATGGTCGATGTTGAAAGAGTCTTGTAATTCTTGAAACTTATTTTCTTTGATGAAATAAGAATTGAATAGTAGAAAACAAGTTTGAAATGCCTTCTTATTACTTCCGATTTTACTTAGTTCGTCAATTCTTGTTTTTTGTTCGTCATTTAATTTGGGAATATGCCAGTCAAAAGCTCTGTTGTTTTCACTTATACCAGTGAATTGTCCAACAAAATCTAACCCATCCTCATTTGCATACAACATTTGTTTATCTCTTTTCGATAAATCAAGTTTTATTTTATCTAAAAATAATACATCACAATCACAATAAAATATCCAATCATACTCTTGAAAATATTCATCAAAGAGAAATATCTTATAAAAGTGTGCTTGAGGATTTCCACCTAATCTTGGAGTATTGAATATTTTAACACCTATATCTTTAAGGTCATCTAAATAGTTTTTTTCATTTTTTTTGTTAATTTCATAAGTGTTTTCATATTCATGAGCATCAGCAGTATTATCAGGTGGGACAATTAAAACTAAGTCCCCATCCCATTTTCCCTTATCTAAAGCACTCCTAAATACTGGATATGAATGTTTTATGTATTCATTATTTGCAACTAATGCTAGTACCTTATTCATCTACTAAAGTAATATTGAAATTTATAACTGCTCTTTTTCTTTTACCATAGAAAGGACCTACTGAATGAACTATATCATAAGGCCAGATATTTAACATACCTTTCTTTGGTCTGATATAATATTTAAAACCTCTTAGGTGAAATGCAAAGACCCCACTATAAGGATGGTCTAATATTGGTTCACCATCATCCAAGTAATAACCACCTGAAAATTCACAATCAGTTGCCTCACTTATATCCCATCTACAATGATTATGTGCTTGATGTCCTCTACCTGAGTATGGTTCATAATATTGTAACCAACTCTCTCTGATTTTTGGTATCCTCGAACCCACTTCCAAGTTCAAAGATTTCAATAGAGATAAAAATCCCTCATGTATTCTTCTATTGATTTCAACAACACATTCCTCTTCTCTTTCCAAGAAATCATTTGGTGGCGTCCAAAATCTACTTCCAATCGGTTGATGTTCATGATTTTCAATCCAATCCTCTTGTCTATCATAATTTATTTCATATTCGTAATGTCTTTCGTAATCATATTGATTCGGTAATTCTTGACCCATTTGTCGTTGGGAGTCATTCAACACTTTTAAACCGAGTTCATAAGCATCTTGATTGATTGAATCGTCATATATTTTTTGGTAAAGTGGGATTGGTGCAAGATGGAATACATTTTTATCATGAGTCCCAATTATTGGTTTATCAAAGTTCATTTATTTTTCTTCTATATCTATTTGAAGTATCTAAAGTTTTTTTCATATTTTTAGTAAATTCAAAACCAAGTGATTCTATAAATTTTTGTGTATCTCCATAATATATATCCTCGTAATAATCAATTTGTTTATTTAGTTTTTTACTAATTATCTTTAATCTTTCTTTCGACCTATCGAAATAATAATGAAAATCACCTTTTAAATTTTCAATGACATCATACTTTTCGTGAGGATTTTGACCTACTCTTATACGACTTACCAAATGATTCCAAGCTATAAGGTGGTCGTCATAATCCCTTCTGTCCAATAATATAATTGTTTTAAAATAAGGTAGTAGTACATCAAAAAAGTCTAACCATTTGTCTCCATCATCTAATGTGGGGTCGTTCAATTCGTTTTGCCAAGGGCCACTAACTTCATGATTATGGGCATTGAAATCTTTTGGTACATGGTCTGTACCAGTCTTCAAAACAATTGGTCTATCTCCATTTTCAACTAAGTTAAGGAAATCTTGAAATGTATCACCTTCTTTAATTGAAAATGGTTCATTTAGACAAATATGAGTATCATTGAATGCCTTCATTAAATTTGTTGAACCACTTCGTGGAACATATATAATGATTATGTTTTTTTCCAAATCCATATCGGTTCTCCGAACGCCATATCTTCTGTTTTAATAGCCTTTTCTTTTAAATCTTCTGAATAGTAATCACTAACACCTTTACCTGCACCTGCTGAATTGAATCTCTTCGTCATCTCCATTCCAATACAACCTTCATATTTTAGTCCTTGTGATTTTATGTAGTCATTCATGGCATTTGTTATGTCAACATAACCCTTTACGGACTCATGATACACATCTGCTATGTTCACGGCGAGTATTCCATCCTTCTTTAATGTAGGTATCAACTTACCGATTGTTTTGTGTAAGAAATTTTCATTCCAACTATCTATCGTAGTGTATCGTTTAAAACTTTGTGTATCTTCATCACTATACTTTTCGACATCAAAATATGGTGGTGAAGTGAATATCGTGTCAAAATAATCTTCATACTCGGTATAATCCACATCCTCTGCCGGACTACAGATTAACTTTACCTCTTTTTCTTCTTCGAAGAATGTTTGGTGTTTCTTGTAGAACTCAACTTGTCTTTTATAGTTTGGATGATTTGTAGAGTTGGGGTCAATCCCAACATATGATTTTGTAGTCTCTCCACAATAAACCCCAGCCAACCTATCACCCCAACCAGCACTAAAGTCGAGTACATTAACACTTCCAAAATAGTC
>MDSZ01005057.1_pt1 | contig 10571 bp, 9 predicted proteins | sample 811201 | NCBI WGS metagenome assembly MDSZ01 (sample SAMN05326647, study PRJNA326480) | marine metagenome | isolation source: seawater | place: Indian Ocean: North | collected 2010
AATCAACTGCATTAATTGATTAACCACTTCTGTGTGGGCGTCCGGATCGACAGGGTTTCCCATTCGATCTGTCTGGCTAGGGCTATAAGATCTCAATCCTTCGGCATATGCAGTAGATAAAACTGCCACTAACTCGTTCAGTGTATCTTCGCCTATACTTTCATTTATGTGCTTTCTCCAGTTTTCAAAAAGTTTCTTCATGTTGTTAAATTCCTTAATAGTTATACGATTGAGATCTCAAATTATTCAGAATGGTAGTTCGCAAGCCCCACCTGCACATGCAATCTCACCTTTCAAATCTGTATTATCTTCTTCCTCATTAATTAGTTCTAAATTAACGCTTTTTAAGCTTTTTAACATATTTTCATAAGTTTCTTCGTCACAATCTTCAAAAGGTGCTTGCTTGTAGGTATGATCTGAGAATGGAAGAACTGACAATCCGTTGTAGTGTTTGCGGTTTTCCCACATCCATTCACCCACAGTCTCCCACTCGTCTTCTTTAATAGTTACAGTTGCGGAAACATTGTGAGTATTCTGCCCTTTCTGATGTCCACCCTTTACCCACTCTGAACTTACTTTCTTGACTCTTTCCAAAAGATCGATAGCCGTTTCAGATCTGGTGATAGCGCCTGCTGGAGCTTTTTGAGGGGCTGAGATAACTGCTGTATCATGTGGCGAGAAGAATTCATCCTCAACTAGCTCTGGGTGGTTTTCTGCAAGATAGCTGTATATAGCCTCGTTCTTTCCCACTCTAATTCTGCGAATATAGTAATCACTATGCCAAGCATGGATTCCGCTTGAAGTTCCAAGAGTCAAAGATGTAGTTCCTGCTGGTTTTACGCATGTAGTGCGAGCCGCTGGGTTGATACCGATTTGCATAGCAACTCTGCGATTTTCTTTCTTTACTTCTAAAGATGCCTTGTTCATATCCAGCCCCAAAACACCACCTGAAGCGATACCAGTCATGGATACACCCACAAGGGAGTCTTTTTCAGTGTGTCTCTGCCAAACTGGACGGAGATAGTGAAAGTCGGTATATCCTGCTTGGAGAGTTCCTAGGAAAGAAGCGGCTCTTACTCTTTTCTCTAAATCTTCTTGATCTGAGATGTCAGATACATTGACTTCCGTTAGATTGCAGAATTGATATGGGCGTAAAGCGATTTCACAGCAAGGGTTTGTTCCCCAATCTTTATCATTCGAAAAGTAAAATCCGGGCTCTCCAGCACCTGAAGCCCTGACTCTCTCCCAAAGATTCATAAAAAAGTCTTTTTCAATTCTGTGCCTCAAAAGAACAACTGAATTGTTTGCTCGTCCGCGCTGAGGATTGGTTTCCCACCATTTGCCGGATTTGGCGGCGATCATTTCTGCATCGTCCGCAGAGAACAAAGAGATAAGTGCTGCACGACGGATACCACCTGCCAAGACTGCATCTGCAATATGACAAACCATGTCATGAACTTCGATTGTACTAAGTTTGTCTCCGTCTTCTTTCTGGCGTAAAATGCCCTCTACCTTTACCAGACACTCTCGAAGAGGCTGTGGGCCGGGGGCTTTACCACCAGATGTTACCAGTTTGGCACCTTTGGCGCGGATGTCTGAGAAGTCAAAACGGAGCTTTGATGTACCCTTAAAATAAGACATAATAAGCGCTTTTACAGCATCTGCCCAGCCTTCGATCGAATCGTTGACTAAAAAACGTCTTGTACGGCTGGCGTTTGGCTTGTGAATTTCTGGCAGCTTATCTACGTGGTGTTGCTGTACAGAAAATCCTACACCGGTGCCGCCTAGCAGCAAAAACATGGCTTCACTGAAAGATCGTAGATCGTCCATTGGCATGTAAGCACAGTTAAAGATACGATTAGGAGAAACCTCAATTGGCTTACCTGCAAATTGCATCGATCGCATTGAAGGGAGAACCTTCTTGTCAAATACCAGTTTGTAGTTTTCTCTAATTTCCCCTTCTAACTGAGGGTATTTTTTAATATGCATTTCCATATTTCTTGTTACGAGTTCTGTCCAGCTTTCTCGTCGCTGCTTGTCTTCCAAGTAGCGTGCGTACTTCATGTGTACTGTAATATCTGATAAAATTTTGTTTGAGACTTCCATATTCTATTTCTCCTTGTTGTTTCCTTTGTATCTCTTATATAAGTCGGCTTTGTGTTCAGAAAGCGACTTTTCTTCAATCTCTAGCATAGTTTCTGATGATTCTGGTAGTACTTGCATTTTTACATTTCTCCAGTCTACCACAAGAGGATATACCATCCCATCCGGCCCGTTTCTGTTCTTTGCCACAAACATTCTGCCTGTGTTATTGACTTTATCTTGTGCAGTCCTTGAAACGGAACAAATGAAGTCTGCTACAAAACATTTATTGAAAGCCTCTGAGATAGCTTCCATGGTTACTACCTCAGCGTTGAGTCCAGAGCGATTCGTTTGCGATGCTGTCCACAAAGGACATTCATACGTTTGCGCGATGCCACGTAATTCTTCATAAATATTCTCCAAATCATGTCTTTTCTCTCTCGTAATGCTAACTGGCTTAAGCAAGTCTGCGTAATCTACTATAATCATGTCCGGTTCTACGCCTCTCTTTTTAAGCTTTTCTAGGTGGGTTTTCAAAGTCTGAGTCGATGCAGACTTTGTGGGGTATTCTTTAATTATTAGCGAACCATTTAAATCACTAATTTCTTCGTAAACTTGTTCCTTAAAACTGTTCAAATCACCCAAGGGTACTCCTGTGATACAAGAATCATAGCGGCGTCCGATAACTTTGTCTGACAACTCAAAAGTGTAGTGAATCACGGTTTTACCCTGTTGGATTGCTTTTGCACCCAAGCAAGTAAGAACCATAGATTTACCTGCCCCTGTAGGTGCCACAACCACCCCTAATTCACTCTTTCCAAGCCCGCCGGCGGTTATAGTGTCAATCTCATCCCAGCCAGTTGTCTGTGGATTACGAGCCTTTAATTGATATCTTTCTTCAAAGTCTGTCAAGTATTCATAGCCCGCTTCATTTCCCATTCCAAGTGTTAGGGCGTCATTAATAACTTTACTAATCTCATCATATGAAGATGATTTCATTAGTCCGATTGTCTTCATCAGAGCCGATTTTAGCTTCTGCTTACGGCAAAAGTCGAGACTTGTATCTTTTATGAATTCTCTATCTGTGATCTCCGCTGTGTGGATTCTAGAAAAGAAATCTTTGACTTGCATTTGGAGGGCTTCATTTTCAGATTCCAGTTCTGTCCTAAGAATCGTGATCATCGCTTTATAGGTTGGATGCACCTTGTACTTTTTACGATAACCCAAGAGCCTATTTACAAACACCTGCAAATAAGACAACTCAAAAAAGCTGACGTCTAGTACTTCTGTTATTTGATCGCAATAGGCTCGATCCTCAAGCATCAACTGTACCATTGATTCTTGAAAATGCTTACCGAACCTAGAGAAATCTTCATTAGATTTTCTCATATTCATATTCCCTCCCGTTTTAGTAATACGCTTGTTAGTTCTATTTTATTCAAAATTTATAATCTTTCGCATGCATTGTTCCAGTGTGTCCCACCTGAGTGACATAAAGCCATCTTCAGCTAATAATAGACGAAAATTAGTCATATTATAGTGCTTGTCCCTGTCTATTAGGCAGTTTTCAACTGAGTTCCTCCTTTGGTAAGAAAGAGAAGGTTGGTATAGTTGCATAATCTTGTAGTTTTGTTCGATAACATCTTCGTGCTCTAAAATTGAAACAAGAAATTTGCTTTTATTCTCTTCCAACATCCCTTCAGTTACTTTAATTAGATCCTTTACAGTATACTCTTCCTCTTCTTTCAAGAAAGGGAAAAATTTATTTACTCTACCAAACCCTATATTTGGCACACCGGGCAGATTATCTGACTTATCGCCCACGATTGCGCGTGCAAGTGCCATGTTAACTGGATGCACACTTAGATCTTCCACAATGCGATTTGTATTTAAGATCTCCCAAGGCTTCTTTGCGGGGCGACATAGAATTGTTTTATCGTCGCACAATTGCATGAAATCCTTATCATTTGATAAGATCACCTTATGCCAGTCTTCCAGTGCCTTAGATTGTGTAATCGCTGCAATGATATCATCAGCCTCGACGTCTTCATACATGAATTGACAGATTGGCAAATTATCTAGATATTCAAAGAGCCTAGTTTGTTGCCATGCTTTATTCGAAGCTTCTTCTTCGTGAGAGAAGCTATAGTTCATGTCTTTTGGTAAGTGAACCACTTTTCTGCCTGACTTGTAGTCTTTGTTGATTAATCTACGTTTTCTGGATCCTCCACCGCCATCCCAGACAATTACAACATCATCTGGCTTTGTAAGTCGAATAGACTTTTGCAGGCTTTTCAAAAACCCAACACATCCTCCTGATGGATGTCCTTGTAAGTTAATGCTAGGATCTCTAGCATAGCACCTAAAAAACATGTTAAGTGCATCGATTATTAATATTTTCTTCATTTGTTCCCTCTCCAAGTTATACGATTATATTGTGTGTTTTATTCAGAAAAACTCCCGCCAAATGAATGACGGGAGTTAACCAAACAAACAAAGGAGACTTTTATATTACGACTCTTCTTCGTCGTAATATTGGGATGCCTCACCCAATCTTTTATCAAATTTCATGATAACCTCTTCATCAATGATCTCTAAAACATTCTTTCTAAATTCATCGTCTTCTCTTGCCATAGAGGCAAATTTTGACTTCTGGAAACGTTTTTCATATCCATTTCTAGAAAGAGTGAACCAAGCTCCGCTATTGCTGATGCAATCAGATGGAGAGATAGCATCAAACCAAGATTCCTCATCTTGGATACCTACTTCATCGCCCCACAAGATTTTGAAATTGCATGTTCTACCGTGAGTGCCGAAACGTGATTTTTCTAATTTACATTTTACTTCTGATCCGACTCTATAGCCCTTATCATCGTATACGAAAGAGGCTTTGGCTTTTCTCCCAGTGAGCCAAATTCGGAGGGAATATGAATATATCAGTGCTTTACCACCGGGAGTGAAGTAGGGAGTCGTCATCGCTTCAGCGGGGGATCTTGTGATGTTATCCTTTAGCTGATTTAACACCAGCAAAGCGGAGTTGGAATTTGAGATTGGCTGAAGAAGTTTAGCCAACCCCTTAGACAGAATACGTGGCTTAACAGCCATTGTACTCTGCGGGTTAAAATCCGACTCTAAATCAGCAATTGCTGGTGTGAGTGCTAGTGAATCCCAGACAAAGAGATTATTCTCTTCGCCAGATGCTAAGATCGCTTCGATAGTCTCTAACACAAACTCAACATTCTGTGCCTGAATATAGACAAAATCTCCATCTTCTGCACCCGGCTCATCAATAATGCAACCACACTTCTCTAAAAACTCAGAACTAATTGCTGATTCTGAATCGAAATAATAAACGTTATAGCCCATCCTTTGGGCATTTCCAGAAATCTGAGCAGCCATATAAGATTTTCCTGTGCCACTCAGTCCTGCCAATTCTGTAATTCTACCAACAGGGATTCCAGCAGACTTACCTCTACAAATAATTGAATCTAGCCATGTGGAAGAAGTAGGGATCCATGCATATACATCTGTTGGATTTTCTTGTGTCAGATCATGAGCTACGTCATTACCTGCCAACTTGTTGATTAATTTAAGCTTATCTTGCTTTGTCAGCCTTCCGCTGCTCTTTGGTTTTTTTAATTTTCTAGCCATTTGTCACCTTTGTTTGAAAAAATAAGGCATCTGTAAACCCATGCCTCCCTGCGGTTAGAGCATTATGCCTAGTTTCCTAGCAACTCTTTGAATGCCTCATCAACATCAGAGGTTTCGTTGTTGTTATACTTCGTAGTCTCTGAGCCTCCAGAATCATCGGTAGATTCTCCTGAGAGGAAGTTAGAAAGCATTTCTTCAATCTCTTCAGTGGACTTCACATTGAAGTTCTCCTTGAAAGATGGGATGCCATCTAGCCAAGTCTGAATGTTCTCCTTAGTTTCTGCCAAAGCAGAAGGACGACGACGAGGGTGGATCTTTGTCACTGGGAAAGAGGCTCCGGGTGGCTTGCCATAGTTGATAACGAGATCAGTCCCGCCATCAACATCGGTGATATCACCATAGTCCGGATTAAGAACCAATTGAATAAGTTCTTGATAAGCCATCTTTCCATACCCCCAAAGACGGACACCATCATCTTCTTCACCGCGAACTACCACTGGTGAAAAGAATCGTTGCTTAGGAAGCAGTGACTTTGAGAGTTTCAAAGTTTCTGCATCATCATTTTGCTTTGCTTCTTTCATGATGTGCCATGCAAAGTTACACACAGGACAATCGTCACCATGGTTCTTCTTGGGGCACAAGAAGCCGGGGTTCTTACCTACATTGTAGTGGAACCACATTTCCTTGAACGGATCTCCATCCGCTGTTGGAACAATACGGACAGTTTGATCACCATCCTGCGGCTTCCAGAAGACGTTGTTCTTCTTTGAGCCGTTACCTTGAAGCGCGTCTAGCTTCGCTTTCATTTTTGCAAAATCAATAGCCATAATATTTTCTCCTTTTAGTTATTTTGACTGTTTGTCTAAAGTCAACAAAGCGATCTGCTTTGCCGCTACTCATTGTACGTCTCAGTTTCCAAAATTATTCAGAATATTTTCATCTGCTTCAAAAGTTGTCACTTCGTCTGTGTCAGCAGTGCGCCAATTGAAAGTACGCCAAGACTTACTTTGGAGATCCCAAACAGTCTCCAAACCTTCTTTGAGGTTACGAGTACGCCCAGTACCCTTTGTGTTAGTTGTGATAAACGTATCAGGCAGATCGCCCGCTCGGACAAAGAACATAGTCCGAAGTTCACCATTTGCTTTCGTGAAAGTTCCACGATAATATTTAATATTCCCCATTGTTTACTCCTTTTTTATGGTTATTATTAATACGTCTGACGACGCTTATTTATTCACTTCTTTTCCCCAAACTGTCCATCCTTCTCTTTCGTTTCTGGAGAACATTTCTAGGTACGGCCCGTGAGATCTATTTTCAATCCATTCAAATGAAGCTTCTGGCTTCTTAGAATGCTTGTCACGTTTTGCTTCGATAACAGAAGCCAAAGTATTGTTTTGTTTCTTGACTGTGGTATGGCTGGTGCCTCTGGTGCCGAATAATAAAAGTTCGTGCCTACCTCTGGCATATTGTCCAAGTCCAATCCTGTCTTTTACCCATACAATGTTTGTTACATATCGAAACCCCAACGATTTCATCACATACAAAGCATCTTCTAGGTGGTTATTGGTAGCCCACAAATACATGTGTGCATTATCTTCTAAATCATTCCAGTGTTCTGACTGAAGAATGACTCTGATGATGTCAGGCGTTTTTAGCAATTCGTAATGCTTGTCGGCGCCTCTTTTTATCTTTCCTCCGCCCCGTTCATTCCACGGAGGATCTAATAAAACTGTTTTGAATTTTGACATTTTAATCCTGTTCTTGAATATCTGAAGATGAATGCACAGCAAGAGAATATCCGATCTCTAAATCTGTTGGATAGACTCCATGTGATATCGATGTTGATGAATTATCTTCTCTCAGGGATATCTCAGTCAGTCTATCAAGCAGTGTCTCATCTTGTTCTATTGTTATACGATTGATGCCATAAAAATATTTGATTTGATTTATATTTTCTATGGGAAAAACTTTTTTTTCTTTCTGGCTCTCAACATCAACATATGAAAAAGCACAGATTCTGGAACTTATGTATTCGCCGCGGTAAGTGTCATATACTGTTTCTGAGTTATTGTAGATATTGTACCAATGTACACTAGTGACGATAAATTCGTTAATTTTATTAAAATAATTCAACAAAGATGTTTTTCCTACAATTTCAGAAACCATGGCATTGTCAAATAGAAAAATCTTCTCAAAAACTCCAGATCTAGTGTATTCTTGTAATATGTGAAAATGAGCCCTGTTTCTTAATTTTGATTGATTATCTAAAGTTCCCAATTCAGGCTTGATATAAATGATATTTATTTTTTGTCCAGCTTCTTTTAATTGCCTCAAAATCCATAAAGAGCATGCAGACACGCTTCCCGATCCACACAGAACAAAATACATTTCTTCGTCTTCATCTAAGTTTTTTATCAACTTTTTTAAATCTACAGGATTTGCATCATACAATTCAGCACTTGACTGCTTTGGGATAAACATGCAGTTCTTTTTTCTTTTTAACTTTTCGTCAGAGTCAATCTTAAACACTGTATATTGACTATACTGACTGAATTGTTCTGCGATTTTACATCCTGCTTTTCCTAAGCCTACAATATTCATTCTTACTCCTATAAATTTATTAATTTTAAATTATATAAATCTTTACCTGCTGATACTGAAGTCTTAAAGTTACCTAATTCAGTATTTTTATATTCTTCTATAATTAATTTTATTAGATCTTTATCATCAGAAGAAAAATCTAAAATTACACTATCATGTAAAGTAAATGCGACACAACTTTTTCTGTCTTTCAGGAGATTGTGTACTGCAACCATTCTGTCAAGAACCATATCAGCACAGGTACTCTGAATAAGGTAATTGAAAGCATGAAAATCGTCACATTTAATTTTTCTCTTGAATAATGTCTCAATTGAATCGTTAGATCTGTATCTGCTCAATAACAAATCTCTATCATACTGCCCACTAGAAATCTTATCTTCCGAATTCGGATTATATAGCCATGCAAAAAATCTTTTCTTAGCTTCGTCTCTTGAGCTTCTGTATAGGTTTTTAGCGTGATATTCATGAATGTCTATGTTGGGCTGCTCAAGCCCCAACAAAGAAAGTACAACTCTCGCTTCTGCTGCGTTATAATCTAGCTCAATAAAAAAATCATTATTTGGTTTGATAATTTCGCGATATTCCTTCTTCAGATTCAGTAGAGGAAATGAGCCCTTCTGCATTCCTAGACGCCCAGTAACAGTTCCGAACAAATTGTAGCTACAAAAGGCTTCTGCATTGTTATAATTTTTGTACAAAAGCTTTGCTCTTCTGTCTCCCCAATAAGCCCTCAAGGGCTTCACGTCTAAATTTAACTTTTGATACTTTATTTCAGACAAAACCTTTTGAATCGACAACAAGTGATCATAGTTTTCTGGGCGGCTGTATTTCGTAAATATCCATTCACAAATTTCGTTCTTTGTTTGGCAAAATTCTTTCATAAATCTTTCGGGTGTGACGTCAAAAAAGCAGTTATGATCTAAACTAACTTTTGCTATCTTATTTGCTCTGAGATAGGCTTTTAGCCGTCCGGAGACAAATTCCCACCTGTCGATCAAGTGAGACGGACATACATCTGTCAAAGTTTTTCCATTACAATACAATTCTGCGTATTCAACATTATATTCTGATAGAAAATTGGAATAACTCCAAGTTTTTGTTAGATTGTTTGGTATTTCATCAAAAGATAGGACGCCATCACAATAGACACCGACACACTCTGATTTATCATCAAGTGCTTGAAATAGCATGCACCCTCCTAAAATTTCATAGTAAAACTAGTTCTCTTATAAGACGGCTCATGGTTGTAAATTATTCGTTTTCCATCAGTTTTTTTTATTCTATTTCCAAAATTAGCGCCTTTGCCCACAATTATAGTCGTCTTGTCGTTAATATAATCTAAAACAGCTTCAAAGCCATACGTTTTCAATATCTTCTCAGCGGCTTCTACCTCTACATCAAACCGTTCTTGAGTCCAGTCTAGCTTTGCTTCTTTGGCTCTCAAAAAATACAGAAACTCCATATATTTTCTATCTGTGAATGGGTTTCTGTTTCTCGCCTCCCTATATAGAAGTTTTGTTTTTGATCCCTCTCCGCAGACTACACAAATGCTGTAATAAGGATATGATTCGACAAATGAGTCATAGAAAGATAAAAAGTAGTTTCTCAAAGAATCGCCTTCGTATTTGTGTGAGTGATAATATTGTGCATCGAACATTTGCTGTAAACTTGAGAAACCGGGGCGATCTAAAGTAGATTGCGCCATTCTTTCTCTCATTGGGACTGATTCTAAGTCTGCTATAAACCTCCATGGGGCGTTTTTATCAACCATAAAGCCAAATCCGTTTGCTATGCTTTGAATTTGTAGAAAGTGCTTATCTAATATAAAGTCAGTGTATTTTTTCTTATCATCGTCATGCTTTGCTTTTGATATTTCAAACATAATTCCGGAGCACAATGGGCTCGTTGTCTTGTGTAATAATAAATTAGTTCTAGAGAGCGGCATTCTAGGCAGGTATAAATCTAGAAACCTTACAAAGTCTTCCGAAAACGTCTTAAAGTTAATAATTTTTGAAAATCTCTTGGAATCAGTTGCCCAACGATCAACATAAGCTTCAAAGACAGCTTTTACCATATTATGATGACTAGCTTTGAAATCAACCCAGCCGCGTTCAACTTTAAACTGGTAATAAGCGCTCTCATTTGATATTCCTATGGTTCCATCAACGTTTTTTAAAGTATTTATCTTTCTTATCATAGCATTTGCTGCATCTGCAACAAAATTAACTAAAAATATC
>MDSZ01054153.1_pt1 | contig 10569 bp, 10 predicted proteins | sample 811201 | NCBI WGS metagenome assembly MDSZ01 (sample SAMN05326647, study PRJNA326480) | marine metagenome | isolation source: seawater | place: Indian Ocean: North | collected 2010
TATAACACTTCAGAAGGGCATAAAAAAGTTGCTGAAGCTCTTCAAGGAATGTGGAAGAGCCATTTGGGAGCTGAGATTCAACTTCTAAATATGGAGTGGAAAGTTTTTCTTTCCACCATCGCCAAACGAGACTTTTCCCTCGCCCGTGCCGGATGGATTGGGGACTATGTTGACGCAAACACTTTTCTCCATATGTGGAGAACAGGCGACGGCCACAATAACACTGGATGGTCAAACAGCCGATATGATGAACTCCTTGAACTTGCAGCTCAGGAATCTGATACCGAAAAAAGATTTTCTTATTTTGAAGAGTGCGAAAAATTAATAGCTGAAAATGCACCTATCCTTCCCATCTATTTTTATGTCCATGTGACTCTAAGAAGCCCTACTGTTAAAGGATGGTACCCCACCCTTTTAGACCACCATCCTTATAAATATGTCCGCCTTGAAAAATCGGAAGAGAATAACTAATGGTTAAATTTATTCTTGTCCGAATTCTCCAAGCTATTCCAACGCTTTTCCTGATTGCAACGCTTACTTTTTTCATGACTAGAATGGCACCTGGTGGACCGTTTGACTCCGAAAAAAATATCCCTGACGAAATCAAGGAGAAGCTTGAAGCACACTTCGGACTGGACAAACCACTACATGAACAATTCATCCTGTACATAAATAATTTATTGCAAGGAGATTTAGGTCCATCCTTTAAGTACATGGGATGGGATGTTTCGGAACTTATCGCAAAGGCATTTCCCGTTTCTGCTCAACTTGGTATTCTTTCCTTATGCATTGCTCTACTAATGGGACTCCCAGCAGGTATCATTGCAGCGCTTCGTAAAAATTCGTCTTATGATTATTTTCTGATGATTTCAGCAATGCTTGGAATCTGTCTTCCCACTTTTGTCCTTGGCCCTCTATTGATTTTGATTTTTTCATCTTGGCTAGGCTGGCTTCCCCCACTCGGATGGTATTCCTTTTCAGACATGATCTTGCCCTCATTGACTCTTGGCCTTTTCTATGCTGCCTACATTGCTAGGCTTACCAGGGCTGGCATGCTTGAAACTCTTAATCAAGACTACATTCGTACAGCACGAGCAAAAGGAGCTTCACCCATACGGGTCGTTCTATGCCATGCTCTTAAGGGTGGTCTTCTTCCTGTGGTTACTTTTCTTGGGCCTGCCTTTGCCGGATTAATTAGCGGTTCTTTTATTATAGAAAGTATTTTTTTTATACCAGGCTTGGGAAGGTTTTTTGTAACCGCTGCCTTCAATCGTGATTATACAATGGTTCTGGGTACTGTACTTTTTTATGCCTGTCTAATCATAATTCTAAATCTTGTGGTCGATATTATCCAGGCCAGCCTTGACCCAAAATCAAGAGGGAGATGAGTATCGAAAACACCAAAGTTCAAAATTTGATTTCATCATCTACTAAAAGCTCATCACTTTGGCGAGATGCATGGATTAGACTTCGGGCAAATCGCCTCGCCGCCCTTAGTCTTTTCTTTTTTATCCTTGTCTCAATTCTTACAATTATTGGTCCTGAAATTATCTCTACCAGTTACGATGAACAGGATCTCAACAATACTTTTGCAGCACCTGGATCGACTCATCTTTTTGGAACAGATAATTTAGGAAGAGATCTGTTCGCCCGCGTGCTTCACGGCGGAAGAATTTCTCTAGCAGTTGGATTTCTGGCAACTGCAGTTTCTTTGATCATTGGAGTAGCCTATGGGATGACCTCTGGATATCTTGGAGGCAAAATGGATGCCTTAATGATGAGGATTGTAGATATTCTATATTCGTTACCCTTTACTATTTTTGTGATTCTTTTGATGGTCCTTTTTGGTCGAAATTTTGTTCTGCTCTTTATTGCTATTGGTGCAGTGGAATGGCTTACCATGGCACGAATTACCCGAGGGCAAACCCTGAGTCTCAAACAGGCAGAATTTATAGAGTCGGCTCGGGCACTTGGATATTCCCACAAACGTATACTCTTTCGTCATATTCTCCCAAACTTGATCGGACCGGTTATTGTTTATGCAACACTAACCGTTCCTGCGGTGATGCTACTTGAAGCGGTTCTAAGCTTTTTAGGGCTGGGAGTACAAGCACCTATGAGCTCATGGGGTAGTCTGATTAAGGAAGGCTCCGAAAAAATGGATATTGCACCCTGGCTGATATTCTTCCCTGGTCTTTTCTTTTCCCTAACTCTACTCGCACTTAATTTTCTCGGAGATGGGTTGCGGGATGCACTTGATCCAAAATCTGCAAAAGATTAATGAACTTTCTAGAGATCAAAAATCTTAAGACTTTTTTCCATACCCGCTCGGGGACAGTACGGGCGGTTGACGACATCTCGCTAACCATTCGAAAAGGTGAAATTGTAGGTATTGTTGGAGAATCAGGATCTGGTAAGTCAGTTACTTGTCATACTATGCTAGGACTTCTTCCCCAGCCTCCAGCCCGGATCGAAGGAGGAAGTATACACTTTCATGGAGATGACCTTGTGAACTTACCCCATTCTGCTCTAAGGGCTATACGAGGAAAGCGAATTTCTATGGTCTTTCAGGATCCTATGAGCTGCCTCAATCCATTCATGACAATTCTCGAGCAGGTAGCGGAACCGCTCATTATTCATGACAACTTATCTCTTAAAGAGGCGGAGAAACAGGCTATTGAAATGATGGAAAAAGTGGGGATTCGAGACGCAGAGAAAAGAGCTCGTTCCTATCCCCATGAATTTTCCGGAGGTATGCGCCAGCGCGTTATGATTGCCATGGCTTTGGTCACCAAACCAGATCTCTTGCTGGCAGATGAACCAACCACCGCACTAGATGTAACCGTTCAGGCAAGAATCCTGAAAATTTTAAGATCCCTCCGTGAGGAATTGGATGTTTCCGTTCTTTTTATCACTCACGATTTAGGGGTAGTTGCAGAGATTGCGGATCGTATTGTGGTTATGTATCGAGGAAAAGTCGTTGAGCAGGGAGAAGTTAAAGAAATTTTTTCCAATCCAAAACATCCTTATGTGAAAGGGCTTCTTGCATGCAGGCCCACACTGGACTGCAAATATGGGACTCTTCCCACAGTTGATGACTTCTTGGAAACAATTGAGCATGAGAACGGTGCTATTGAAATTCGTGAAAAGAAAAATATTGAAAACACCCTTCAAAAATTAGTTGAAACGAAAAAAAACTCTGAAAAAGAACAATCTGATCCTTTAGTTGAAGTACAAAATCTCACCGTTCGTTTTCGTTCCTCTAAAGGATTCATAGGGGAAAAAACAGAGGATGTACTTGCCGTGGATGGTATTGATTTAACCATTCAGAAAGGAAAGACGCTCGGCCTTGTGGGCGAATCAGGTTGTGGTAAAACTTCTACAGGACGAGCCATTCTCCACTTGATCAGACCGACAAGTGGAGAAATTTTATATGAGGGAAAATCACTTGGGAAACTCCCTGCGGAAAACCTAATTGAATATCGAAAAAAGATGCAAATTATCTTTCAGGATCCATATGCTTCTCTTAATCCGAGACTTACAATTGAGCAAACACTGACTGAGCCCATGCAGGTACATAATATCGACAATAATAATTCAAGTCGACGAGAACGGGTTGTAAGCATTCTTGAAGAAGTTGGGCTTTCCTCAGATCATCTTCTACGATACCCACATGAATTTTCCGGAGGGCAAAGACAGCGTATCTGCGTGGCCAGAGCACTTGCGGTTGAGCCTGAATTTATCGTTTGCGATGAATGTGTTTCAGCAATGGATGTGTCCATTCAAGCACAAGTCCTCAATCTCTTACAAGAACTGCAAAGAAAAAGGCAGCTCACATATTTATTTATTTCGCATGACCTCTCAGTGGTAAAATTTATTTCAGATGATGTGGCCGTGATGCAAGCTGGAAAGATTATCGAATTTGGAAAAGCTTCAGATGTCTATACTCATCCAAAAGAAAACTACACCAGAGACTTAATTGATGCAATTCCATCCCCTTACAACTTAGTTAAGGATTAGGAATCAAGTCGTTTCACCTGTACATCCACCTTCATACTTTCCGGTAACCTCCCAAAATAAGTTCCGGTTACTGGAGAAACATCTCTGTAATCACGACCTGAACCAATTATTACATAATTGTCATCAACAACACGATTATTTGTCGGATCAAGTCCGAACCAACCACTCCCATTAACTAAAACTTCCAACCAAGCATGGGAAGCTCCGGAACCTCTCATACTTTGATCACGAGTTGGATCATAAAAATAACCACTTACATACCTGGCAGGAATACCAAGGCAACGGCACAATGCAATTCCAGCATGTGCAAAATCCTGACAAACGCCCTTTTTTCTTTCAAGCACCTCATTCGCATGCGTATTTACGCTGGTGGTAGAAACACAATACTCAAAATTTAAATAGATATATTCCATAATTTGATATGCAGTCTGGAAAACATCCTTTGAATTCTCCTGTATGTCTACCGCCATTCGCCATATTCCCGGACTGATATCTATGAAATTTGAGCTTTGCAAATACGGTCGACAATTTGGATTTCCCTCCACTTCGTGCAATGATTTCATCGTCGCCCCATAGGGAAGGTTATCAAAATCAACCCGCTTTTGTGTGCCCACCGTAGAACGACTCTCTATTAACAGTTTTGAATGATCATTCGGTATTTCAAAATGATGAACAAGATTTCCGTTTAAATCCAGATACTGACGAACTTGAGTAGTTGGTAGAACGCTTACAAAGCATGACTCACAGCTTTGCCAATCATTTGTAAGGGGATGAAGGCGAAGCTCATTGAAACTTTCGCAAACTGGAGATGGATATCGGTAGTGTGTCTTATGTAATATATAGAGACGCATAAGCCGCCACTTATCTATTGCTGTTGCATTTGTCGTTGAGCCATTGGTGCAACTCCAGCGTTCTTTATTTCAAAAGGTAAAAGTACATAAGTCTCAAAAATACTTTGTCCAACTTCTATAAGTTTTCTTTGTAAATGATCGATGGATTCATGCAAACCATCAGCGAGCAATGATTCAATTCCTGAGAAGTTGAGCTGGGCAAGAGCACTACCCGTTAACCTCTCCGCTTCGTTGGAAAAATTCCCGGATGGAACCCCCGAAATTTCATGGAGTAAAGTGTCTATTCGGGAAACGGCAAACCTCAAGGATCTAGGAAAATCGCGGGAAAACAAAAGAAAATCTGCCACATTACGAAGAGACAGAGCACCTTGGTATTGACGACGATATGCTGACAAGGCACTGCAACTTCGCAAAGCTCCAATCAAGTCTAAGCGAGTCGGTTCTTCTCCAAGCATTGTAAGAGTATCTATGACTCGGCTTGTCTGATCCGATCTTTCAAGATATCTCCCAAGCGACATGAAACGCCATCCTTCATCATGATGAATTGTAGCATCAGAAAGCCCTTGAAAAACCAGAGAAAAACGGATTGTCCGTCTAAAAAAATTTTCTGGATCTGATCGAAATTTTTCTGGAAATGTCGAAGAATTCAAGAAGAGATATAGATTATTCAATTCTACCCAAATTTCTTCAGATAATTGATCACGTACCATTCTAGCATTTTCACGAGCCATATTGATGCAGGTCAAAACTGAGCTCGACCATTTCTTGGAAAATAAAATGAATAACTCATGATCATCAATTTCATCATTTGCAAAATCATCAACCGCACACATCGCACAAAGTGCAGATTGCCAGTAATCACGCTTAATTTCACTTGCATAAAATTCAAGATCAGTATCACGATTTACTTCGACAAGACGTGTCACACCTTCGGCTCGCTCGACGTAACGGCTCATCCAGTAAAGATTATCTGCAACTCTTGAAAGCATCTTAATTACTTAGAACCCATGTATCTTTACTCCCGCCTCCCTGTGAAGAATTAACAACCAAGGAATTTTTTTCAAGAGCAACCCGCGTGAGCCCGCCAGGCACAATCTCAATATCTTCGCCATATAGTATAAAAGGTCTTAAGTCGATATGCCTACCTTCAACTCCATGAGGGCAAAAGGTAGGATGTCTCGAGAGCGAGATTATAGGTTGTGCAATATAATCTCGAGGGTTATCTTTTATTCGAGAAGCAAACTCCTCTCTTTCTTTTTGAGTTGAAACATTTCCAATAAGCATCCCATAACCTCCCGACTCATTCGCCGACTTTACGACGAGCTCAGAAAGATTTTCCAAAACAAACTTTCTGTCTTTCTCGCGCCAGCATAAATATGTGGGGACTTGCTCAATCATTGGATCCTGCCCCAAATAATAATGTATCATCTCTGGAACATATGCATAAGTAACTTTATCATCAACCACGCCGGTTCCAATACCATTTGCAATGGCAACATTACCCTTGAGATAAGCATCCATTAATCCACTTACACCAAGTAAAGAATTTTTATTGAAAAAAAGTGGATCGAGAAATTCATCATCCAACCTTCGATAAATCACATCCACTTGAACCAATCCTTGAGTCGTCCGCATGTAGACAAACCCGTCAATGGCAATCAAATCTTTACCTTCAACAATTTCAATACCCATTTGCCGAGCAAGAAAAGTATGCTCAAAGTACGCACTGTTGTAAACCCCTGGAGTTAAGAGTACACAAACTGGCTTTTGTAATTTTCGCGGGGTTAAGTTTTCAAGCGACCTAAGAAGAATTTCCGGATATTCTTCGACTGATCGGACTGACATTTTTTGATAAGTGCGAGGAAATGTTTTTTTCATAATCTCTCGATTCTCCAAAAGATAGGACGCACCGGATGGACAACGAGCGTTGTCTTCTAAAACTAAATATTTTCCTTTTTCGTCTCTTATCAGATCAGACCCACAAACATGAATATAAATATCTTGTGGTACATCAAATCCAACCATTTCTTTTCTGAAGTGTGCTGATGTCTTTACAACTTCCTCAGGAATCACGCCATCAGAGATAATCTTTCCTCCATGATAAACATCATTAAGAAAAAGATTGAGGGCAAGGATACGCTGTCGTAAGCCCTGCTCGACTTTTTGCCACTCCTTGTCGGGAATTACACGAGGGACCAAATCGAATGGAAATATTCGCTCAGTTCCAATGTCATCCCCATAAACAGTAAAAGTAACCCCATGTTCAAGAAATGATGAATCCGCTTGCTTTTTCTTTTGCTCAAACTCGCTCTCTGTCAAATCAGTTATACGATCATATATTGGTTTATAAAATTCGAAGATGTTCGAATCATTTGAATTGCCAAACATTTCATCGAAGAAATTTTCGGTTTGATAATTCTCAAAAGTATTGGGGTTCATGACTCGAATTAATTTGCATTAATAATTGTGCAAATTTTGTGCCATTCATTTATCAGGCAATCAAAATTATCTGATTTTGTTCTTAATTCTTAATTAATCTTTGAAAACTTTTAACCTTTCTGCAGAAAATAAAAACTGCTGGGCAAGACCGGCAAACTTTCCGAAATGCATAGAAGCAAAATGTAATTTCTGAGCCGTATTCCAGCCATTTAAATTGTATCTTTTCTCCATGCTTTTTTCAATCCAAGTATCGATTGGAAAAGCTTCCAAAAAATTGCCTCCGAAAAGCAAGGTGCAGTCTGCCACCTTTTCTCCTACACCAGGCAAACGAAGTAACTGTTTTTTTGCATCCGCATATTTAAGTTCCATGATAGATTCCAACCAATTTTGACGACTCGCAATAAATCGAGCAGTTTGTGCAACATACTTAGCTCGGTAACCTAACTTTAACATACGTAGTTCTCTTTCTGGTATTTGAGCCAAACGATCCCAACCGGGAAAGCTATAAATATTTTCAAACAACTTTTTGCCATACTTTTGAAAGACCAGTTTACCGATTGCTTGAATTTGAGGGATACTCTTAGCAGAACTTAATAAAAAATAAAAAAGAGTCTCGTCAATTGACTGCTTCAATATCCTGAGGCCAGGAAGTGCTTCAATACATTCTGCTAAAACTGAATCGCTTCTCCATGGTAATTCATTTATTGCATCATCATAGCTTTTTTCAACCCATAGATATTCAAGGATTTCTTCACTTGTTGCAGGATAAGTTAAGGATGTTCTCCAAAAGATTGTTCTATTTTCGAATCTCAACTCGACTACTTTTGTGCTAAATGAGCCGATCCAGGAATTGTCTGAGGTGGTGTTCCAACCAAAACATTGACCTCCGGTTAATGTTTCGTGAAATCCAAGTTTGGACAAATTTTTATATTCTATTAATTCTTTCCATGGCGACATAAATTCAAGATATTTTATTATTCATGGTCCCACAGAAAACTTTTTTTGTAGAAAATCATCTTGTTATTAAGATCTTCAAAAACTAACTTCCAAGCAATCGGCTTTACATTTTTTGAATTCCAATCGTCACCAGTTATCCCAAGAAGAAGTTCTTTTTTAGTTTTGGAAATTTCTAAAATTTGAAATTCAAAATCTTCGACCTTTTTTTTCCCAGATCGGATAACGGAAAGTATAACTTTTACTTGATCAGGGATTTCATCCACTTGAGCATTAAGTGGTATAAAGAAATATAAGCCTTCTTTCTTATTTGAAGTTCTATAGAATAATTGACTTCCAGTAAATTCCCGCCCTGTAAAAAATTCAGGTATTCTAGTCAGTTGTTCATTTGTTAGGAACCTGTAATAAACATTTGTTAGCTTGCTAGCAGAGATTAAATTACTAACCAAAAGTAATAACAGGATCGGGATAATAAGTTTCCCTGCCATCCCTTATAAACTAGTCGCCAGAAGATTCTTTAGACTCGGAGTTGTCTCCTTCTTTGGAAGTAGTTTCCTCGGGAGTTTCAGCTTGTTTAGATTCATTATCGCCTAAAACATCAGTCGGATCTGCTTTCTCAGCAACAGGTTCAGGTTTTGATTCGACTACTTTTTCCTTCTTAGTAGAAGTTTTCTTTGCTGGTTTTGCTTTGGCTGGTTTTGACTTTGTAGAAGCCTTTGGTTTGCTACTTACAAGTTCATTAATTGCCTCTTTACGCCTAGCAAGATATGCAACCCTGCGCCTGCGTTTCATTACTTTGTTATATTGCTTACCCATGATTTAGATTCTACATTCTGAATTATTTAAACAAAGTAGGCAAGATTCAAAGCATAGTATAAACTATTGCTTTAAACGATTTCAACTGGTTTTCCTGTCTCTGCAGATTTATAGGTAGCGTCAATGATTTTCATCAATGAAAGAGCTTGGTCAGGAGTATTTAGAGGAGCCTCTTCATCCTGGATAGAGCGGACAAAATTTTCGGCAGATCGAATTCTTCCCATATCCTCATTCGTTTCGGTAATGACCGATCGGTTAACCGAACGCCCATATTCCTGAAAATAAAGTTCACAATCATCGATGGCTGTTTCATCTAAACCATCACTACCAAATAGTCTTCGAATCATTCCCCCAGCCTTCTTACCTTGAAAAACGACTGAAACTTCTTCCCGCTTCACCATTTCTGCCCAAGAAACTTGGAAAGTGAGCACTTGTCCGGATTTAAATTTGATAAAGCCATGGGAAGCACTCTCTACATCAGTAACTCCATCAGCAACATCCGGAATACCCCAAGGTCCCTTAAAATTTTTATCTTCAATAAAATCAGAAAATGTTTGTGCCAAAACATATTCAGGCTCGGGATAATCCATATAATAAAGTGCGAGATCAATCATATGCAGCAGATCAATTAGGGGGCCTCCACCCGATAAACTCTTATTCGTAAACCAACCTCCAAAACCTGGGATCCCAGTTCTTCTAATCCATTTTGCCTGAGCTGAGTTAATCGGACCAATCTCACCCGCTTCGATGTATTCCCTTAATGCGTAAGATTCAGGGCGGGCCCGATTATTAAAATTAAACATAAGAGTTTTACCAACTTCATCAGATGCTAATTTCATCTCGGCAACTTCATGAGCATTAAGAGCGGGTGGTTTTTCACAAAATACATGTTTGCCTGCCTTTAGAGCCTGCAAAGCCAAAGGAGCGTGTGTTCGATTAGGGGTAATTACACTCACTGCATCAAGGTCAGTAAGCCTTGAGAACATCTCCGTGGAATCTGAGAAAACATTTGAAACATCATATGTTTTAGCTGCCTTTTGAGCAGCCTCTTGATTCATATCACAAATAGCAACTATTTCGGCACCAGCTGCCCTAAATCCAGCTGCATGATATTGCAACATGCCACCTGCTCCGATTACTCCAATTTTCATATTCATTTTAAAAATTTATAATAATTCTTCACTTTGGAATGGATGGAAACTTTATCCATTTATCCTTAGCCTTTGAGCTCTTAACCACAGTTTCAATAAAGGCCATTCCTATAATTCCATCCCGAATATCCGGAAAATCATAACCTGACTTTCGAGGGTATTTGCCAGAAATTTCGTCTTTAACCGCTACCATAGCCGAATTGTAAACATTTGCAAAAGCCTCTATAAATCCCTCGGGGTGACCAAAGGGAATACGCGTACAATCCGCAGCAGCACCTGTAATATAATCATTCCCCCTCCGATAAATTTCTCTGGGAGCACGTGCATCTTTTACAATA
>MDSZ01054287.1_pt1 | contig 10569 bp, 4 predicted proteins | sample 811201 | NCBI WGS metagenome assembly MDSZ01 (sample SAMN05326647, study PRJNA326480) | marine metagenome | isolation source: seawater | place: Indian Ocean: North | collected 2010
AAACGATTTTGTTGATTTTGATAGACAAAGACTTTTATTTACAATGAGTTCAAATGAAACGCCTTGTTTATGTAAAGGATATATTAATTTAGACTCTTTAGAAGATTTTTTTGTAGGTAATTCAAAAGGATACTCATCGGCTATATATATCCAAAAACCTAATGGTAAGTTTGATAAAATAGAAAAACCATTTGAACCTAATAAAGACTCTGAGGATACCGATTGTGTTATATTTGATGCAAATAATGATGGGATAAATGATATCTATATAACAAGCGGAGGGAATGAATTCAATGAGTTTTCTACTGATTTATTTGATAGATTATATTTTGGTGATGGAAAAGGTGATTTTATAAAATCAGAACAAACATTTCCGTTAGAAATGCCTTTTCAAAGTACTTCTACTGTTTCGTATTCTGATTTTGATAATGATGGAGATTACGATCTATTTGTTGGAGGAAGGCTTGAATCTAATATTTATGGACTACCCTCTAGTAGTTTTTTATTTTTAAATAATGGAGATGGTATTTTTTTAAATAAATCAGATTCTATTGCTCCTTCATTTAAGTTTTTAGGAATGGTTACCGATTCAAAGTGGGTTGATTTGGATAATGATAATGACGATGATTTGATAGTTGTTGGGGAATGGATGCCAATAAAAGTTTTTATAAATGTTGGAGATAGTTTGGTTGATAAATCTATTGAATATGGGTTTGACAAAACCAATGGATGGAATCATGCAATTGAAATTTCTGACTTTAATAATGATGGATTTAATGATATTATAATTGGAAATTACGGTTTAAACTCAAGACTAAAAGCAAGTGAAAAATATCCGCTTACGATGTTAGTCAATGATTTTGATAATAATGGAAATGTTGAGCAAATACTAGGAATGTATAGAAATGAAAGTCTATATCCAATTGTTCAATTGAAGGATTTGTGGATGCAAATACCTAGTTTAAAAAAGAAATATTTAAAATTTGAAAATTATAAAAATGAAAAGCTTTTTGATTTATTTGAAGAAGATGTATTAACATCATCCCTTAAGCTATATACATATAAATTGAATACTTCTTTATGGATAAATAATAAAGGGATTAATTTTTCTGAAATCAATTTGCCTTTTCAATCTCAATTTTCTCCGGTATATGCAATAATTTCCGACGACATTAATTTAGACGGAAATAAGGATATAATTATGGGTGGAAATCAATATCGAATAAAACCTGAAATAGGAATCCATGATGCAAGCTACGTATCTACATATCTGGGTGATGGAAAAGGAAATTTTAAATATTTAGATAATAAGAAATCTGGAATATTTATTAGAGGGCAGTTAAGAGATATTATTAAAATAAAAAGAAAAAAAGAAGAAAATTTTATTTTTGCATTAAATAATGATTCTTTAAAAATTTTAAAATTAAATCAATGAAAATTAGTTCTTATTTTTTATCATTCTTCATTGTATTTTTTCTTTATGCCTGTAAGCATTCTTATTATGATATAGAGAAAAGAGAATTAAATAGTGGTGTAAGAAATGATTCTATTTTTTTTGATTTACATTTTGGCATGACATCAAAAGAATTTTACGATAGATGCTGGGAGTTGAATAAACAGGAAGTTGTAAAAGAGGGTCCATCAAATTCTTCTGTAAAATATTTGATTAAAGAAGGGGTTAGGCATGATACTGAAATGTTATTTTATCCTAAATTTCATGAAAATAAAGTTTATATGATGCTTACTACTTTTTCTTATGTAGGTTGGGCCCCATGGAATCGAGATAGGTTTTCTAATTTTTTATTAGATGATGTTAAACAACTTTTAGAATCTTGGTATGGAGGTTCTTTTTTAGCTGTTGAAGGAGAAAATAATAAAAAATTATATGTAATGGTCCAAGGAAATAGAAGAATAACAATTTCTATTATTGACGATAGAGATGTTAGAGTTAGGTTTACTGACTTATCAATTTCTAAACTTATTAATCAAAAGATTTGATCATGAAAAAAAATACTTTTCTTGTTTTAATTTTTTTTATATTTTTTATTTCATGCGTTAATAAAAAAGAAGACAAGTTATTTTCAAAGTTATCAAATAGAGAATCAGGAATTTATTTTTCAAATGATTTAAGCTATGATGATGATTTTAATATTTTCACTTATAGAAATTACTTTAATGGAGGGGGTGTAGGCATCATTGATATCAATAATGATAATTTACTTGATATTTATCTTACCTCTAACTTAAATTCAAATAAACTCTACCTTAATTTGGGTGATATGAAATTTAAAGATATTACCAATGAGGCTGGTGTTGGAGGAACAAAGTCTTGGAGTACGGGAGTAAGTATTGCTGATGTTAATGCAGATGGTTTTTTAGATATATATGTATGCAATTCGGGAGATATTGAAGGTGATAATAAACAAAATGAATTGTTCATTAATAATGGTGATCAAACTTTTACTGAAATGGCTAAGGAATTTGGTTTAGACGATATGGGGTTTTCAACACATGCAGCTTTTTTTGATTATGATAAAGATGGTGATCTTGATATGTATCTTTTAAATAATTCTTATCAGGCTATTGGAAGCTTTAATTTAAAAAAAAATGAAAGACCAAAAAGAGATTTTGTAGGAGGAGATAAGCTCTTTAAAAATGTTGATGGTAAGTTTATTGATGTAAGTGAAGAGGCTGGTATTTATGGAAGTGTTATTGGCTTTGGTTTGGGTGTAACAGTTGGAGACATAGATAAAGATGGATGGTTAGATATTTATGTTTCTAATGATTTTTTTGAAAGAGATTATCTTTATATCAATGATAAGAATGGTGGGTTTAATGAAGTATTAGAAAAACAAATCAGAAGTGTTAGTGCTGCATCTATGGGAGCAGATTTAGCAGACATAAATAATGATGCATATTCTGATATTTTTGTTACGGATATGTTACCCGAGCCAGATGATAGAGTTAAAACTGTTACAACATTTGATAGTTGGGATAGATATCAATATGGTTTCAATAATGGTTACTGGCATCAATTTACCAGAAATACACTTCAACTTAATAATTTTGGAGAGTCATTTAGTGAGGTAGGAAGACTAGCAGGAGTTGAAGCAACAGATTGGAGTTGGGGAGCTCTTATGTTTGATTTTCAAAATGATGGTTTAAAAGACATATTTGTTGCAAATGGAATTTATAGAGACTTAACCAATCAGGATTTTTTACAATATGTCACTCAAGATGAAGTTGTAAAAAGAATTACATCCTCAAATAAGGTAGATTATAAAACGCTCATCAGCTATATTCCTTCTGAGCCAGTTTCAAACTATGGGTTTATTAATAAAGGTGATTTAAAATTTGAAAATCTTTCATCAAAACTAGGTTTAGATGAACCAAGTTTTTCAAATGGTTCTGCTTATGCTGATCTAGATAATGATGGTGATTATGATTTAATAGTTAATAATGTAAATATGGATCTGTTTTTATATAAAAATAATACTGATAAAGTGTATCCCGATAATCATTTTTTAAGACTGATCCTTGATGGTATAGAAGATAATCCTTATGCTATTGGAGCCAAAGTAACCATTTATATTAATGGAGAAAAATTTTATAAAGAACAAATGCCTATCAGAGGTTTTCAGTCTACAGTTGATCATAGATTATTATTTGGATTAGGAAGAAATAAAAAAATAGACTCATTACATATCGTTTGGCCATCTGATAAAATTACAATAGCGAAAAATTTAGATGTTGATCAAACTATAGTTTTTTCTGAAACAGATATAGAGGAAAAATATTTTTATAAAAAAGAAAAAAATAATAGTTTATTTCTTGAAGTTGATTCTTTAGGTCCAATTAATTACAAACACAATGAAAATTATTATGTGGATTTTGATAAAGATAGGCTTCTTTTCCATATGAATTCTACAGAAGGTCCATGCATATGCAAAGGCGATATAAATAATGATGGTAAAGAAGATGTGTTTATAGGTGGAGCATATGGTTATCCTGGGATATTATTTATTCAGCAGAGTAAAGGAAAGTTTAAAAAAATAGAGTTGAATGTTTTTCAAAAAGATAAAAATTCAGAAGATGTAGATTGCAAATTTTTTTATGCTAATGATGATGGTTTTCTAGATTTATATGTTGCAAGTGGTGGAAGTGAATTTTCAGAATTTTCTACTGCCTTAGCTGATAGATTATATATTAATTCAGGTAATAATAACTTCATAAAAACAGATAAGATTTTCCCAAATGATATGTTTGAAAGCTCATCGGTAGTTGAGGTATCTGATTTCGATAATGATGGGGATTATGATTTATTTGTTGGAATTAGGTTAATTCCTCAAAATTATGGATTATCAGCTAGTAGCTATATTTTAAAAAATGATGGGAAGGGTAACTTTACTAATGTTACTAATGAAATAGCAGAAAGTTTAAATAATTTAGGTATGGTTACTGATGCAAAATGGCTTGATATAGATAATGATAAAGATATGGATCTTGTTGTAGTGGGTCATTGGATGCCAATTACTATTTTTGAAAATATAAATGGAAAATATTTTAAGACAGAAAATTCATCTCTAAAAAACTCTAGTGGTTGGTGGAATGTTATTGAATATGATGATTTTAATGGAGACTCTTTACCTGATTTGGTTGTTGGAAATCACGGTTTAAACTCAAGATTTACTGCAGATGATCAAAAACCACTTTTAATGTATGTAAATGATTTTGATGATAATGGAGATATTGAACAAGTTATTTTCCAATATAATGGGGATGAATCTTATCCTCTCTCTTTACGGCATGACTTAGTTATGCAAATGCCTATTTTAAAAAAGAAATATCTAAAATATGAAAATTATAAAAATCAAACTGTAAACGATATTTTTGATCAAGAAAAAATTAATAATAGTAAAATAAATAAAGTATTTGATCTTGAAACATCAATATATATTAATGATGATTCTTTGAATTTTAAGAAGGCTATTCTTCCAATTGATGTGCAATTTTCAACAACTAATGCAATAAGTATAGATGATTATAATAATGATTCTTTTAAAGATGTTTTAATTGGAGGTAATTTATATAGGGTTAAACCTGAGATGGGTAAGTATGATGCTCAATATGGGTTAGTCTTGTTAGGCGATAAAGACGGTAAATTTAAAAAAATGAATTCAATTGAATCTGGAATAAATTTTGTTGGACAGGTAAGGGAATTTTTAAGTATTGATAATTATTTATTTGTATTAAATAACGATGAAAAAATTCAAACATATCAGTTAAAAAATCAATAAATAATAAGTGAAAAAACAATATTTATCTATTATTCTTTTATTAATTGCATTATTATCGTGTTCAAAAAAAGATACGCTTTTCAAAGAAATCAGTCCTAAAACAAGTAATATCATTTTTGAAAATAATCTGAATCAAACTGAAGAATTTAATCTAATTGAGTATTTATATTTTTATAATGGTGGCGGAGTAGCTGTTGGAGATATAAATAATGATGGATTGAATGATATATATCTATCTGCTAATCAAGAAGAGAATAAATTATATTTAAATAAAGGAAATTTTATTTTTGAAGATATTACTGCAAAAGCAAATTTATCTTCACCAGGCGGTTGGAAAACAGGAGTTGTTATGATTGATATTAACGGAGATGGATATTTAGATATTTATCAAAACCGTTTAGGCGGTTATAAGAATATTAATGGAAAAAATCAATTATATATAAATAATAGGGACTTAACTTTTACTGAAGTAGCTCAAGATTATGGGTTAGATTTTGAAGGTTTTTCTACTCATTCTGCCTTTTTTGATTATGACAAAGATGGAGATTTAGATATGTACCTATTAAACCATTCTATTCATTCTGAATTAACATATGGAAATTCGAAAAGTAGATTTGAAAGAGATTTAAAGTCTGGTGATAAATTTTTCAGACATGATGTTGTTGATGGTAAATCTTTTTTTACTGATGTTTCTGAAAGTTCAGGTATATTAGGTAGTAACATTGGATATGGACTTGGTGTATCTGTTTCTGATATAAATAAAGATGGATGCGAAGATATTTATATATCTAATGATTTTAGAGAAAATGATTATTTATATATTAACAATTGCGATGGCACTTTTTCTGAAAACTTAGAAGATTATATTAGACATACATCAAGATTTTCAATGGGAAATGATATTGGAGATATAAATAATGATGGTTTATCAGATATTTTAGTTTTAGATATGTTGCCTTCTGATGAATTTGTCTTAAAAAGTTCAGCAGGGGAAGATTCATATGAGATATATAAGATGAAATTAGATTTTGGGTATAATAAACAGTTCACTCGAAATACTTTACAATTGAATTTAGGAAATGATAATTTTGCTGAGATTGCTCAACTATCAGGTATTCACGCAACTGATTGGAGCTGGTCAACACTTATTGAAGACTTTGATTTAGATGGTTTGAATGATATTTTTATTACTAACGGGATTTTAAAGCGTCCTAATGATATGGATTACATCAATTTTATATCTAATAATCAAATAAGTGGAGATTTAGATAACAAAAGTAAACTGACAAATTTGGAGTTAATTGATCAAATGCCTGATGGAAAAGTATCAAATTATATCTTTAGAAATAATAGCAAATTAAATTTTATTGATGAAAGTAAGAATTGGGGGCTAGATTATCTAGGATATTCAAATGGTGCAACTTATTCTGATTTGGATAATGATGGAGATTTGGACTTGATATTAAATAATATTAATTCAAAAGCAAAAATATATTCAAATCAATCAAATACATTTTATCCTGAAAGAAATTTTATTACACTTGATTTTATTGGCGAGAAGTTCAACAAGGATGGTATTGGATCAAAAGTAACTATTTGGCACGATAACAATATTTTGTATAAAGAAAATTATGCTAATAAAGGTTTTTTATCTTCTACATCATTGGATTTGATTTTTGGTTTAAATAATTATGATATTATTGATTCAATGCTTGTTCAATGGCCTTCTGGTAAAATTCAAAAATTACATTCTATAAAAGGAAATAGAAAATTGAAATTATATGAGAAAGATGCTGAGGTAGAAGTTGAAAGAAAACAAAAAATTAATTCCCCTATATTTAATGATTATTCTGAAAAAATAAATCCAAAAATTTTTCATAAAGAAAATATTTTTAATGATTTTAATAGAGAACCATTAATGCCTTACATGCTTTCGAATGAGGGGCCGGCTCTTGCGCTTGCTGATATCAACTTAGATGGTTTTCAAGATTTATTTTTAGGATCATCTTCCTTTAATAAATCAAGAATTTTTATGGGATCTAAAAGTGGAAATTTCAATTTTGCTGAAGGTCATGAAATCTATAAGGATTCGATATCAGAGGATGTAGATGCTTTATTTTTTGATGCAGATAATGATAATGATTTAGATTTATATGTTGTAAGTGGAGGAAATGAATTTCCTTTAAGATATAAAAGCGTAAGAGATCGATTATATATTTTAAATGATAAAGGAATTTATGAATTGGATACCTTATCTCTACCCGAAATTTATCAAAATGGATCAATTGTCAGATCATCTGATTTTGATAATGATGGTGATTTAGATTTGTTTGTTGGTGGCAGAAGTATTCCAGGAAAATATGGATTTTCTCCAAGACACTATTTATTAGAAAATAATGGAAATGGAAAATTTCATATTAATAACAAAATTACTTTTAAAAATCAGGGTATGGTTACTGATGCAACCTGGGTTGATATAGATAATGATGGATGGATGGATCTTTTTGTATGTGGTGATTGGTCTGATATAAAATTTTATAGGAATACCCAAGGTAATTTAGTGGAGGATGATAAAAATTATGTTATTAATAAAAAAGGATGGTGGTTTTCAATTAAATCAGCAGATATTAATAATGATGGTTTAATGGATTTAATTGCTGGTAATATAGGACTAAATATAAAATTTAAACCTTCAATAAATTTTCCAGTTAAAATGTACATTAATGACTTTGATAATAATGAAAGTTTTGAGCAAATAATAACTTATACGATAGATGGAAAAGAATTTCCAATGGCAGGAAGAGATGAAATAACTAAACAAATAAATTATTTAAAAAGAAAATTTTTATATTATAAAAATTTTGCCGGTAAAGAAATAAAAAATATTTTTTCAAAATCTCAGTTGCAAAATTCAAAATTATTGTATGCTAATGAATTTCAATCATTTGTTTTTCTTAACAATGGAAATGGATTTGAAGCCAAACCTTTACCAATTATTGCACAATCTTCTCCTATATCTGTTATAGAAACCTGTGATTATAATTCTGACAATAACATAGATCTATTGATATTCGGAAATAAAAATTTTGTTTCAACATACTTCGGTTCCTTTGATGCAAATCATGGTATTCTCCTCAAAGGTAAAGGTGATGGGACATTTGAGTATGTTGATCAAAAAAAAAGTGGTTTAAATGTAACCGGAGAAATAAAAAAAATGTTTTACTTGGATAAAAATAAAACTAAATTTGTGTTAGCTGTAAATGATAAAAAGTTAAATTTTTACAAGTTGAATAGTTTATGAGAACAATAAGATCCATTTTTTTTATTGTAGTTTTTTTATTTTCATATTTAAGTTGTTCAGTAAATGATAAAAGGTATCGACAAAATATTGATTACTATAATAATCCAGTTCTTTTTCATCAAGCGATGAAAAAGTTATCTGATATTATTGTTTATGATATATTTTCACCACCGGTAGCTTCTAGAATTTATGCTTACCCAACCATTGCTGCATATGAAGTATTAATAAATAACCACTTAGAATATAAATCTTTTGCAGGTCAATTAAATGAACTTGCTGACGTACCAAAACCTGATCAGATGTTAGAGTATTCATTTCCTTTAGCAAGTATTCATGCTTTCTTAATAGTAGGAAAAGATTTGATTTTTTCTGAGGATCAAATGGAGGATTTTCAAACAAAATTATATCAGGAGATAAAATCCAAAGGAATTCCTAATGATATATTTAATAGATCATTAGAATATGGTGAGTTAGTTGCCAATCACATAATCAATTGGGCAAATAAAGATAATTATAAACAAACAAGGTCTTATCCAAAATATACTATAGAGAGAGATAAAGAGTCTTGGAAACCAACGCCTCCTGATTATATGGAAGGAATAGAACCTCATTGGGATAAAATAAGAACATTTGTTTTAGATTCTTCTGATCAATTTGTTGTTTCTCCGCCTACAGAATTTAATATGAATAAAAATAGTAAATTTTATGAGGAGGTTATAGAAGTATATGAAATAGGCAATAATCTTACTGAGGAGCAAAAAGAAATTGCAAGTTTTTGGGATTGTAATCCATATGTTTCTCACCATAAAGGACATGCTATGTTTGCAACAAAAAAAATAACACCCGGAGGCCATTGGATTGGAATTACATCAATAGTTACTCAAAAAGCAAATCTAAATATGATTGAAACTATTAGTACTTATGCAAAAGTTTCAATTGGGTTATTTGATTCATTTATTGCTTGTTGGGATGAAAAGTGGAGAAGTATTTTGATAAGACCTGAAACGGTAATAAATGAATACATTGATGAAGATTGGATTCCTTTTTTACAAACTCCGCCTTTTCCTGAATACACATCGGGTCATAGTGTTATATCAAGATCAGCTGCAGTGATTTTAACAAATATCTTGGGAAAAAATTTTAAATTTCTAGATACATCTGAAATTGAATATGGTCTTCCATCTAGAGAGTTTAATTCATTTTTAGAAGCATCAGATGAAGCTGCAATTAGCAGAATTTATGGAGGCATCCATTATATGCCTGCAATTTATAATGGAGTAAGACAAGGCGAAATGGTTGGAAATTATATTTTATCTAATATCAATTTAATTGATCCATCTATAGTGAAGAAATAAAATTAAATCTTATGAAATATATAGTAGCATTAGATCAAGGTACAACAAGCTCTAGAGCAATACTAATCAATGAAAAAGGAGAGTTAGTTGGTATCGAACAAAAGGAATTTAAACAAATCTTTCCAAAACCTGGATGGGTTGAACATAATCCAATGGAAATTTTAAGTTCCCAAATTAAAGTTTTTGAAGATTTAATAGTTAACAATAATGTATCACTTGATTCTATTATTAGTTTAGGTATTACAAATCAAAGAGAAACTACTGTTCTTTGGGATAAGGATACAGGAATACCTTTATACAATGCTATAGTATGGCAAGACAAACGTACGTCAAATATCTGTGAAGATATAAAAAAAGAAGGTTTAGAAAAATATATAAAAGAAAATACGGGTCTAGTAGTTGACTCGTATTTCTCCGCCACAAAAATAAAATGGATTATAGATAATGTTGATAATGTTAAAAATAAAATAAAAAAAAATAAAGTTCTAGCTGGCACTGTGGATTCTTGGCTTATTTATAATTTAACGTCTTTCAAATCTCATGTTACTGATTTTACAAATGCATCTAGAACTATGATTTATAATATTAGAACTCTAAGTTGGGATGATAAAATTCT
>MDSZ01190945.1_pt1 | contig 10569 bp, 11 predicted proteins | sample 811201 | NCBI WGS metagenome assembly MDSZ01 (sample SAMN05326647, study PRJNA326480) | marine metagenome | isolation source: seawater | place: Indian Ocean: North | collected 2010
TCAAGCGGAATGTCAAAAAATATAATTGAAGCAGCTAAATATTGTAAAATAAAAAAAATACCTCTTATTTCTCTTTCTGGATTTTCAAAGAAAAACAATCTTAATAAGTATGGAAAATTTAAATTTCATGTTAATTCAAAAAACTATAATGTTGTTGAGTCTTGTCATCTTATCATACTTTTGAATATTATAGAAAAACTAATAAAATATAAATAATTATTTTAATAACTTTGAAAATGAAAGTATCAAAAATTATTATCGATTTCTTTATTAAAAAAGGAATAAAAAATTTCTTTTTGTACCAAGGTGGAAATATTATGCATATTATAAATGAAGTTGGTAAAAACAAAAAATGTAAATTTATTGTTCCATATCACGAACAAGCTCTATCTATGCAAGTTGATACAATGGGGAGATTAAATAGATATGGTGTAGGAATGGTTACAAGTGGTCCAGGTGCTACAAATATATTAACCGGAGTTTGCTCAGCTTATTACGATTCAGTCCCATGTTTTTTTATAACTGGTCAAGTTGGCCAAATTCATTTAAAGAAAAAAAAAACCTATAGACAATTAGGATTTCAAGAAACTGATGTTGTAAGCATTTTCAAAAGTGTAACAAAATATGTGAAACAAATTAAAAAAGCCTCCGAGATATTATATGAACTTGAAAAAGCTTACCAAATATCAAAATCGGGCAGACCAGGTCCCGTCATTTTGGACATACCTTTTAATATCCAAAGACAAGACGTAAGTTTCAAAGATTTAAATCGTACAAAATTCAAGTCAAAATTAAATAATAATAAATTAAAGGAATTAAATAAAATTAGACAACTCAATAATTTTTTAAAGGATAGTAAAAAACCATTAATTTTAGTCGGTGGTGGCATCAAAAATCCAGATCTATCTAATATTTTTTTATCTAAAATAAGTAAATATAAAATTCCTTTTGTCACAACATGGACTTCACAAGATATCACATCATTTAATAACAAATATTATCTAGGTTCTATTGGTAAAAGTGGTCATAGATCAGCAAATCTAGCAACTGAAGAAGCTGATTTAATTATAACCTTGGGTCAAAGATTTGCTGTAAGAAATATAATTGGAAAATTTGGATCCAAATCGAAAATAGTTTCTATAGATATAGATAAAGAGGAAATTTTAAACTCTCAAATGAAAATTGATCTAGGTATAAATATAAGTATTGAAAGTTTTTTAAAAAATTGGGAACTTAAAAAAAATTCAAATAATTATAGTCAATGGAATAAACAAACCAGAGATTTAAAGAAAAATTTATTTGAAATAAATGTAATTTGTAAAAAGAAAGCAAATAGAAACTTAGTAAACCCATTTATATTTTTTAGAAAAATTTCAAAAAAATTGTCTAACACGAGCCAAATACACGTAGATATAGGTTCTAATCAAACATGGTTTTTTCAAAGTTTTGAACAGAAAAAAGGTCAAAAAATAATAAGCCATTGTGGACATGGCGCAGTAGGTTCTGCAGTATGTTCTTCAATAGCTGGTTATTTTTATAATAAAAAAATAAAAAATATAGTATTTATCGGTGATGGTGGATTAATGATGAATATCCAAGAACTTAGTTATATTAATTTGAAAAAATTACCAATAAAAATTGTAGTATTAAATAATTCAAGTCTTGGTAATACTTTTCAGCCCTCTTTATTAGCGTTTAATAAAGTTTATGGAAACGATAATAAAACTGGTTATATGGCGCCAAACATTAAAGAATTATGTAAGGGCTTCAATTTTAAGTACTTTGAAATATCTAATAACAATCAAATAGATAAAAATTTTTTAAATTTCTACAATTTTAAATCTCATTCTATTTTGAATGTAAAGATTTCTAAATTCCAAAGGACTGCAGAATTAAATATGATAGATAGTTTTGAAAAAAATATTTATTTATAAATTTTAAAAAATTTTTTTATAAGATTTACAATATATTTCTGTTCATTTAATTTTAGATCATAAAAAATTGGCAAGCTTATAGCTGAATTAAAGTATTTTTCAGTTTGTTTAAGATTTATATTTTTTTTAAATATAGAAAATTTATATATTGGAATATAATGATATTGAACCATTACTTTATTTTTTTTCATATACCTAATAAATTTATCTTTTTTATTTTGATTAAATTCTTTTAAATTAATTATGTATAAATGATTTGATGATTTGTAATTATTATTAATTTCAGGAGTTCTAATTCCTGAAATTTCGCTCAAATTTTTATTATAAAAAGAAACAATATTTTCTCTTTTTTTTAAAAATTTATTAATTTGACTTAATTGACTAATACCTAATGCACATTGAAAATCATTTAATCTAAAATTAAATCCTTTGAGCACAACATCATATTTCCAATGAGTATTAAATTTTCGTTTTATTCCTAAAGATCTAAACATCTTAATCTTTTCATCTAGCTTTAAATTATTTGTTGTAACCAAACCGCCTTCACCAGTAGTTATAGTTTTAAGTGGATGAAAAGAAAAAGTTGAAATATCTGAGTGTTTACAACTTCCAACCTTAACAAAATTTTTTTTATATAAATAACTTGATCCCAGCGCATGACATGCATCCTCAATGATATAACAATTCAGTTTTTTTTTAAAATATAAAAATTTGTCAACATCAATTGGGTGCCCTCCATTATACATAGGTATAATAGCCTTAACTTTTCTTAAGCTATATTTTTTTATACACTGATTTAATGTGTTTGGTGTCATTTGACCTGTATACTCGTCAACGTCAGCTAAATAAATTTTTGCTCCCAAAGTTTTACATATATTATATGATGAAATGAAATTAATTGAGGGCATGATTATTATATCATTTTTTTTTAAATCTATTGATAGTAATGCAAGAAAAAGAGCGGAAGTTCCACTATTACAGGATGATACATATTTGCAATTTAAATATTTTGAAATTTTTTTTTCAAAGTTTAATACTGTTTGTCCAGTTGTAATAATTTTTTTTTTTAGAGTTTTTTTTACAGAATAAATATCTCGATTTGATATATGTTGTTTTCCATAAGGAATAAATTTCATATGTAAATTTTTTTCTTTATTTTTTTTTTAATTGAGAGTACCTTTATTAATTTACTTATAAACATTAAATTAAAATTAATCAATGAATTCTCAAAAGGATATATTTCTTAGTAATGAGGGTGATAATTATTTTATAAGGAATAAAAAAGTCTTATTAGAAAAAGATTATGCCAAAGATAAGATTATACAATTAGTTAAATCTCTCTTAACTAAAAAAAAAAAGATTAATATTTTAGAAATAGGTTGTTCTTCGGGTTTTAAATTAAATTATTTAGTAAAGAATTTTTCAAATATTAGAAATGCTTGTGGGATTGATCCATCAAGAAAAGCAATTAGAAGTAACAAATTTAAAAAGATAAAACTAAGAGTTTCAACAGCAGATAAAATTCCTTTTAATTTAAAATTTGATTTTATTATTTTGGGTTTTTGCTTATATTTATGTGATGATCGAGATTTATTTAAAATAGCAAATGAAGTTTATAGATTAACAAAAAATAATTCTTTTATTATCATTGAAGACTTTATCCAAAACAAACTAGAGTACAAAAAATATTCTCATAATAAAAAAATTATGACAAGAAAAATGAATTATATCAAAATGTTTTCATGGCATCCAAAAATTAGATTGATTAAAAAAATTAAAAATAATTATGCTACGATTGCATTATTAAAAAAGGTTACCTAATTGATAATAGAAAAAGGTTTATTTTATATTTTTGGTATACCTTTTCTTTTTACTTTTTTGTTAATATTGAAAAAAGATTTATTTTTTAACATTAAATTAACTATATTTTCACATGAAAAATTATAATTATTTCTTTTATAAAAATATTCAAAAATTTTTTTAATAAGCTTAAAATCTAGATATTCATCTAGTGTTAATCCCATTTTAGGATATTTAAGTCTTTTGGGGGCAAGAATATTCATATGCTTAAATTTATTTTTATTTTTTAAGTAATACAAAGCCGTATGTTCGTGGTATTTTTTATTAGTTCCACTAAGTTTCTGTACTTTCTTAAAAGTTTTAAATGAAAATACACAAACATCCATACCATCGGGATAGCTTCTTATTAATGCATTCGAACAAAAATCTAGCTTATTTTTTAAAAATTTATTTATAACCTTATCAACTATTTTAGGGTCAATTAAAGGACAATCTCCAGTTATTTGAACTATTGGATCTGCGTTAAATTTTTTAGCAGTTAAATAGACACGTTTCATTACGTTTAACTCACTGCCTCTATAAAAATCCAAATTATTCTTTTTGCACAAATTTATAATTTTTTTGTCTTTTTTATTTGTTGATGTAGCAACAACAATATTTTCAATTTTTTTTGATCTCTTCAATCTTTCAATCAAGTGAAGCAATGTTGGTTTATTAAGTATTTTTAAGAGAACTTTGTTTGGTAATCTTTTAGAATTACATCTAGCTTCTATAATAGCTGTAACTTTTTTCATTAAATCTAATTTAATCTCTTAAAACCACTTGCCTTTACCGGTCCTAATAACTTTTCTTTTATAGATCCTTTTTTTTCAATTTTATTCAGTTCTGCAATAGTTTTTTCGAAGTTTATTAAATACTTTTTAACTAAATTCTTTGTATGAGATGTGCTTACAAATAAAATATTACCTGCTAAATAATTTTTTGATAACATGCTTTGGGTAAAATATGTTGACCTTTCTAAATTTTTACTTTCAAAAGCAAAATTTGGAATTGACCTTAAACCTGAAATATGAACTTTATAATTATATTTTTTAAAAATTTTTTTCCAACCTTTTTTAATATAATCGCCTGTATTGGATATTTTTGACCAAGATTTTTCTTTTTTCATTACTTTTAAAGTTTCTATAGCAGCGACAAAACCAATTCTTTCTGTCCAAAAAGTGCTACTGATAAATGTTTTGCTGGCGTTCTTCATTATTTTTTTTTTTCCTAAGACAGATGTAATGGCATATCCATTTCCAAGAGCTTTACCAAATATAGCAATATCAGGATTTACATTGTATTTCTTGTGAAGACCTCCAAATGTTTCTCTAAAACCTGAAGTACACTCGTCAAAAATTAAAATTATTTTTTTTTTATTACAAATATGTCTGATCTTTTTTAGAAAGTTTTCTTTTGGTTCAAGATTTCTAGAGACCTCCATTTTGATTATTCCAATATTTTTGTTTTTATTTAATAATTTTTTTAAACTTTCAAAGTCATTATATTTAAAAGTAAATATCGAGTCCTTTAAACTCTTTGGTACGCCTTCAGACTTTAAACCTGTGATCAAAAAATTATTCATCTCTGAATTATTTTTAAAATTTGCAGCTAAATACCAATCATGCCATCCATGATAACCACAAACTGCGACAGCTTTTTTTTTTGAAGAGGCTCTTGCAATTCTTATTGCTATAGAATTTGCTTCACCGCCTGATCTTGCATATTTTACCATATCTGCCCATGGATGTATTTTTAACAATAATTCTGTTAGCTTTACCTCCTCATAACAATTTAAAGTAGACATATTTCCTTGCTCAACAACCTTTTTAACTTTTAAATTTATTAATCTATTACTGTAACCAAGAATATTTGTTCCAACACCCATTAATGAAAAATCAGTGTATTTATTTCCATCTAAATCCCAAACAAAACACCCTTTAGATTTTTTAAAATACGTCGGCCAATATTTAGGCAACAATAGCTCTGGCCTTTTTGAAAAAAGCATGTTGCCACCAGGTATTATTTTTTTTGCTTTTAGCCATAACTTATAATTTTTTAAATTATTTTTTATCTTTACCATAATCTTGGATCAATTATATTTTTTTGAGTAATCTTAAACTTATCAGGAACATGAATTGGTTTTTTTTTTAATTCACTTATTATTTCTTGTAATTGAAAACTATTATCAACACCGACAATAAAATAATCTAGTTGTTTATACTTTTTTAAGTAATTTAAACATCCTGATAATCTTGTAATTCTATTATTATTACACCAATAATCATAATTTCTAATTTTTTTTCTTAAAAATAAATTATTTACATTTTTTTTTTAAAATTAAACCTTGTAAAAAAACAGATCTTGCAATTGTTTGTATCTTTAATTTTTTGATTTTTTTTAAAAATTCTTTTTTTGCAAATCTTTGATCAAAGATATTCAAAGGAAATTGTATAATATCAGGTTTCCAAAATTTTATTATGCTTGAAAATTCCGAAACATCATAAATTGATATGCCAATTTTTTTGGTTAAATTAGTTTTTTTTAAATATCTTAATTTTTGAATTATTTGTTTTTTTTTTTCATTTTTAATTAAATAACTAGGGTTATGTACTAACAATCCTTCAAATTTATTTTCTTTAATTAAATTCAAAGATTTTTTTACATCAGAAACTAAGCTATTTTTAATTGTATGATGTTTATTAGACAAAACTATCTTGGAAAAAACTCTTTTCTTAGAATTATAACTTCCTATTTTTTTTTCACTATCCCCATATGATTGGGCAGTATCAAAAATATTAATGTTATTTTTTTTTAAAATTTCGAATATTAAGTCTATCTCTTTAATATTGATTTTTTTTTTTCCACTATAATTCATTCCAAATTGAGCGGATCCTACGATCATTTTTCTAATCATATTTTCACAAATTGTAATTTGATTGGTGATCCTTTGGATATTTTTCTTTTTGCTTTTCTACCTAATATTTTAAAGAAATATTTTGGATGTAAGCCTAATGATGGTCGTATAACTTTTATATTTTCACTTGAAAATTTTTCTCCTTTTTTAATTTCTTTAGTTGAATAAATTGATCTTTTATAAATTAAATATTTTTTCTCTGACTTTGAAAAATTTATGTTTTTTGTACCAATTGATTGCCATGTGATATTGGCTTCTTTTGATAAGTTCATTATTTCTTTCGCATTAGATGAAAAAGCTCCATCAATCCCTTTCCCTTTTTCAAATGTAACATGCTTTTCTATTATGGTCGCACCCAATGATATAGCTGATAAACTCGAACTTATACCAATGGTGTGATCTGAAAAACCAACTTCACATTTAAAAAGTTTTTTTAATAATGGTATTGAATTTAGGTTTAAGTCTTTAGGTTCAGCTGGATATGAGCTGGTGCATTTTAATAATGCTAGTTGTTTACATCCATTTTTTCTTAAAAATTTAACAGACTCTGTTAATTTTTTTAAATCAATCATTCCTGTTGACATAATTACTGGTTTTTTTGTTTGAGCTATTTTTTTTAATAAAGGATAATGTTCATTTTCAAAAGAAGCTATTTTATACGCTGGCACTTCAAGACTTTCTAAAAAATCAACAGCTGATTCATCAAAAGGACTGCTAAAACATATTAATCCTAATTTTCGTGCTTTTTGAAAAATTTTTTTATGCCATTCCCAAGGTGTTGAAGCTTTTGAATATAATTGGTGTAATGAGTTACCTTTCCATAAATTTTTTTTATTTGTTATAAAAAACTCTTTTCGTGAAGACTTTATGGTCATAGTATCCGCTGTATAGGTTTGTAATTTAATTGCATCTGCACCACTTTTCGCTACTAAATCAACAATTTTAAGTGCTCTAGAGATTGAGCCTGAATGATTTCCAGACATCTCTGCGATAATAAATGGTTTATTTTTTTTTGATATTAATCTGTTTTTGATTTTAAACATTTTTAAAATTATATTTTAATTATTTATATATTTATAGGTTTTTTCCCATCCCAAATTAGCAACAACATCTATTATAGATAAATTACTTATAAATTTTTTCGAATTATATTGTTCATATTCTTTACATTTAAAGTCATTATACGATAAATTTATTTTAGTTAATTCACTAAACTTGTCTTCAACTAGATATTGTTGTGATCCTTTAACAGCCAAATAATCTGTGGATTTGAGTTTTTCAAGAATTTTTACAATTTTTTCAGTTCTTTTTAATTTAAGATTAAATTTACTTGAAGTAAATATTTTTGTATTAATTTTCATTTTATCTAATATAAAATTAATAATTTTAATATTAAAATCTGACAAATAAATTTCATCTAAACTTTCAAAATAAATCAAAAGTTCTTCTAGATCATTAAAATACTCATGTTTTAAAAAAAATTGTCTTATCGTTTTAGAAATTTTTTTTTTCCAATCATATTTGTTAGATATTTTTTTTTCATTTATTTTTAATGAAATTGTTGAATTTTCTAAAGGTATTGAAATCCACTTTTTATTATCATTTATAAAAATTATATTCCTACTTTGCCAGCTTTGTTTTGAAAATTGAGCATCATCTAGAAATACAAAGTAGTCAACTTTATTTATTAAATTAAAGTATCCAGACCAAGGAAAAAAATGTGGTTGCATTATAGCTGTTCTCATTTTTTTAATAAATATATCTTTTTCTTATACTTACAAACCACAGTGTCAAAAAGATGTTTCTTATTTTTTTTGTAAGTAAAGATTGCGTCTTTATATATTTGCCCATTTATTTTTACTCCACCATAACATTTTTGTGCTTTTACAGCGTTGTAAATATATTTTTTCTCAAATTTTTTTGAATTTTGAATATTTATACCATTATAAAAAGGCTTATAAAATTTTCCTTTTTTAATTTTTATTAGTTTATTTGATTGAAAATTTTTAAATGCTTTTGATATTAATTTTGGAATTACTTTTATTATTTTATCTTTAATAGTTTTTTCATCATCTTTATAAGATCTATTTACATAAGTTTTTGATAAGATATATCCTCTGTCAATTTTTTCATTTATTATATGTACAGTGACACCGATTTTTTTTTCATCATTCAAAAACGCAGCTGTTATAGGATGTCTTCCCCTATAATTTGGTAGGTCGCCTGGATGAATATTCCATAGACCTTTTTTATACAGAGAAATTTGTTTTTTTTTAAAAATTTTACCAAAACCATAAATAATTCCTAAGTTATGATTTTTAAAATTTCTTAATACTCTATCAAAATTTTGATAATTTTTTACTAATTTTATTTTTTTATTTTTGTTTTTAAGGAATTTTTTTTCAGTAATTATTTGATTTACTGTTATGTATTTTTTTAATAAACGAATAATTTTGTGTTCATTTGTAAATAAATGAGCATTTTCCATAAAATTTTTATTTAACAAGCTTTTTTGCAAGTTTACTTACTAACAAATCTTTTTTAATGATTTGTTTAACTATTGAAACAGCTTTGTCAGGCGAACTTGTGAATGACAATCTATAAAGATCCATCCAATGTTTATTATTCTTAGCTCTTACTTTTTCAATTTGTGAAATGAGTTTCAAGTATTTTTTAATATCTTTTTTTTTTTTATTTTTTTTTAACAAATTAGTCATATATTTAGTATATCAATTTTTTTTCTTTAAGTTTATCAAATATTTTTTTAGTTTTGACTTTATTCAATTTAATTAAGCTACTAATTTTTTCTAAAGAATTTGTTCCATCGGCATATTGAAGAAAATTCATAAAATGTTCGCTTAATTTGCCCTCATTTTTTCTTGAAAGACTCGGATATAGACCTCTTTTGCTCATTTGTGGTTCACATAAAATGCTGGATTTAGGATAATTCCTATTTAAAATTATATTGATTGATTTTCTTGCAACATTAAAACCGCCCACACAACCTTTTAAAGTGACTAATTTAAAATCATCTAAAGATGTATGGTACTCTGGATACTCACCATACTTACTTCTAAATATTGATGAAATTTTTAAGTCAATACCTGGGGAATTATATTGTCTTTCATCAGAGCCTCTTTTTAGAAAAGTATAAATTTTAAATTTTTTAATATTTAAATCTTTATATGCTTGAATTAATGCTTCATCAGATGGAGAATTTTTATATTTTGATAACATGCATGAATGTTGTCTTTCATCTCCAATGCAAGACAAATTATAGCCACCGATAACTTTTTTCTTTAAATAACTTAAATTTCTACTTAAGTAAGCAATAGATCCGATTGTTTCAGGAATAAACAAAAACCTTAGAGTTTTTTTTAATTTTTTTTTTTAAAATAATTAATTAAGGCCATTGAAACTATCGGGCCAGATAACTCATTGTTTGCCATTGATGGATGACAAATATAAGTGGAAATCAAAACTTCTTCTTCCGAATTACCTTTTAATACTAATTCTCCATAGTTGAGTTTACCATTCTGATTTAAACTTGACTCAATTACGACATTAAACTTATCTTTTTGCGAATACTTTTTATCTATTTCTTTAAATTGGTTAAATGATACACAAAATCCCCATCTTTTTTCATAATATGATGTTATGTATGGAATTGCATTTGGTTGATTTTTTAGAAAATAAATATTTTTTAATAAATTTTTTTTAGATATTTTTTTTCTTATAGGTACTGAATAGCCTAATAAGTGGAGATTATTATTTTTAAAATCTATAATTTTTTTATTATCTTTATCAACTACATATGCTTCTTTTACATTCCATTCCGGTGGTACTTTCCAATCAAAAACTTTTGATCCAGATTTAAAA
>MDSZ01251915.1_pt1 | contig 10569 bp, 5 predicted proteins | sample 811201 | NCBI WGS metagenome assembly MDSZ01 (sample SAMN05326647, study PRJNA326480) | marine metagenome | isolation source: seawater | place: Indian Ocean: North | collected 2010
CGTACCGTACACTTCAGCCATAAGTTGCGCCAGCCTTTGCAGCGTTATTTGACCGGCTAGCGGACCTCCACCAAGAATATAAAACTCTTTCTTTGCTGATATAGCAACTTTCCCAACTGAGTCGGTTATACTGAACTCAAAGTTATAGATTCCTAGCGCGAGAGATGAAACATTCAGAAAACCGATCTCAACGCTCGATTCGCTGGTGCGGCGTTTCTTCCGAGTTTTGACGAGAAGTTCTTTCCCCTGTCTGTCTATCACCGCTGCTTTTGTGTGATAAAGACCACCGCGAGAGTCAGTCAGGAGATTGTACGCTTCAATGTAATAGTTGAGGGAAGGAAGATCATCACCATAGACCCGGCCTGGATTTGGCACTACCTCAAGAGAATTCTTATAGAAGATGCTTCCCGTAGGACTGGCGGCACGGCGCACAGATGAACAAAGTTCGATATCGCTTAAGGTTGTCTCTGAGGAATGGAAAGTCTTGCGCTCAATCTCAAGAGCGGTTTCAGAGCGGTTGGCGTGCTGGTTCATATCGATACTTTCAACAGTTAAAGTCTGCACATCAACTGGAATGGTGAGTCCCACCACACCTACCACCGAATTACCTCCGCTCCGGAAAACAGTGTCAGGGACGGTGTGAGGAATCTGCCAGACATTATCGACAGCCGCGGACTCCTCTTCCGCTTTTTGAACAGTAACGTGGAGTATTATCCCCCCTTCAAACGCTTCGTCACCCTGGCTGTAGCTGATCTGGGTTTCATCAAACGCATAGTAAATCTCTAGATAGTTGGCATCGCCCTGGTAGCGAAACTGGGCTAAGTCCACATCCACGTTAAAGGCGTCCGCCGAAAGGGAGACGGAAAACGTAGAGAGCAATAATGGATAGTAAAGGATTCGACCCCGCATAGAGTTTCCTGATTTACTGACATGAATGTAACCAATGCTGACTCCCTATTAAAGTGGTAAATAGCGGGAAACTTCCTTTTAACCTTGACAGATAGCTAATGGCAATGTAAACTCAAGAAGATACCACTGCGTTGTTTCTCGGGAAGGATCTTCATGAAGACAACTAAAGCTATCCTGCTCTCTCTTTTCATTTTTACCACCGCTGTACCTTTGACGGCAGGTGTCACCGGGAAGATCACGGGTATCGTAGTAAACTCCGCCACAGGTGAACCCCTCGTAGGTGTCAACGTCTTACTCAAGAACACACCGCTGGGCGCCGCCACCGATGCTAGCGGCAACTACACAATCCTTAATGTACGCGGCGGTAAATACACCGTTATCGCCAGTATGATCGGTTTCAAAACGGTGGAAATGGTCGATGTTACAGTCCTGGCCGATCATACCACTACCGCCGATATTAAACTGGAGCAGACAGCAATTGAAGGGGAAGAGGTCATCATCACGGCTGAACGACCGGTGATCGTAAAGGATGAGACAGCCACCACATCCACGGTTCTTGCCGAGGAGATCCAAAACATGCCGGTCAACTCTTATCAGGATATAATGACGACAGTGGCCGGTGTAGTAGAGAATCACAATTCAAACACCGGTATTCATATCCGCGGCAGCCGGACCGGCGAGGTCGCCTATCTTGTTGACGGATTCCTTGTCCTGGACCCCATCTTCGGAGGCACCGCATCAGATGTGACGCGCAGCGGTATTTCAGAACTTTCCATCGTCACCGGTGCTTTCGACGCTGAATACGGCAACGCTATGTCCGGTGTGGTCAATATCCTCACCAAGGAAGGGACGGACAAGCTGAGCGGTTCCATAAGGTTCGCAACCGATCAGTTCGGTCGCCTCTTCTCTGATGCGCCACCTGATTTTGACTGGGACAGCCATAGAATCGAGGCGTCTGTCGGCGGACCGATACCCATTCCATTTCTGAAGAAAGATTTTGCCACCTTCTTCATCTCCGGCGATTCGTACAACACCAACACCTATCTCTCCAGAAGCAAATTCCCCAAACCGATCCTGCTGACCGACGTGGACGACGACGGTGTTTATGACGAGGAAGATGGCGACGAATATGTCAGTGATATTCACGATATGGATATGGACGGTGACAAGGAGGAGCCACTGGTGAAGGGCTTTGTCTCTAAGAATGGCACCTTCCGTAACGAGATCAGGATTAACGCCAAACTGGTGTTCAGACCTCTGTCAGGTATTAAGATTACAACCGCCAGCATTCTCAACCGCATCAAGCGGAGATCATACAGCCAGAGCTTTCGTCTCGTACAGGACAATCTGGCTCCCACTTGGGATGAGAGCGATCTTTACTATGTGACACTGAGTCACACACTGTCGCCGAAGACGTTCTATAACATCAAGTTTTCAAGTTTTGTAACGGATACACGATCGGGCCTTGATAAGTATATGAAGAATCGTGAAATGTGGTACACGGAAGATGCCACCAAGATTAATCAATACTGGCGGTCGTACGAACCGTACGCCGATGTGGACGGCAACGGTGCCTACACAGAGGGAGAACCGTTCCAGGATATAGACGATGACGGCCAGTGGGACATAGGCGTTTATGATACCGGCATGGACGGCATTTTTTCCGAATCGTTCTCTGATGACAACGGTAACTACACCTGGGATCCGGGCGAGGCGTTTGTGGACGTGAATGGCGACGGTATCTGGACGGGACCGGATGAGGGCGAACTGGACGGCCTGCCGACCCCGGGGGAAGAAGGTGTAATGGATCGGTGGTGGAGTTTTTACGCCGAGCCTTTCGTCGATGAACCCGACGGAGTTTACCGTGCAGGCAGCACAGACATTCTGGTCTATGATGCCAATGAAGACGGTGTTTATGATCCGCAAGACGGCGACTACTTTATCGATATCGCCGGCGACGGTGTCTGGCGCGAGGGTGAAGAATTCACCGATGTGGACGGCGACGGGGAATACAACTACGGCGCCACCCCCTGGTTCCGGACATCAGCTTTCGAAGGGACATCCAATTACGAGTTCTTCGGCAGTTATCCCATCTACGATCTGAACGGTGATTCCGTCAGATGGACTGAGTCAGAAGACATCTCCTATACTAACTCTACCTCCAACACGACAACGCTCCAAGCCAACTTCGTCTCCCAGATTACACCGGTTCACCAGCTGCAGATCGGAGGTGAGATCAAGAAGCACGACCTGTCGGACTACCAGATCAGCGGTTATGGAGGTGGCATCTGGGGCCTCGCCAGCGACGCCAGCTATGTCAACTGGCACAACAAACCGGAGGAGAAAAGTCTCTACATCAAGGACAAAATCGAATACCGGGACTGGATTGTTAACCTCAGCCTGCGGTGGGACTATGTGGATCCCAAGAGCAGTTTCCCCGATCCCCTGCGTTCCCTCGTATGGGTAGATGAAAACGGCAATTTTACGTCAGGTAACGCCGGTCCAGAAATATTCTATGACCAAGGTAACGGCGCATGGGACTCGGGTGAATACTTTGAAGACGTCAACAGCAACGGCCAGTACGATAATGGTGAAATCTTCACCGACACAGGCAACGGCGTATGGGACTGGACCGATACTCCCAACGGCAGGTGGGATGTAGGAGAATCGTTCAGCGACGCTAACGGCAACGGCCAATACGACGACGGCGAGAACTTTAGCGACACCCCTAACGGCTTCTTCGACAACGAAGATGACCACGAATACTTTGTAGACGGCAACGGTGACGGTCTCTGGACGGGGAGGGTCGCCAAGTACGGCTACCTCGACGACGATGGCAATTTTGTAGAGGCACCCCGGGCGGAGAAGAAGTGGAAAATCAGCCCTCGCATCGGCATCGGTTTTCCCATCACTGACCGGGTAGCATTTCACTTTTCATACGCTCAGTTCTTCAAGTGGCGCGAATACAACCTTATGTACAGGCTGGCGAACATGGCTGATCCCAATATCTACCAAAATTCCCTCTGGCCCTTCCCGTACTCCCTCAATGACTGGTACATTGCCCGCGTCGGCAATCCGAACATGAAGCCAGAGACAACTGTTCTCTATGAGCTTGGACTGCGGTGGCATCTGAGCGAGAATTTCTTCCTTAAGACAACTCTTTACTACAAAGACGTATACGATTATGTAACCTTCGTTAACTACTACGTCGACCCGACGGATTACGCTGTCCTTGAGAATCAGGACTACGCCAACTCCCGGGGCATTGAACTCAATCTGCAGAAGCTTTTCAACCGCAACTTTTCGTTCTCGATCAACTACACATATTCACAGGCTGTCGGCAACGCATCTAATGAACACTCCCACTGGAACGAAGAATACCTCTCGTCTGTCTACGGCACTTATCCTTCCATGAAGACGGTAACCATGAGCTGGGATCAACCCCACACCCTCAACTTCATCCTCGACTACAGACACCCAAAGAGATACGGTCTCAACCTAATCGGCTACTACGGCAGCGGTCTTCCCTACACGCCGACAGACGTCCGCGGACTCAACCTCGGCGAAAGCAACAGCGGCCGCATGCCGTCAAACGCATATATCGATTTCATGGCCTACAAGGATTTCCAGTTCAAGTCCATGGTCGCCCGCCTCTTCCTTGATGTCAGGAATGCTCTCAACACAAGAAACATCTACAATGTATTTTCCAATTCCGGCAAACCGGATGAAAGTCTTAACCCTAATGCATCACCGGTCTGGGAAGACAGACCTCACTATTTCGGCCCGCCGCGGCATCTTGAAATCGGTATCGAAATCCTGTTCAAGGAATCGGGAGATCTGTTCAGTGGATTCCTTAAGAAGGACAGGCTGTAGCCCCAATGCTTTACGATGAGTAATCTCATGTCCGGCAAAAAGACGCTCATTCTCCTGCTACTTGTCTTTTGCAGCACTCTGTTACCACAGCGGGACAAAATGAACAAACTGGAATATTACAACACGGTGATCGCACCGTCGAAAGGGCGTCCACCCATTCTTAGCCGACTGTTTGGATACGAGCACAGAAAACGAAGTGTCCTTGACATTGGTAACCTCGTGCTCCGCTTTTCCAATGCCGCTATCCTCGGCTACGATCGGTGGGGACTAAGCCATGAATTTCCTGCTGGAAGTATGAGTACTTTCCAGTGCTGCACTTATTACTGGACCCTGGCTCCTATCATTGGCGGACTCATCAAAGGGCAGCCGTCCGTTGCCGTGGGAGTACGCGGCGCCGTGAGAGATCACGAAGAGGAATTCGAACCGCTTCCCGGCTACGATGCCGACTATGTTGATGAACAGGCCAACATCGGCATCGCCTTCAACGACAAACCGGCATCATGGCCAGCATCGTGGCCTATCGAGACAGATCCAACGGGGAGCTATACTGACGCTGTCACCAACAAATCGTGGAGCGGTATTGAGCGCTTACTGGATATCGATCAGCCCGGCGGCAGCGGTCTGAGATTCCCGGGCGTCCTGGATGGCGTTTCAGTGGCTCCCCGGGAAGCTTACTTCGTAGCGACAGACAATGATCCGCTGGAAGGAAATACGCTGGAGAGTAACGGCATTGGTCCACTCAACGTGCGCGTCGATATGTGGGCATTGCAGTACGATGATATCCTTAACCAAGACTTTATCATCTACTGGGAGAAATTTACGAACGTCGGCAAGGATACGTTGTACGAAGTGTTTGTCGGGCTGGTGGGCGATCCGGATACACCTGAGCAGGGCGGCGCCGAATGGACAGACGACTACTCACTCTTCATCCACAAGGACGACCCTCTCATGGCGGAGAAGCTGGCCGATACAACTGAATCTAATCTGCTGTGGGACCTCGGCATCATCTGGGACGGTGACGATCAGTCGGAAGGGTTCAAATCTTCAGGTCTCGGCTGGGTCGGGCTCAAGGCACTGAAGACTCCCTACACCCAGACAGCTGATGGTGAAGATAACGATCTCAACGGACTCATTGATGAAGGATTTGACGGTCTGGACAATGATGCCGATGGCGATATTGACGAAGAAGACGAACAGGAAGAGATCGGCATCACCAACTATTTCGCCTACCCGTACGACTTGGATGCACAGAGTGATAATGAAGCATACTTCACCCAGATCCGGGGCGGATTCGGTTTCGATAATCCGGATTACACAGGATACCAGGAAGCCCCCCACGCCGATGACATCAATCAGAAACCGTACGCTTATGGACCGGATGTCACCACCGTTATGACATCGGGACCCTTTACCTTGGCACCCGGACAGAGCGTCGACTTCGTTTTTGCCGACATCTTGGGTGTCAACGAAACGGATCTTTTAACCAACGCCAGAACAGCCCAGCGTCTCTTCAACGTGGGGTTCAAGGCAGCTCAGCCTCCCAAGGAACCTGTGGTTTACGGCGTGGCCGGAGACAAGGAAATCACGCTCTACTGGGACGCCTATCCCAGCGAATTCAGCATCGATCCCAACACTGGCAACAACGCTTTCGAAGGTTACCGCGTCTACAAGTCCATCGATAAGGGAGCCACCTGGGGCAAGCCAGTCACTGACGGACAGGGAAACACCGCCTTCTACGTTCCGCAAACGGTATATGACAAGATGAATGACTGGTCCGGCATGTTCGCCTACGGGAGTCCATCCCTCTACTACGATCTCGGCAACAGCTCAGGATTGAAGTATTCATTCACTGATAAGACAGTACTCAACGGTGTAGAGTATTGGTACGCTGTCTCCGCTTACGACCACCCTGACGGCATCGTTCCGCCTCTTGAGAATCCACCTAAGAAATCGCGTAGTGACGCCTCCGCGCCAGGCAACAACACTGTCATCCTGGTGCCCCAGGCTAAGCCGGCAGGACATCAGGAGGGGATAATCGATGTGGAGCATCAGAGCGGAAATTCTACCGCTCAAATTGTGTTTGATGTCTACGATAATGATAGACTCTCCGGTTACGATTACGTTCTCACCGTCTCTGACGATCTTGACAGTGAGGATAACAACACCAAGAGTTACACTGTCCTTAATAACGCCACACTTACCGAAGCGACACTAATCGTGCCGACGGGTACTAAACTTTCACGGCGCAATCTGGTAAAGGGCAAGCTATCTGTCTCCGGGCCTGAGGGGTATGAGGATTTGAACAACTCAAACGCGTACGATTTCGGCGAACCGTTTACGGACGTAAACTCCAGCGGCGCCTGGGATGAAAAGGTGACATTCAATAAAAACACCGATTTTACCGTTGAGAATGAGAGCGGAATAATCTACGCCGCAGAAGAGGGGGCACTGGTCAAAGGGACCATATACACTATCTCTTACAAGTATTATCCCATTTATGAAAGTACACTCTTGGCAGGCGAGACGTCCAACCCCAGCTTTGAAGGGGTACGCCTCACTATTACCGACCCGGTCGCCATCCAGCCCGACCCGCTCACCAGCTATTGGTACAACCCCGATAACGAAGGCGATATTTCCAACACTAACTGGTTCATCACGGCAACATCCCTCATCGACCCGGGGAATCCGGACGACTATGAAGTCCGCTACTCCACCGACAGTACAGAGATCCTCTCCCCGCCGGGGATAAAAGTCCCCATCGAATTGTGGAACACTTCAGACAACTTGCGTATAGAACCTCTCATTGTCTCCCCAACTCCCCAAGGCGGCGTCATCACCAGCGGGACAGATGTCAGAATCATAGAGGTACCTAACAATGCGGAGCAGGGGGCCATCACGTGGAGTTTTGTTTTCCAAGCCCCTGAGCCCGCAACAATTTCAGCGGACACGAATGTGACAGTGCTGTGCGATACAACCCTTGCGGGGAACGACATATACGACGAAGGGGAACCGTTCACCGACCTCGACACGAGCGGCACGTGGAACGAGGGAGAATCTTTCATGGACTGTTATTTCGATTCAGCCACCGCCCTATCGGCTCTCAACATTGGTATCGCTAATATGACACAGATGCTCCTCGACAGCGTCACCCTCTGTGCAACGCCTCAAATGGATACCACCATCACGGGCGAGATTCTTGACGTTTTCCAGTATGACTTATCCACCTTTACTTTCGACACCCTCATCGGCCTGAAATTCACCGCCGAGGTTGCCGCCATCTGCGATACTGCCATCGCTCCTATCATTGGTGATGCGAGATACATTGCAACCAGTAAACCGCTCACGTCGGAGGACAGTTATCTCATTCGTACCTCGGCCAGCCAGGCTGAAGTGTCCGACAAGGATCAGCTGAAACAGGTGAAGGTGGTTCCCAATCCTTACGTGGTGACATCGGTTTTTGAGACAAATATTGAGAGAAAGGAAGTGCAGTTCCATTATCTGCCGCAGCAGTGCACTATCAGAATTTTCACGGTTGCCGGTGAACTGGTGCGCGTCATTGAGCACCGGGAGGGGAGTCTCGGCTGGCGCGGTCCCGCAGTGGAGGCGTGGGACCTGAGGTCATACAACAATCAGGAGGTGGCATTTGGCGTCTATATTTTCCACGTTGAAACTGACGGCGGCGGAGAGACATTCAGCGAAACAGGTAAGTTCGCCATTATCAGATAGAATGAAATTAGTCAGGAAAATAATCACCTTGCTGATCTGCTCCACCATATTGACGGCAACCAATGATAATGTGGCCACCTCGGTGGCGCACTTCCTGAAGATCGGTGTTGGCGGGAGGGCGGAAGCCATGGGAGGCGCCTTTACGGCGCAGGCGGACGACGCAAGTTCTCTCTACTGGAATCCTGCCGGGCTGGCGGTCATGGCTTCGCCCCAAGTAATGTTCTCGCAGACGAATTGGATCACAGATATCAATCATGTTTTCCTTGGCATTGCCTGGCCTGTAAGTCCCAAGTTCGGCTCCCTCGGACTAAGCATTGTTTCCCTGAGTATGGAAGATCTGGAGGAGACAACCGAACAGCAACCAGAAGGGACAGGCAGAAAATTCCCCGCGGGTGATTTCCAGTTCGGCGTGGCATATGCACGCAAGATTTCCGATAGATTCGGTGTAGGCCTACACATGAAACTGATTCAAGAAGTCATCTCCTTTTCAAGAGCTCGGGCCATGGCCATCGATGTGGGGACGCGTTACACTACTGACTTCCTTGGACTTAAAATAGGGATGGCAATCTCCAACTTTGGCACAGAAATGACCATGGGCGGCACGGACCTTATCTATAAGAAAACTGATCCCTATCCCGACATCGGCTCCAACCCCAATATAAACTCACTGCTGGAACCCAAGTCGTGGCCCCTGCCCACTTCCATCCGCATCGGTATGTCTCTTCAGCCCGTGGGCCCTAGTGGCATTATGAATCCCGGCATAGCAACCGTCACCGTCAACGCGGACTACTTCGATCCGCGGGACTTCAATCCGTATCTGAACGTGGGAGCGGAGGCAGTCGTCTTCAAAGTGCTAGCCCTGAGAGCAGGACTCGTAAACCGCTTTTCGGGGAACTTCGAATATGATGAAGCAGAGGGAATTTCGAACATCTTAACATCGTCGTCACTGATGGGCGATTATGAACAGTTGATGACGTTTGGCTTTGGGCTGGAGCAGAAACTTCCGTTCAGCAATACGGTGGTTACTGTGGACTATTCTTATTCCAATATACCGTTCTTTTCAGGCGTACAGCGATTCACCCTTTCACTGAAATTCTGACAGAGTGAAACCTGTCAAGTCGCACCAGTCCTGACAGGTTGGAAACAGCCTCTCACTCCTCCTTGTCCAGCTCAGCATCTATATCCTTCTGAGATTCTTTCTTAGTCTTGCCGCGGTCATACTTCTTCTCAGATTCCTCCACCTTCTCTCCGGGAATCGGATGGGTGGACTGGCGCAACGATTTACGAAAGCGCCCCTTTGCGGGGCGCTTCTTCCGTTTTTTCTTTGCCGCGGTCATAGTACCGGCTCAGCAGGTAACTACTTCATGACTACTTCAAGAGGACGAGCTTCTTTGTGTTACTGAATGAGAATTATTCGCTAATAATGGCCTCAGGACCTGAGTTAGGCTCCACGCTGATCCTGTAAGTTTGTTGATTGCTTGATGTTGCACCGTAAGGATCTGTTACAGTTAGTTGGAATGTATATTCACCTGGACCAGATTCAAAACTGTTAGAAGGAGATTCTGGATTGTCAATTGTAACCTCGCTACCGCCAATCTGTTCCCATTTATAAGTGAGCTTATCGCCATCACTATCAAAGCCGTCACCATTCAGGGAGATGGTCATACTTGCTGTCTCAGGATCGCCATCATGCTCGATTTCATTTTTGATGATAGCATCTTCTATGGCCTGCAACTCTGCTTCCTCAGCTTTCAACGCCTCTTGAGTGGCTCGATATCTTTGCTCTTTCTGGGCTTTTTGATCTATTAAGTGGATACGGCCGCCAATGGAAAGAACTAAAAGTAAAATAAATGCGATTAATTGACCAAAACCATTGTTCATGGGCTACCCTCCTTTATTTTGTTTAACTCTTCAAATAGATCCGTCAAACCATAGCCTATATTGAGCTAACTTTGAATAAAATACTAACGGTTCTTCTTGGTTGCAATCATTTTCGTAAAGAAAGATTAACAGTGAAATTTCCCCATCATCCACCGTGCCATCTCCATCGGGAGCTTCAGC
>MDSZ01093432.1_pt1 | contig 10566 bp, 7 predicted proteins | sample 811201 | NCBI WGS metagenome assembly MDSZ01 (sample SAMN05326647, study PRJNA326480) | marine metagenome | isolation source: seawater | place: Indian Ocean: North | collected 2010
GTTTGCCGCCCGACAGACAGGGTTGGCTATACTTGCTTCTTTGCGGGCTAAATTCGGTAATTTGAATGATATCAAGTGCCTGGTGAAATCTTTCGGAATGGTTAACGCCCTGCCTGATTTTTCCGAACACCCCCTGGTGATTAATGGATACAGTGAGCTGATGGTGGAAGTGTTTGGTGAGAATAACGGAATAGGCGCAAGGAGCGCAGTTGGTATGGGCTCTTTGCCTGGTAATATGGCTGTTGAAATTGAGGCGATATTTGAAGTTAAATCGGTGTGATCATGTCTGAAGGCGATTGGTATCGGGTTGAAAACGAAGCGGAGATTCCTTCGCCGACACTGTTGGTTTATCCCCAACGGATTATTCAGAATATTCAAAAGACCGTTGATATGGTTGGCGATGTAAAGAATCTAATGCCGCATGTCAAAACACATAAATTACCTGAGATTGTTGGTATGCACTTGAGCTTGGGGGTCAAACGTTTTAAGTGTGCTACAATAGCTGAAGCAGAAATGGTGGCGGGTTCGGGAGGGCAGGATATTTTGTTGGCGCATCAGCCCGTTGGGCCAAATAGTGTTCGCCTTAGATTTCTCATGGACCGCTATCCTCTTGTCCGTTGGGCCACGGTAGTGGACAGTGCTGAAACCGTCTCACGGTTAAGCGAAATATTTGGTGATGCACCGCGCAAGTTGATCATTTTTTTGGACCTCGATTGTGGCATGCACAGGACCGGTATTGAGCCTGGTGAAAATGCAGCGAAACTTTATGAGCATATTATTCGATCTCCGGGTTTGGAGGCCGGTGGGATTCATGTTTATGATGGTCATAATCATGAGCAGGACTTAACCAAACGAACCAAAATTTGTGATGAGTATTTCGCGCCAATCCTGGATTTTCGGGATCATCTAGAATCTTTGGGATATGCTGTGCCTGAGTTGGTTGCTGGCGGAACACCTACATTTCCTATTCATTCAAAATATTCAGATCGCACATGTAGTCCTGGAACCACCATCTTGTGGGATTTCGGATACAAAGAGGGATTGCCTGACCTGAATTTTGAGTATGCCGCGGTTTTATTAACTCGCGTGATTAGTAAGCCCGGTAGTCAGCGCGTATGTTTTGATTTGGGTCACAAAGCCATTGCAGCAGATAAGCCCCAGCCGAGAGTGCGTATGTTTGGGTTGGAATCTGCTCATCCGGAAGTGCATAGCGAAGAGCATTTAATGATGAAATTTGATCGGGCTGAAGAATTAAAGGTAGGGGATGTTTGTTACGGGGTTCCGGTTCATATTTGCCCGACTGTGGCACTTCATGACCATGCTTGGGTGGTTCAGGATGGAAAAGCCATTGGGTTGTGGGAAATAGCTGCTCGCCGTCGGAGTTTGGGTGTATAGTCATGTGGATTTTCGATGCCCACTTGGACCTCTCCATGAATGCAATGGAGTGGAACAGAGACCTTAGGCAAAATGTTCTGGATATACGCCAAAGCGAGCAAGGCAAGACTGATAAGCCAGATCGCGCTCAGGGAACAGTTGCTTTTCCCGATATGCGACGGGGGCATATAGGAATATGTGTAGCTACCCAAATTGCTCGCTATGTAAAACCCAATAATTCGCTGAAGGGGTGGCATTCTCCTGAGCAAGCATGGGCTCATTCGCAAGGCCAATTAGCGTGGTACAAGGCAATGGAAGAGGATGGTCAATTGGTTCAAATAACCGATTCCAAAACCTTGAATAATCATGCGGCTCAATGGGCAAAGTTTCCCAGTGATGATGCGCCGATTGGTTATATTCTCAGTTTAGAAGGTGCTGATTCAATAATTTCTCCGAAACATTTGGAGCGGTCCTATGATTATGGGTTGCGAGTAGTGGGTTTATCTCATTATGGTCCGGGAACATATGCTCAAGGAACAGCTCATGATGGTGGTCTAGGGCCTAAAGGGGGTGAGCTTTTAAGGGAGATGGATCGCTTGGGGATTATTCTTGATGCAACTCATTTAAATGACAGTAGTTTTTGGGAGGCGATGGATATTTTCGAGGGCCCAGTCTGGGCTTCACATAGCAATTGTCGCGCGTTGGTTCCAAATGATCGGCAATTTTGTGATGATCAGATTAAATACCTTATAGAACGTGGGGCAGTGATCGGTGGGGTTTTGGATGCCTGGATGCTCGCGCCATGCTGGGAGCGCGGTAAATCTACGCCTGCAGAATCTGGAGTAAAATTGGAAAACGTGATCGACCACATGGAGCATATTTGTGAACTGGCTGGAAATGCAAATCATGTCGGTATAGGGACAGATTTAGATGGAGGTTATGGTAGAGAGCAAAGTCCTGAAGATTTGGATACAATTGCTGATTTGCAGAGGTTACCCAATTTACTTTCAAAGCGAGGTTTCGATTTGGGGCAGATAACCGGGATAATGCACGGAAACTTCATGAATTTTCTTAATAAGGCCTGGGCCTAGGCAAGCGCTCTTGCCCGTGCTAGGGTGGGGCATGCGACTAATTTGCTTGCTAACGATTACTTGGGCCACTACCGCGCTGGGAGCGGATCGGCCAAGTAATGAGTTTCCCATGTGGCCCGAAGGTGCGCCTGGGCAGAAAGGCGAGACTACGCGTGATATTCCAACGCTTACGCCGTATTGGGCGAATAAGCCTTCGGGATCGGCGATAGTTATCTGTCCAGGTGGCGGTTACGGAGGCTTGGCTCCCCATGAAGGAAAGGGCTATGCCGATTGGCTTGTTACCCGAGGAATCCACTGTTTCGTTTTAAAGTACCGTTTAGGCTCAGCCGGGTACCGCCATCCGGTTATGTTAAAGGATGTTTCCCGGGCTATTCGCACAGTCCGCGCTAATGCAGTTTCCTGGAAAATTGATCCCAATCGGATTGGAGTAATGGGATCTTCAGCCGGAGGGCATTTGGCATCAACTATCGTTGCCCATTTCGATATGGGAATTGTGAATGGTGATAAGATAGACCGGATGAGTTCTCGTCCGGACCTTGGAATACTATGTTATCCCGTGATCACAATGGGGCAATTTACTCATCAGGGTTCCAAGAGAAATCTACTCGGAACAAATCCATCAAAAGAGTTGGTCCAGCTACTTTCTAATGAGTTACAAATAAAGAGGAATTCACCTCCATGTTTTATCTGGCACACGTGGGAGGATAATGCGGTTCCAGTTGAGAATAGCCTTCTCTTTGCGACTGCTCTTCGAAAGAAAGGTGTTCTTATGGATTTACACGTATATGAAAAAGGACGCCACGGGATAGGCTTGGGGGGAGAGGGTTTTAACGATCTGCATCCCTGGACAGATGATTTATTGTTCTGGCTCAAGCAGCGAAAGTTTCTGAACTGACCGAGGGTCAGGATGATTAGGCAAATCTACATATTTGTTATCGGTATTCAATGTCCCTTGCTTCAATGGGGGTGTAGTCATGAGGCGGAGAAAGGTCAGGCGATTGTGGCTGACCAGAAGGTTGCGTTTAGTCATGATCATCCAAAATTGGCGAAAGTTTTAAGTAAGGTGAGTGATGGTAAGGGCGGTGTTAATTACCCATGGCTTCAAAAACATCCGAAAGATCTTAATGACTATCTTACGCTCGCGGCAAGTGTGCCGCGAAGGCAGTTTCTTGAGTGGTCTAAGCCTGAGCAAATGGCGTTCCTGTTAAATGTGTATAATGCTGCAACACTAAAACTAATTGTTGAACACTATCCGGTTTCATCAATTAGAGACATTAGAGCGATAGGTTCAGTTTGGAATCTAAAGGTAGTGAGTTTATTTGGTGGAAAGATTTCGCTTAGTTATTTGGAGAATCAACTGCTTAGAAAAGAGTTCCAGGCTTCATCTGTTCATTTTGCTTTAGTTTGTGGTTCAAAAGGATGTCCGGTTTTGCGCGGGAACCCCTATAATGCGCAAAATTTAGAAGATCAGTTCCTAGACCAAACGAAAAGTTTTCTAAGGGATAGATCTAAGAACCGGGTGGATTTGGAAAAGAGAATTGTTTATTTATCTCCCATTTTTAAGTGGTATAAGGAGGACTTTGGTGAAAGCGATGCAGATATTCTGAATTTTGTAGCGACTCATTTTAATCAAACCGAAAATAGTGCAATCAAGAGCGGTGAATTTAAAATTAGGTATACTGATTTTGATTGGCAGATAAACGGTTCGAATTGACTTGATCAGGCAAAGAAGAGGAAGTAATTCTCTCTCCTCAACTGCGCCCTTAGCTCAATTGGATAGAGCGCTTGGCTACGGACCAGGAGGTTTGGGGTTCGAATCCCTAAGGGCGTGCCACTTTTTCTACTGTTAACGTCTGTTAATTGACCTGTAATTATTACTCGGTAGTGTTTTCCTCATGATGGAATCTCCAGATGTTAAAAGTATGATTATTGGCGCTGTTGCAGTTGCATTTTTATTTGCTTGTGCTGATGCAAACAACAGTTCCCCTATTGTTCCTGAAGTAAATGCGGCTGACCAGTCCGGTCAAGGTAGCGAAATAGGAAGGTATGTTTTCCATGAGAGTTCACCTACTTATATTTTGGATTCAGTGTCGGGAACTGTTTACTATGGAGCGCAATTTGATGAAGGTCCCTGGAAAAAGCACCATTGGCTAGAAAGTAAATGATTTGAGGGGGTTGAATCTACTGCTGGAGGGTTAGCTTTGATCCTGTATTGACTCAACCGAATCCTTAAATATTTTTCCTACCCTTTGCTTGGCCATATAAATCTGAGCTGCATTGACCCCTAGGGTTTTGCAAGTTTCTTTTACTGTCCATCCATCGATGTAGTGGCACTTGAAAATTTGAAATTGTTTGGGGCTGGTTAATTTTTTGGTTCGAGTTAGTGCTGCTTGGATTAGATTGCGCTGCCATTCTTCATCCCAAATCTTTTCTAGTTCAGGGCCTTCAGGATCAGCCATTGAATTTAAAATCTCTCCCGAGTTATCAACGGGGCGGCTAGTGCCGGGTCTCCTCTGTTGTTTTTTGAAGTATTCAGCAAGACGGGATCGGGTTACGGTGCGTAACCAGCCTTTGAATGAGCCCCGTTTACGATTGTACTCAAATTTTTCCATACTGTTATGGACTTTGAGAATAGTTTCCTGAACGACATCTTGTGAGTCTGCCTCCGATAAACCTGAGCGTCGGGCGACATTATAAATGAGTTGCCAGTATGTTTGGAAAAACTCCTCCCAGCTTTGCCCGTTAATTGTAGCTTTTAGCCTTTGGATAAGGCTGCTCCGTGTTTCGAGCAAGGGGGCATCGGGCTTCATTTTTACTGATTCCACCATAAGCTAATCAACTGGGCAATGGGCAAGAGTTAACGCCCGCCCGGCGCGCCTGATGAGGATGGCGCGCCGGGGCGGGGATTACTCGAGGCCAAGGGGCGCCCGTCCGGCTTCCCAGACGGGCGAGGGGACCCCGGTTGCGGGTAGAGGCACGAGGAATGTGGAGGTGAGCAGTCTCTATATAACCCAACCATGACTGCTGGATTCCTCATGCGAACGTAGCCTTTCTTGTATAATGGTGAACACTTAACGCCATTGGAAAGTCCGTTGTTCGGAGATTTTTTGCCGATTTTCGCAAGCTTCCTCTTCTTTGGCGAGACGGTTTCGAATATGTCGCAACCAGATGCGACCTAGTTGAAGTTCGTAAGCCGATCGTGTTCGTTGGCTTTGAAGATTGTTGCAGATTTTCCGTAATTTTAGTTTGCTTTGTGTCATTAGATACCCCCATGTCATTAGTAGGTACCGCCTCATACTTGGGAATCTAACATCTGAGTACACTTTTTTCACAAAATGATAATCTGGTGAATAACCTTCCCTTTGGGAATAAGGGGCGATAACTTAGTTTTTACCGAGGAGGTGAGAGAAATCCGTTGTGGGTAAGTTGTGAATCGATAGTATTCTCCAGCTCAAATTCACGGACAGGATTGTTTATTTTGAGTAAAACTTTTCACATTCCAGATTATGAATTAGTCATCGAGATTGAACGTGGCAGTTACGGGCAAGTTTGGCTGGCAAGGAGTGTTTTAGGTGCTTGGCGCGCAGTTAAAATTGTTCAGAAGAATCTTTTTGATGATGCTCGGCCTTATAATCGTGAATTCAACGGGATACGATTTTATGAGGCTGTTTCAAGGGGCCATCAAGGCTTAATCGACGTTTTGCACGTGGGTCGGAATGATCAAAAAGGCTATTTTTATTATGTGATGGAATTGGCTGATGATCAGGTGGTCGGGCAAGCAATCAATTCAGTGGATTATTCACCGAGAACACTACAATCTGAGCTAAATTCACGTGAGTCGATTGCCGCTGACGAATGCGCTTTCATTGGCGCGCAGCTTGCAGATGCGTTACGGTATTTGCATGAACAAGGGCTGGTCCACCGTGATATCAAGCCCTCAAATATTGTTTATGTGAATGGAATACCAAAATTGGCTGACATTGGATTAGTCGCCGGAGCCGGATTCGCTTCAGCAAATATCGGCACCCTAGGTTTTCAAGCGGGAGAAGAAACCGGTGATTGGCGTGGAGATCTTTACGCCTTAGGAAAGGTGTTGTATGAGGCTTCAACAGGAATGGACCGAAACGCATTCCCTGATTTGCCTCAGAGCATGAAGGAGTATGTGCCTGATGAGGCGTTTAAAAAATTAAATAGAATTATCCTTAAGGCATGCTCGCTGGATGAAAAGGAAGGTTATGCTGGGGCTGATCAGTTAACCGAAGAATTGGAGTTAATTAATGCTCCATCAATATTTTCCGGTCCATTCAGTTGGCGAGAAAAGCGTTTGGTGGCGGCAGTGTTTGCTCTGGTTCTTTTGCTCGGTTTATCCGATGCGTTGTTGATATACGTGGGATTGAAAGATTCTGATAGAGGGGTAGTTCAGCATGAAGAGGTTGATCCAACTAATCAAAAACCCATTCGTGGGAAATATGAGTCTACTAGTCCATCCGATTAATATATGGATCATGATTTTTATTTTCTAATAAACAGAAAATTTCAGTTAGAAAAATTTTTCTAGGAGGGTACTAGTAAAATAGGGTTTTACATATTCGATTACATAACTAAAGGAGGGGAAGATGAGGGGATTATCTGGGGGGAATCGGGGAAGAAATAGTTTTTTTGGGCTGATTTTAATTCTATTGATTGGGGGATGGATTGGGGCGCGTTCATCGAGTCAAAAAATCACTCCTTCGGTTGGGCCAACTGTGCCTTTGAAGGTTAAGAATCAGCGTGCAGCTCGTGGTGTGGAGGATTTTGGTGAATTAAATCCAGTAGGCGATTATAGGTTTCGCCTCTCAAACTCATACCGGTTTAGTACAATCCTTACATTCAATCAGCCTGTAAGTTCTACAGTAGCTGAAGAGTTCTTGGAGTTTCGCTCAACTGATGATGTCCTTATATCTGCTAAAGTGGAGGCAGTGGATTCAGATGTCCATAAACTCCGGGTTTCTCCTGAACAGCTGCTAGAAGGTGGGGTCAAGTGGAGATTGATTCTAAAGTCGGGCCTTCCCTCAGTAGATAATAAGTTCCAAAATTCAAAGGATTGGGCTTGGGATTTGGGTCAGAGAAAGGTGATGCAGGTTGCTGGTGCCTATGCCGACAATCAGCTTAACGTGGGTCGGTCTATTCGAGTCGATTTTTCTCATCCTCTACAAGCTGATTTAAAACCGGCCGATTTAGCTGATTGGCTCGTATTTGAGCAAAAGCAGGGAGAGGATTACGTTCCGGCTGATGTTAACTTTTCGATCCAAACTCGCTGGCGCGGCCTTACGTTGACTGGACCTTTCGCTCTTAACACGCCATATCGACTTAAAATTAAATCCGGATTACCTGCTCGTTTGGGATTGGGGCTGAAAGGTCAATGGGAGCAGGAATTTCGGTTTAGTCCATTGTCGGGACGGGTGTATCTTGCGGATACAACAACTTCGCAAGCATTATTCGGTAGTCGGTCTTTTGGGTTTGTATCAGTAAATAACAGATCGGTTCGACTTCGGGTTAAGCGTGTTGATTCAGAGCAGGTGTTCCGAGTAATGCAAACCTACTACCGGGAATATCTCGGTCGATCAGCATTTAAGTGGAGCGGTAATTCTTGGAAACAACGTATTAGTCAGCCGCTTAGCTATGAACTGGTGCCTGGTCCGGAAGTGTTCTCCAAGGTTTATTCTGTTCAAGGAAAGATCGATGCGGCACTCAAGCGAGAGTTTAACTGGGATGAGCTGTTAGGGGGGAATGTTTCAGGTACTTTATTTGTCAGTGTTGAATCAATGGGTGTTGATGGTACGGCTAATACAGCTCAATCACTGGTGCAACTAACTGATATCGGCCTTGTATGGAAAGAATCTAAAGAAGACGTTTTTTTTCATGCCTTCTCACTGAAGTCAGCTGGTCCGTTGGAAAATGCCCAGATAAAGGTTCTTTCCGAGTCAGGTGCGGAGGTGGCCCGCTCTCGCACCGAAATAACTGGTAACGCTTCACTAAAGGAAAAAAGCTCCGGTGAGCCGCTTTGGGTGCAAGTCTCTAAGGAAGGCGATCAGCATATATTTCAACTAGACTCTGGTTTTGCAACCATTCCCTTGTGGTCTTATGGGGTAGATACTTGGCGGCCCTGGCAGAATGATAAAAAACTCCATCTTTTTACTGATCGATCGGTTTATCAGCCAGGTGAGACTGTCTATATAAAAGGCCATGTTCGCCATTGGCAGAATGGTTTGCTAAGTGTACCTCCATCATCTGATTATAATGTTCAGGTGTCTGGGCCGCGCCGCCGGGTTTACCATCAACAAATAATTCAACCAGACCGCAATGGCGCTCTTGATCTAGAAATTAAACTCCCGGCGGGTGTTCACGGAACTTTTGAGATCCAAGTGGGATCGAGGAGTATTTTTATTGAAGCTCTTGAGTATGAGCCAGCTACCTTTAAGGTAAAGTCAGAATCCTCTGGTGTTTTTAACCCAGGCGATTCGGTTAAGATACCAATATCTGCTGGCTACTATTTCGGGAAACCAATCTCGAGGGCAAAGTTAAGATGGAGTCTTAATTCGCGTTCTGAAAGGCCTAGATTCCAACAATGGCAGGAATATGAATTCGGAAAAATCGGGAAGAGTTCCCAAAATGTTTATTCCGGTGAAATGACTCTCAATGGTGAGGGGCAGGCCACGATTGAGCCCGAATTGCTAAGTTTAAAAGATGGGCTGATGAAGGGTAATCTATCAGTGCATTTAACCGATGTGAGCGGTCAGACGGTCACCGAAAATTTTTCGATTACCCAACATAGCTCTAATTATTATCTGGGAGTGCGTGAACTATCTTCGGTGCAACGCATTGGTCAGCCCCTTAATTTAAAAGTTGTAGCAGTTGATGTGAACGGGAAAGTTTACTCAGATAAGTTACCGGTCAATGCTTCTCTGAAACGAGTAGAGTGGCACACTGTTAAAATCAAGGGTGCTGGCGGTGGGGTTGCCTTTCAAAACGAGCGGCGTTTTATACCTATTGGAGTGGCAAGTTTTGAGACCGTGGGTCGTGATGATAGTGCTCTTGAGACAATATTACGGCCTATGCAGGCGGGCGAGTATCGTTTGGAAGTAATTTCAAATGGTGAGGGTGGTCATATAGTTTCTACGCAGGTTGATTTTTATGTCAGCGGTGAAGGTTCTCTTGCTTGGGATTATTCAAATGAGTTTAAGATGGATCTGGTGCCGGATCAGGAGGTTTACAATGCTGGTGGGGTCGCCAAGATACTTCTAAAAGCTCCTTTTAACGGGAGGGCTTTGGTGACAGTGGAAAGAGAAAAAGTATTACGTACTTTCCAGGTTGATGTGGCGGGTAATGCGCCGCTAATTGAAGTTCCTCTTGAGGCGTTGGATGTTCCAAATGTTTTTGTTTCTGTTTTGTTGCTGCGCGGAGCTGATGAAAGTACGCGTCAAATCAAATCAATGGAATATAGAATGGGTTATTGCGAACTTAGGGTAGAGGCAGCTGACTCGAGATTGCAGGTGTTGGCAAAGCTTCGGGACACCTCCGTCCAGCCAGGGGGAGAGGTTGATGTAACTGTAAATGTTTCCACTGCAAACGGGGCTGCCGTAACTAATGCAGAGGTTACCCTATTTGCAGTAGATGAAGGAGTCTTGGATTTAACCGGTTATCGGGCGCCAGATTTACATTCTTTCTTCTATGAGTCAAAAGTCCTTGAGGTAAGGACATCGTCGACCATCCCGTTTATGCGAAAAGAGGATCCTGGTAGGGTTAATTTTTCGAACAAAGGGCATATAATCGGGGGGGGTGGGCGCGAGTCAATGCGTCAGAATTTTCAGGCGGTGGCTTTTTGGGCGGCTTCGATGCGTACAGATTACCTAGGAAAGGTAAATGCTCGATTTATTGCTCCTGATAATCTTACCAGATATCGTGTTTATGCTGTAGCCTGTACTGATCGTCAGTTTGGTTTGGACGAAACAGGTTTTCGAGTTCATTTGCCGTTAATGATTGAATCGGCTCTGCCGCGATTCGGGAGAGTTGGCGATCAGCTTGTGGCCAAGGCCATGGTGCATAATCAAACGGACACGCA
>MDSZ01258144.1_pt1 | contig 10566 bp, 5 predicted proteins | sample 811201 | NCBI WGS metagenome assembly MDSZ01 (sample SAMN05326647, study PRJNA326480) | marine metagenome | isolation source: seawater | place: Indian Ocean: North | collected 2010
AAAAAGATAGCTTTGGTATAAAAAGTCGAGATCAGCTTGTAAACGTTCTTAAAACACAATACTTGGATGTTCGTCAAAACGGAGACGCTTTATCACAAATTAATCGTTTAAAAGAACCCAATACGTTTTCTGTTACAACAGGTCATCAGCTTTGTCTTTTGGGAGGCCCCATGTATTTCTTTATTAAGATTATTCACGTCATTAAACTCACGGAAATTTTAAATGAGAAGTATCCTAAAAATCACTTTGTTCCTGTATTTTGGATGGCTTCAGAAGACCATGACAGTGAAGAAATAAATCATTTGCACCTTTTCAACAAAAGGGTTCAATGGGACCATGGGCAGACAGGAGCAGTTGGAAGATTTAAGAATGAGGGACTTCAAGAAATATTTGAAGATCTGACAAATCTATTCAGTGAATCTCGCCAAGAAGAATTGATGCATGTATTTCATTCTTTTCAAGGTAAAAATTATGGTGCGGCCTTTAAAAATTGGTTAAATGATATTTTTTCTGAAAAAGGATTGGTTATTATAGACGGTGATGACAGGGAGCTTAAGTCTATGTTTGGACCAATTATGAAAAGGGAATTGACTCAAAATTTCTCAAATGAAATCATTCAGAAAACCAATCAAAATTTAAACGCAATTGGTAGAAAAATTCAAGTTCATTCAAGAGATATTAATTTATTTGTACTGTCAGAAGGAAGTCGAAACCGAATTATAAAATCGGACCAACATTTTCTTATAGATGAGAAGAAATATAGTCGAGAAGAGCTGTTAACAAAATTGGAAAATGATCCATATATGTTTTCCCCAAATGCCATACTCAGACCACTCTACCAAGAATGTATATTACCAAATCTTTGTTATGTAGGAGGAATGGCTGAAATGAATTATTGGGCTCAATTAAAAGGAATTTTTGAGGAAAGTGAAATTCCCTATCCCCTACTTCAATTTAGATCAAATGTGTTGTGGATTGATCGCTCAACAAAAAAAAGAATGGAATCCTTGGGATTAGATATAAAAGAGATTTTTAAAGACACTGAATTAATTATCCAAAAATACGTCGACAAAACAGACGCTAACCCCCTTAAAGAAGAAGAACTCGAAGAAGGACTTGCTCAAATAGAAATGGGGTTTTTGAAAGCGTCAGATGAGCAAAAACATCTTCATCCATGGATTGGAGCAGAATTAAACAAGATGAAAAAATCCGTTGCCCACATCAAATCTAAAATTCTGAAGGAGAAGAAAAAATCTCAAGAAGAGAACTTACTGAAAATTCAAAAAATTAAAGAAACTTTGTTTCCTTCAAAGCAATTACAAGAGCGGCATCAAAATTTATTGCACTTTTGTAACGCTAACAGTTACCAATCCGTTATAGATAACTTGTACGAGGGAATTGACCCACTAAATGATGGTTTTACTATAATTTCAGAAATATGACTCAAAATAACATCAGAAAAGTATTGAGTGAACACAACGTGATTCCAGTTGTCAATTTTGAAGACATCAATGACGTTGAAAAGACAATCGAAAAGCTCGTCGGAAAGGATATTCATTGTATAGAAATAACACTACGAACGCCTAAAGCATTTGAATGTGTGGCAAAAGCCAAAAAAATCAATATCGACAATTTTGATGTTGGTATTGGCACCGTTGTTTCTTCAGACCAAATCAAACAAGCAACAGACCTTGGCGTTTCCTTTATGGTTAGTCCCGGAATAAATGAAAAACTGGCACCCCATTTTGAAGGTAGCCAAATCCCTTTTATACCAGGAATTGCAACACCAAGCGAAATTATTCTAGGTAAACAGCTTGGCTGGGATACATTTAAGTTCTTTCCTGCCCATTTGTTCGGGGGTATTAAATCGTTAAAAACCTATGGTCAAGTGTTCCCAGATGTTAAATTCTGTCCAACAGGAGGAATTAATGAAGAGACCTACCCTTCCTATTTGGAACTTCAAAATGTAATATCGGTAGGAGGATCTTGGGTGATATAAATCAACTATTGGTAGAGTAATTTGATGATTTCCTCATCAATGCTTGCAAATGAGGTACGTTCAGAATACCCTTGATAAAAAACACTTTCAGGATAATCATAAGTATCATTTAAAAAACCAAGTGATTGAGTTATCTCCTCTCTAATCACATGTCTTTGCCTTTTCATATTTGAATCTTGTGTATTCACAAACATATAGGCACGCTGAATCTCTTGCTGGTAACTTTGGATATGAAAATGTCCATAAAATTGACCATCAAGTCTTTTTCCTGACCAAGTTTGTTTATTGTGTTCCTCAATTGACCCAAAGAAAATAAATGAATTGGCCCTTTTCGGATTTTTAACAAGATGTATTCTTTGACCCACCATGAGTCTATTTAGCTCTTTAATCACCTTCATTACCTCCTTTTTATTTGATTGACTGTAATTCCCATAGAGATGGATGTATATATCTTTTTCCCATTTAAATATTGGCCCTTCGGTATGAGGTCGTTGTTCAGAATATCGAAGAATTTGATTAAAATAATAAGCAGTCTCCTCATCAACATTACTTAAGTCTGGCAAGAATCGATCTTTTGTATTTGGATTGGGTTCTGATTCACGAAGATTAAAAAAGGCTTTGAACTCAGACTTAAGATACGTTTTTAGCCGTTCTTGTTGCTCATCAGGTAATCCCAAATAAATGGCGACCGAAGCCATACAAGCAAAGGAAAATGTAAGGATTCTATGTTTAAATAATTTTGGCATACCTAATGAAGAGAACGTTTTTTAAAATAATATATCAAGTATTAAGCCAAAACTTGCTTTGAAATTTTAATAATAATTTAACATTGAATTCGATTTAGTGTCTAAACAAAGTTTAGTTTTGTCAAAAACAGTATTATGACGTTTGGAGTTTTTGAAATTTTATCACTCATTGGAGCGCTCGGTTTTTTCATCTTTGGGATGAAGATTATGAGCGATGGAATTCAAAAATTTGCTGGTGATCAAATGCGTTCGATACTGAGGCAAATCACACAAAATCGTTTTGCAGGTATATTGACTGGCTTTGGCACAACTGCTATCATTCAATCATCAAGTGCAACAACCGTAATGATTGTGAGCTTCGTTAATGCAGGTTTACTCTCATTACGACAGGCTATTGGTGTCATCATGGGGGCGAACATTGGCACAACAGTTACTGCTTTTCTTCTTCTAGCTTTTGGTTTTGGTAAATTCAGCATTTCAGATTATTCGCTACCGATCATTGCAATCGGGATACCCCTATTTTTCGTAAATCATTCAAAAATCAAGTCTTTTGGTGAATTCCTTATAGGTTTTGCCATTTTATTCATGGGACTTGACGCACTTAAAGAGTTAATGAGCTTTATTAAGGAAGACCCTAGTTTTCTCCAAAATTTCATCCAACCATTAGACCAATTTGGTTTTGGATCTGTGATCATATTTGTTCTCATAGGAACCCTATTAACTGTTATCGTTCAATCTAGTAGCGCCGCCATGGCGATAACCCTTTCATTATGTGGTGGAGCAAATGGATTATCATTCGAATTGGCAGCCGCAATTATTCTAGGAGAAAATATTGGAACAACGATTACAGCAAATATGGCCGCTTTAATTGGAAATATTCACGCGAAAAGAGCCGCCATCGCCCATCTTTTCTTCAATGTTCTTGGCGTAATCTGGATGCTTATTGTATTTTATCCATTTTTACAATTTGTGGATTTCTTGGTTAGTGAAACTTTTTTCAATGCACTAATCATAGATGGCGATGCTGAATCCTCAACACGCTGGTCACTGGCTGTTTTCCACTTGTTCTTTAATATATTCAATACGCTCATTTTGGTTGGATTTATAGCCAATATTGAAAAACTTGTAATACGTATTCTTCCCCCGAAAAATGATGATGATGAGATGTTTAATCTTAAATATTTCTCGTCAACAATTCCTGTAGGTGAATTATCCTTAATCGAGGCACAAAAAGAAATTGTAAAATTTGGAAAAATTGTTTCAAGAATGAACGATTTCTGCCGACATATTTTGACTGAGAAAAAAGAATCAGAATTCAATAGATACATTGAGCGCATAGAAAAATACGAGGATATTACAGATAAAATAGAAGTTGAAGTAGCAAGCTACCTAACAAAGGTCTCCGAAAGTGAATTAAGTGAAAGAAGCTCTATAAAAATTAGAGGGATGCTGAGTATGGTTGGTGACTTAGAAAGAATGGCCGATATTTATTATCAGATAGCAAAAACTACTGTAAGAAAAAGAAGTAATAAAATTTGGTTTACCCCAAATCAACGGGAGCGTATAATTGAAATATATAATCTCATGGAAGAGATTTTGGAAACAATGTGTCTCAATCTTGAAATGAGGTATTCAGAAGTAGAATTGTCTAAAGCAAAAAGCCTCGAAAAGAATCTTAATAAGTTAAGGAAAGAAATAAGAAAAGAGCACTTCTTAAATGTTGAGAAAGGAGAATATCCATTTAATAATGCCATTATTTACAGTGACCTATTCAACTCCCTTGAAAAGGTAGGAGATCACGCAATCAATGTCACCGAATCCATTACTGGTGAGGTTTAGTCAAACAAAAAAATAACTTTCTAGATTTTGTAGTTTCTTTTTAATGCCAATTGAATGCATTACGAGACTAATGAACTGGTTAGATATTGAACTATTTGAGTTTTTTATTTTGCTTTTAATGTAACGATTTGTATTCAAATATTCAATCAAATTGCACCCTATTTTTTTTGCAAATTCAAGCAAAATTTAAGATTTTTAGAGTCTAAACTAATATCAATGAAATCTATAGTAGTAACAATTACCTTTCTCTTTATTTTCCTAAATGTTAACAGCCAAAAAATTTACAGGTGGTATCAAGATGGAAAAATCATTTTTGAACTTGCTGAAAATCAAGTAAAATACAAAACAATCGAGGGCTTTGTCCCGGAAGCGCACATGCCTTTTTCAAATGCATTAATTGATCAATTTGGTATTGAATCTTTAGAGCTGCTTCACCCCAACATTCAAGACGCGCGACTTTCGAGAACATACGAAATACAGTTTAGCGAAATTGAAAAAGTGGAAGAGCTCATATCTCAGCTCAGGCAGACTCTAAATGTCACCTACATTGAGAAAAAAGAGCTTCACGAATCTTTTCTCACGCCAAATGATCCGTATTTCACTACCTCCTTTAATAATGGAATGTGGTGCCTTTATCAGGTGAATGCTCCTCAGGCTTGGGATATATCCACAGGTGATGCCAATGTTGTTGTGGCAGTGACTGATAATGCCATTCAAATCAACCATCCCGATTTAGTCAACAAATTGGTTCCTGGTCGTGATGTAGTAGACGATGACAACGACCCCTCTCCTTGTGGAGGTAATGACGGTTTTCATGGCTCGCACGTGTCAGGAACAGGGGGGGCTGAAACCAATAACAACCTAGGAGTTGCATCGATTGGTTTCAATATTAGCGTAATGCCGATTAAAATTGGTAACTGCTCAACTGGTGCTTTAACTGCCGGTTACGATGGAATTATTTGGGCTGCAGACAATGGTGCTGATGCTGTGAATATGTCCTGGGGTGGCGGAGGTGCATCCTCTTACGGCCAGAATGTTTGTAATTATGCATGGAATCAGGGCTGTATTCTAATAGCCGCCGCTGGTAATGACAACTCAAGTCAACAATTTTATCCTGCAGCATACGACAATGTTGTTAGTGTTGCAGCTACGACTAGTGGAGATGCAAAATCAAGCTTTTCACAATACGGGACATGGATAGATGTATCAGCCCCAGGTTCTCAAATTTTGAGTTTAAATGCAGGTACAGGCTATTCAATGTCGCAAGGAACGTCAATGGCCTCTCCAATGGTAGCAGGCCTAGTAGGACTCATGATTTCTCATGCTCCATCAGCGAGCCCATCAGATATCGTAAACTGTCTCCTTTCCTCAGCTGATGATATCGACGGAGCGAATCCAAATTATGTTGGACAACTAGGATCTGGTAGAATTAATGCAGAAGAGGCCTTAATTTGTCTTAACGGATTTACTTACAGTCTTGATGCAGGAATTACCGGAATTAATGAACCTACTGGACAGCTCTGTACTGGAACAGTTACTCCAGAATTTGAACTTCGGAATTTTGGAAGTCAAACCTTGACTTCTGCGACCTTAACCTATGATTATGATGGAGTGAATCCTCAAGTTATTAATTGGACAGGATCTCTCGCTCAAGGTGGAGTTGAAATCATTACCTTACCCACAACTACATTATCAACTGGCCCTCATACGCTAAACGTAAGTTGCAGTTCACCGAACGGTTCTGCTGATCAAAATAATTCAAATGACAATCAATCCAGTTCATTTACCATTATCCCTGATGGTCAAATAGTGACTGTCGAGGTAACAACCGATTGTTGGGGAGCTGAAGTTCAATGGAATATTACGGAACCAGGAGGTACCACAGCTTTACTATCGGGAGGGCCATACGCGGACATAACTGGTGGAGAAACCTACCAAACGTCTGGTTGTTTGGCTTCAGGATGCTATGAATTTACAATTACAGATGGATATGGAGATGGAATGTATGGAAGTCAATATGGCTCATGCACAGTCGATGGTTCATACAGCATTGAATCCAATGGCAATGTGTTGGCCTCAACCATCGCACCTAATGCTGATTATGGTTCTGAGGAAGTGAATCCATTCTGTATCACCTCTAGCCTATCCTATGATGTAGGTGTAAGTGACATATTAAGTCCTTCAGGGACTGTTTGCGGGACTTCCATTGATGCACAAGTTGAAATATTCAATAATGGTTCCCAAAATATATCATCTGTAGATATTACGTATGATTTTGGCGGTGGACCTATGTCCATGACATATAATGGCAGTATTCCTTCCGGAAGTTCTGAAACGGTTACACTTCCGAACTACGTGGCTAACGCTGGAGCCGGTACTTTAAATGTAACGGTTTCGAATCCTGATGGAAATCCAGATGAGAATGGATTGAATGATAATATGTCGTCTGACTTTTTGGTATACGACGGCTACATAGGATTGCCTTTTACGGAAGATTTCGAATCCAACAGTTTTACCACGAATAACTGGAATCTAATAAATAATGACAACGATATTACTTGGGAGATTGTATCTGTAGTAGGAACAACACCTGGTGATAAAGCAGCCAAAATAGATTTTTATAATTATGAAAATGGTGATGAAAGAGATGCATTTCAGACGCCAGCATTTGATTTTGGTTCGTATACGAATATCGAGATGTCTTTTGAACATGCTTTCAGAAGATATAACCAAGAATCTAGAGACTCTTTAGCGATATTAATATCTACTGATTGTGGAAATTCTTTTGAGTATTTAGGAAGTTACGCAGAAGACGGAACAGGTTCGTTCGCAACTGCATATACTTCGACGGTAGAATTCGTGCCCACCGCTGCAGATTGGTGCATGGGTACAGTTGGTTCTGATTGTTTTACAATTGATTTAAATGCCTACTCTGGTATTACTGGTGTAATCATCAAATTCGAATCTGTTAACAATGGAATTAATGGAAATAACCTTTTCATTGACAACATAAATATCACCGGTGATGCAACGAATAATCCACCTACTGCATCGTTTAACCCTCAAAATGCTTCAATATGCATGGGTGATGCCATTCAATTTGACGATAATTCGCTAGGTGGTGTTACCAATTGGGATTGGAATTTTGGTGATGGTACCTCGAGCTCGGATGCGAATCCAACTCATGAATATAATAGCCCTGGATCTTACACTGTTGTTTTGACGGTTACCAATGGTAATGGGACAAATTCGACCTCAACTACCGTTACAGTAAATGATCTTCCAAATGTTTCACTGACTACACCGAATAATTCGGTTTGTAGCTCGGCTTCTTCATTTAATCTGCAAGGCTCGCCTTCAGGAGGAACTTATGCTGGACCAGGTATGAATGGTAATGTATTTAATCCCTCAACTGCCGGACCAGGAACTCACACTATAATCTACACTTACAGTGATAACAATGGTTGTGCTGCTTCTGACCAGGTAACTATTAATGTCGATGCAGGTCCTAGTGTTTCTCTGGAGAGCCCAAATACTGTTGTATGTCTTACAGATAATTCATTCAACCTTTTAGGTTCACCTGTTGGTGGAACTTATTTTGGTTCTGGTATGAGCGGAAATGTATTCACTCCTTCAGCCGCCGGTCTTGGAACTCATATCATCAGCTACACATATACCGACAACAATGGATGTACAGCCTCTGATGAATTGACAATTATTGTTGAAGATTGTACAGTTGGTATTGAAGAAAACCTACTCAACAATATTATCCTTTATCCAAACCCGAATGATGGAATGTTCAGACTATCAAATTTAAGCTCTGGTATGGAGATGAAAATATTCAGTGTTGACGGCAAACTCGTCTTTAACGAAGTTTCTTCTGATGAACAAGAGTGGATCCAACTTAAAGTAGAACCAGGTATGTATACTTTAAAACTCGAATATAACGGAGTTGAACGAAACATAAGGTTTGTTATTCGATAAATAATAATGGAGAGAAATCTATAACACATAGGTTTTTCTCCTTTCCTTAATCTTTGCACACTAAAATTCAGTAGTTACTTTAATCATCTTTCGCATCTCGCGTTTAATGATATCATCTAGGTGATGTTAATGTACTTTGAGTCAAAGCTGTGATGAAATTAGATATGTGAACAAATTAAGCTCATTTCTTAATATTTTCTTAATCTAAAATTAATTTATCCAAAACCTCATCCTATTTATTTTGAAATAAAAAGGACCGTGCAATCAGGAATTAAAAAATCAATACTTATTGTTGATGACGACAAAGATATTTTAACGTTTCTCAGTTATAATTTACGCAAAGAAGGTTACAGGATTTTTACGGCGACAGATGGTGAAGAAGCCATTGCTCAGGTGAAAAAAATTCAACCATCACTCATTTTATTGGATGTAATGATGCCTGTCCTTGATGGTATAGAATCCTGTAGGTTGATTCGTTCTATGCGTTTGAATGAACAGCCCATAATTGCAATGCTCACGGCACGTTCCGAGGAATATTCTGAGATAGCCGGTTTTGAGGCTGGAGCGAATGACTACATCAATAAACCTATTCGTCCTAGATTATTGATTAAGAAAATTGAATCACTACTCCGAAGAAATTACAATCTGACCAATACCATTTCTCAAACCGAGGAACATGGAATATCAATTAATAGAGAAAAATATTCAGCAAGTACGGATGGCCATGAAATTTCGCTTCCCAAGAAAGAATTTGAATTGATGGAGCTGTTTGTCAGTAATACCGGAAAAGTTTTTGGACGTCAGCAAATTTTATCCTTATTATGGGATGAAGATACCATTGTAGGTGAAAGAACCGTTGATGTTCACATTAGAAAGTTGCGTGAAAGATTTGGCAACGAAATCATAAGATCAATAAAAGGGGTGGGTTATTTAATGCCTTAGCTTTTATAACATTTCCATATTTTAAAATGAAATGATCTGCGCCCGATGGTTTATCCATTGAAATATTTTCGGCTTTAAAATTGTTTAATTCCTTAGAAGGATATTGCTTAATTAATTGTTTTACAAATACTTAAATACATGTTAAGTTAATGTTAAGGATTTTGACTCATATTTAACGTAAAGATTACATTAGATTAATCCACTATTATCAAGATTGAAAGAAATTTGTATTGTGAATTTGAAAAATGAAAAAAGCAAAAATTATGAAAAAAACAATTCTATTCTTCGCGGCAGCATCGATGATAGCCGTAACTAGTTGTAAGAAAAAAGGGTGTACAGATCCAATGGCGTCTAACTACAATACAGAGGCTGAAAAAGATGATGGTTCTTGTACCTACCCAGAGGATGAAAGTATTATAAATGTAAATACGAATATTACCACGAACACAACTTGGACATCAGATAAAGTATACGTTCTTGGTGGAAGAATTGCTGTTGAGGCAGGAGCTGAATTAACCATTGAAGCGGGTACCATTATTAAGGGAGAAGCTGGGACAGGTCCAAATGCAACTGCTTTATTGATTGCTAGAGGTGCGAAACTTTACGCAAACGGAACTGCAGATGCCCCAATTATTTTCACATCTATTGCAGATGAGATTATGCCTGGTGGTAAAGTAAGCCCAAACCTTGACCCTAGTCTGAATGGTTTATGGGGAGGATTAATTGTTTTAGGAAATGCACCCATATCAGCTGCGAATGATGCTATGCAGATTGAAGGAATTCCTGCTTCTGATATAAATGGGTTGTACGGTGGCTCTGACGCTACAGATAATTCCGGAACGATTACTTATGTATCCATTCGTCACGGAGGAGCAAACATTGGTGAAGGAAACGAAATCAATGGAATTACTTTTGGAGGCGTTGGAAATGGTACTGTTGTAAATAATGTTGAGGTAGTTGCTAATCAAGATGACGGTATCGAATTTTTCGGAGGTACTGTAAATGTTACCAATGCGGTTGTTTGGAATGCAGGTGACGATGCCATTGATACAGATC
>MDSZ01258780.1_pt1 | contig 10566 bp, 10 predicted proteins | sample 811201 | NCBI WGS metagenome assembly MDSZ01 (sample SAMN05326647, study PRJNA326480) | marine metagenome | isolation source: seawater | place: Indian Ocean: North | collected 2010
AGACTAAAGTTATATCATTTTAAGGTGTTATTTAATTAAATTTTTTTTCAAAAAAATTTATGATTTTTTGACAGCGATTGTCCCATGAATATTTTTTTGCTGTTTTGTAGGCATTTCTTTTCAAAAATCTATTTTTGTAATTTTTTTTAAAAGCTAATTTAATTGTCTTCGACCATTTCTCATCTTCATTTATATCAACTAAAATACAATTAAAATTATTCTTAAGTATATGTTTGTAGACTTTAAGATTGGAAGCAATTATTATCATTTTTGCTGCCATGTAATCAAACATTTTTAACGGAGACATGTATTTCTGTAACCATATTGTACCTCTTCCCTGAACTTTTCTTTGATAAGGCATAAGTGCAACGTCATATCTTGATAAAATCCTTGGTATCTCAGAGTAATTTACATAATTAAAAACTTTAATATTTTTTCCTTTTTCTTTTGCTCTTAAATATTTTTTCTCTCCATAAATATGAAAATAGATATTTTTATTTTTTTTTGCCAATCTAAATATTTGTTCAACACCTTTTCCTTCAAAAAAACCTCCGATATAAACACATGTATTTTTATATTTTATTTGCCTTTTTTTCTTGAAATCATCAATATTTACGGCATCATCAAGAACCAAATATTTTTCTTTGTTAATTTTATAAACATGGTTAAGATTTTTACTTAGAAATATAAATTTTAAATTTTCAATAAGATTTAAATTTTTAAATAACCAATAAATTATTTTTGAGAATCCAGTTATTTCATGATGTAATTCTAAGATAATTCTTTTACTAAAAAGACAAGCTATCAAAGAAAAAATTATACTTCGTGATAGAAATAAAGCATCTTTTTCAGTTTTTTTTAAGAGAATTTTAAAAGTAAAAAAAATTCTAAATATAAAATTTAGCATTAAAAAATTATTAAATATTGAAAAAATTTTAAATTTGTAATTTATATTATAAATTTTGTTAATTTTATTTATATTTTTTTTTTTTATAACAAAAAGATTAACATCATGATTAAGCTTTGAAAAAGCTTCGCACATTTTCATAACATGAATAGAGTAAGCTGAATTGCTTGGTAAATTTAATTCTGCAACATAATAAATTTTCACTCTTTTGCTCATAATTTATTGTGAATTTATTACTTTTATGTATTTTTGCAAATTAGAGTGGTAATCAAATCTCCATAATCTGTTAACACCATTCCTTAATAAAACCTCACATTTTTTTTTATTTTGTAAATAATAAATAATTTTTTTCAACAAATCATTTTTGTTCTTCGTTTGAAATAATAATCCATTTTTTCCAAAATCCAAAATTTCCTTCGGCCCTGTTGGGCAATTGCTTGATATGACAAATTTTTTCAAGCATAAACTTTCTAACAAAACATTAGGTAATCCCTCAAATAAAGACGATAGTATAACAACTTCTGATCTTTTTAAGTAAGGGTAGGGATTTTTTTGAAAATTCATTATTTTTATATGTTTACCTAAATTATTATTTTTTATAAATTTTTTTAGATAATCTTTATTTACACCATCCCCAATAACTAATAATTTAAATTTAAAGTTTGTTTTTTTCTTTAATATTTTAAAAGATTTAAGAATAGTAATCTGGTCTTTTTGGTCAACCAGTCTGCCAATATTAATAAAGTTTGTTGTATTTTTTTTAAAGAAGGGAAAAATAATTTTTTCTTTTGATTTTTTTACAATTTCATTTTTGTTTAGTGGATTGTAAATACAATAGGTTTGAATATTAAATTTTTTTTTATATTCTTTTTTAAATTCTAGACTATTAACTATAATTTTGTCTGCCATTTTGGATATACTTTTATACAGAAAATATCTTACAAATCCTTTTGACCAACCAGTTATAGAAGCGTTAGATCTTAATATGACCTTTATACCTAAAATTTTACAGATTAAACAACAATAAAGATTTCCTTTAAAAGAGAGAACAGTAAATTTTGGGTTATTAAAATAGTACTTAATTAATAAAAATAAACTAACAATTATTTTTAGTTGTCTATTGTTTGTTTTAATAAACATTTTACTTTGGGGGGCAACAAATTCAATATTCTTATCAAATCTATTTTTATATTCTGATGATGCTGATATAATAGATACTTTACGAAATTTCTTTGAGATGTAATTAGCAATTAAAAAAAGGTTTTTTTCAACACCACCTCCACCAAGCTCTGGAGCGAAGAGTAAAATATTTTTTTTTATCATTTAATTTTGTTTAAAAAGGTTAATTTATCAAAATTAATTATCAGAATTTCTTAAAATTAACATATTCTAATATAAAATTTAGAGTTATAAATATAATAATGAGCTTTCAGAGATTTTTCGAAAAAAAACTAGGCCCTAATAGAAAATTTGTAAAAAATTTAAAAAAGTTGTCAAAAAAAATTGGTTTAAATTTAGAACACTGGGAAAGATATCCAACATATAAACAAATTAAAAAGGATATTGAAAATTTGGATCTAATTAATTTTGATGTACTTGAAATTTCAGCAGGAGAATATTGGCAAGAAAACTTTAAGTTCAAATCTTTTACCTCACTTAATTACCCAGAATATGATATTTGTGAAAATATTAATTTAGACAAAAAATTTGACTTAATCATTGCTGATAATGTTTGGGAACACTTGAAATATCCTTATAAAGCTACAAAAAATGTGTACAATTTACTAAATCAAGATGGTTACTTTCTTGTAATAGTACCCTTTTTAATTCGAGTTCATAATGTTCCAATCGATTGCTCTAGATGGACAGAGGATGGATTGAAATATCACCTGGAAGAGTGCGGGTTTAATATAAAAAATATTTTTACCAATTCTTGGGGGAATAAAAAATGTGTAATATCTAATCTTAGAATGGATGATACTTGGTCAAGAGTTTGGTTTCATAGAGATTTAAAGAATGAAAAAAATTTTCCAGTTCAGGTTTGGGCTATAGCAAAAAAAAATTAATGTGTTTTAAATGAAACCAATGAAAGAAACAAATAAAGACTTAGTATCAATCATAGTTCCATATTATAAAAAAAAAAAATATATTTTAAAAACAATTAATTCAATTTTAAATCAAACATATAATCACTTTGAGATAATTATTATTTATGATGATGAAAATTTGTCTGATTTAAATTATTTAGAGGAATTATTCAATTCCTGTGAAAAAATTAAAATTCTAAAAAATTTAAAAACTGTTGGCGCAGGTCTTTCGAGGAATGTAGGCATAGATTATGCTAAAGGTGAATTTATTGCTTTCATAGACGCAGACGATATTTGGAAAAAATGTAAGTTAGAAAATCAAATTAATTTTATGAAAGAAAAAAATCTTAAATTTAGTCACACTTCTTATGAAATAATTGATGAAAATGATAAAATATTAGGCAAAAGAATTTCTAGAAATTTTGAGGAAGTTAACGATTTAATTAGTTCTTGTGATATTGGATTGTCAACTGTAATCTTAAAGAAAGAAATATTTGATCTTCAAACTAAATTTCCTGATCTTAAAACTAAAGAAGATTTTGTTTTATGGCTAAAAATTTTACAAAAAAATATTTTAATAGGGTCTCTAAACGAAACTCTAACATTGTGGAGAAAACTTGATAATTCACTTTCAAGTTCAGTTATACAAAAAATAAAAGATGCCTTTAAAGTTTATAATCACTACATGAAATTTAATTTTATAAAATCGTTTTACTATGTGATATGTTTAAGTATCAATTTTTTAAAAAAATAGTATGAATCCTCTGTTTTTTTTTTTAATCCCAGTTCTAGTATACTGTATTAATTTTTATATTATAAAAAATGGATACTTTCTTAATTTTTCAGGTGAAAATCATCAAAAGATTTTAGGAACAAAAAATACGCCTTTATCTGGTGGAATTTTTTTGATTCTTTTTTTATCATTTATTTTTTGGGATAAAAATATAATTACATTAATTTTTTTGATTTTAATTTTTGTGCTAGGATTATTTTCTGATCTGAAAATTTTATCTGTACCATCGAGAAGATTATTCTATCAATCAATCCTGATTGTATTGTTTGTTTATTTTTCAAAATTCGATACCATCTCGACCAGAATTATATTCATTGACCAAGCTTTGCAGAACTATTACATAAGTATTTTTTTTAGCGCATTCTGTTTAATAATCTTAATTAATGGAACTAATTTTATTGATGGATTAAATGGCTTGGTGCTCACATATTACCTGATAGTTCTTATTATACTCTATAAGCTAAATCTTTTAGCTGGGATAAACTTCACTGACCTTAATTCTATTCATTTTTGTTATTTTTTATTCGTTTTAATTGTCTTTAATTTTTTAAATAAATTTTACTTAGGTGATTCAGGTGCTTACTTATTAGGGTTGTTAATTGGTTTTATTTTAATAAAAATACATAATTTTTATCCCAATATATCTCCTTTTTTTGTAGTACTATTATTGTGGTATCCTTGCTTTGAAAATTTATTTTCAATATTAAGAAAATTTAAGCTAGGAAAATCTCCAGTTTCTCCAGATAGTAAACATTTTCATCATTTATTATTTTATTTTTTGAAAAAAAAATTCAAGTTGAAGGATCTAATTTGTAATAATTATTCCAGTCTTATAATTAATTTTTATAATTTAATGGTTTTATTTTTTGGAAGTTACAATATTTATAACACCCAACTTTTAATTATTTTAGTTTTAATAAATATTTTGATCTACACTTTAATATATTTAAAATTATTTGAGTTTAAATACAAAACATTAATTTCTATTAAAAAATAATTTGATTAAATAGATCAGTATTATTAATCCATCTTTAAATGGATTTACTTTTTTCTTTCCGCCGATTCTTAATCGTTCGTAAGCTTTAGAATTTACTAATTTATAACCTTTTCTTTTGGCTTTAATTGGTAATTCAGCACAAAATCTAAAATCTTTAGATATTAAACTTAAATCTCTAGCTTTTGATGTTTTACCCATAACGTAAGTATATAAAATATCTGTTAAATTTAGACCAAAAAATAACCTTCCAATCTTCGTAAAAATAAAATTACCAATTAATGTTATGATTGTATCATCATCACTACCACAGTTTTTTTCATATCTTGTAGCAAAAACAAAATCAGCTTTTTGATCATTTAGTTGCTCAAACATTTTAATTAACTCTTTTGGGTCGAATGATCCGTCGGCATTAAATACACAAAATAACTCCGTTTCGACTGAGTTGATACCGTTAATTAGAGCATCACCATAACCTTTACCTTTTTGAAAAAGAATTTTACAATTATAATTTTTTGTTGACTTAATTGTTTCATTATCTTCCTTCTCCAAAACAATCAAAATTTTTAGATTATAGCTTTTTAATTCATCTAATACTCTAGGAAGAGACTCTTTTTCATTTTTAGCTGGAATTAATAGAGTTAAATTGTTCACAAATACACAAGATTTTTATTATTTTTAAAGTAATTATAAATTGATTTATCTCATATTCTTAACTTTTTAAATCAAATAATTTCAATAACTTTTTTGTAATATTATAAAAAAAAATATAGAAATATATAAATGAATTTGTCAATTTATTTATTATTTTATGTAATAATATTACTTTCAGTTCTTGGATATGGTTTGTTTTTTCAAAAAATTTTAAAAAATTCTATAGATATTGAATTTGAGTACAACTTTCTTGGAAGCTTATTTTTTTTGACATTCATATCATACTTTACACATTTTTTTTTCAAACATGGATTTGTTCATAATACAATTATTATAATCATAGGGATTATTTCATTCGTATTTTACTTTTCTAAAAATAAAGAATTATTAAAAAGATATTTAAAATATATTTTTTTTATATTTGGATTATTGATAGTTGGATTATTGGCAGCTAAAACTCATGATGATTTTCCTTATTACCATTTCCCTTATATTTATTATTTAACTCAAGAAAATTTAATAATTGGAATTGGACATCTTGTTCATGCATTCAGGACACCTTCATCAATTTTTTATTTAAATTCATTATTTTATTTACCTATTATTGAATATTTTTTATTTAATATGGGGGTGATTTTGATTTTTGGAATTTCTAATTTAATCTTAATTTTCAAATTAAAAAATGATTATCATAATAAAAAATTTGATTTTGTCTTTTATTTAACTTTTTTATCATTTTTATTCATTAACGTATTCTTCTACAGAATAGCTGAACATGGAACTGATCGTTCTGCTCAAATATTAATTCTGATATTATTTATTGAAGTTTTAAGTCTATATAGGGAATCAACAGATCAAACTAAAATTCTTTCTAAGATCATTATACTATTAGGTTTGATTATTTCCCTAAAAGCTTTTTATATTTTGTATTTATTAATACTTATCCCAGTATTTCTTAAATTTAAAAATCACAATTTATTTTCATATTTATTCAAAAATTTTTATTTTTATCTATTCAGTTTTCTTGGTTTTTTTTTAGTACTAGTAAATATTTTTAATTCTGGTTGCATCATATATCCCGTAAGTATTAGTTGTTTTTCTAACCTTGATTGGTCTTTAATCAACGAGGCTAAATCATCAAACGATTGGTTTCAACAATGGGCCAAAGCAGGCGCAGGTCCAGATTACCGAGTAGACGATCCAGAAAATTATATCAAAGGCTTTAATTGGGTTCCAAATTGGATTGACATGTATTTTTTTAATAAAGTAAGTGATTTTTTATTAGGAATACTTCTACTTCTTTTAATTGTTTTTTTTGTTTTTTACTCAAAAAATAGATTAAACATAAAAATAAAAAAACAAAATTACCTGATTTATTTTATAGCTATCATTTTATTTTTTGAGTGGTTTTATAATCACCCAAGTTTAAGATATGGTGGTTACAGTTTAATAGCACTAATCATATTTATCCCTTTTTCAATTTTTTTTTCAAGGTTTGTTTCATTAAGATTTTTTAAGGAGAAGATTATTTTTTTAATTATTTTATCATTGATTATATTTGTTGGAAGAAATGTGAATAGAATTGATAATGAGGTAAAAAAATACAATTATGACTTATTTTCAAAACCATACTATAGATTAGATAAAGTTCATTTCAGAGTAGATAAATTTATAAATAGTTTAATATTTAATTACCAAAATTGTATGGATAAAAATAAAATGAATTGTCAAAGTCCTAGCGGTATATCTGTTAGTAAAAAAAATATTTACTATATCTTAAAAAAGGATAAATGATTATATTTAAATTAAGAGAAGAAAAATAAAAAGATAAGTTTTGAAAATGAAAAAAAAAGTTGCGTTAATCTTTGGTATCACTGGACAAGATGGATCTTATCTAGCAGAATTTTTATTAAAGAAAAATTATATAGTTCATGGGGTAAAAAGAAGATCTTCAAGCATCAACACTTTGAGAGTTGATCATATTTATCAAGATCCACATGAAAAAAATTATAGATTCAGGTTGCACTATGGGGATATAACTGACTCTCTTTCAGTCTCGAGCATCATTAATAAAACTAAACCTAATGAAATTTATAATCTTGCTGCCCAATCACATGTTGCAGTTTCTTTTGAGGTTCCAGAGTATACAGCAAATGCTGACGCTTTAGGTACACTAAGAATATTAGAAGCAATTAAATTTCATAAATTGACTAAAAAAACAAAATATTATCAAGCTGGCACTTCTGAGATGTATGGTAAAGTTCAAGCAGTACCTCAAAATGAAAAAACAAATTTTTATCCTATAAGCCCTTATGGGGTAGCAAAGCTTTATGCACACTGGATAACAAAAAATTATAGGGAGGCATATAACATTTATGCTTGTAATGGTATTTTGTTCAATCATGAAAGTCCAAGAAGGGGAGAAACATTTGTAACTAAAAAAATTGTTTCTGCACTCTGCAGAATTAAAGAACTAAAACAAAAAAAATTATATCTTGGAAACTTGAATGCAAAAAGAGACTGGGGTCATGCAAAAGATTATTGTTATGCAATGTGGAGAATATTACAACAAAAAAAACCAGATGACTATGTTATAGCCACAGGAATTCAATACTCTATTAAACAGTTCATTAATTTGACTGCAAAAAAACTAGATATGAAAATTAATTGGAAGGGAAAAGGGTTAAAAGAAAAAGCTTATGATGAAAAGGGTTTTCCCATAATTGAATGTGATAAAAATTATTTTAGACCACTAGATGTAAACACACTTCTTGGTGATGCAAGAAAAGCAAGACGACAACTTAATTGGAAACCATCTTATAATATAAATTCTTTGATAGATGAAATGATTGCGTCTGAGTATCAAAAATTTTATGAAAATAAATAAAAAAGATAAAATTTTCTTGGCTGGTCATAATGGGATGGTTGGATCATCGATTTTAAAAAAATTAAGAGAAAACGGTTATAAAGATATAATAACTGTAAGTAAAAAAAATTTAGATTTATTAGACCAGAGTAGAACTTTAAAATTTATCAAAAGGCAAAAACCAAAAGTTGTAATTATAGCTGCTGCACGTGTTGGAGGCATAATTGCTAATTCTATTACTAAGCCAAAATTTCTTTATGAAAACTTACAAATTCAAAATAATTTGATTCATGGATCATACTTGTCCGATGTAAAAAATCTTTTTCTTTTAGGCTCTAGTTGTATTTATCCAAAATTATGCAAACAACCAATGAAGGAAGATTTTTTATTAACAAGTGCTCTGGAAGAAAGTAATGATGCATATGCTATTGCCAAAATAGCAGGGATCAAAATGTGTGAATATTATAGTAAAAACTATAAGGTAAATTATAAAGCATTAATGCCACCAAATCTTTATGGGCCTAATGATAATTTTGATTTAATTAGCTCACATTTTTACCCAGCACTTTTAAAAAAAGTTTTTTTAGCAAAAAAATATAAAAAAAAACAATTAATTCTTTGGGGTACAGGTAAACCAAAAAGAGAATTAATGTTTGTTGATGATTTCGCCGATGCATTAATTTACTTCATGAATAAAAAATTTAGCGAACCTTTTTTAAATATTGGAGTTGGTAAAGACCATTCAATAGAGTGGTATGCAAAATTTCTAATGAAAAAGTTAAACGTAAAATTAAAAATTAAATATGATAATTCAAAGCCAGATGGAATGCCAAAAAAACTCTTAGATATTTCTAGGGCAAAAAAGTATGGATGGAGACCAAAGAATAATTTGGATGAAGGATTTAAGTTAACTTATAAATATTTTTTAAATAATGAATGTTAAAATGAAATTAATAGTTATTTTAAAAAATTCATTACCAAGAAAGAAATACAAAAGACATTCAGTATTAGTATATTCCTTAGACCGAAATAATCTTTATTAATATTAATCTCAAAAATTGTAAAAAATAAAAATAATAGCAGAGGATCATAATACTTATGGTAAATCGATAATTGTGGATTTGATATCAATAATATAAATAAAATTAAAAAATTATTTAAGTTTTTAATTGGTTTAAACAATACAAAAATAAATAATATTGAGTAAATTGATATACAAAAAAAAAAGAGGTTGTTATCAAATAAAAAATTAGAAATTTTGAAAAAGATACCTCCACCCGTAAACTCGATTTTATAATTAAATAAATAAATATTTATTAGTGAGAATACCAATAAAATAAATATCTCTTTGAGATATAAATTTTTTAATAGAAAAAATTTTTTGAAATAAAAAATAAAAGGTAATGAATAAAAAAATATAATACTAGATATTATCAAAATTTTATTTGAGAAATTTAGACTATTACTTATTCCTAAAGAATTTATTTCGTTACCAGGGGTAAGTCCTGGATCTATAAAAAAAACATCTAAAATAAAGAGATAATAAAAAGCAGGAAATATAAGAACAAAGCTTATAATCAAATAATGAAATATTTTTTTATTAATATGTAAATCTTTAAAAAACTTAAAAAAAAAATAAACTCCAAACAAACAAAAATTTAAACTAAAGTAAGATGCTAGAGCTAGAAAAAATAAATTTAAATAACTATATATAATCTTTTTTTTTAAATAAAAATATTTAAGGTAAAAATAAACGCTAATTATAAAAAAAAGAAAACCAAAAATTCTACTATCAGGCCATACACTTAAAGATCTTACAATTGGTGATAAAAAAAAAGTAAGAGCAATTAAGAATAGATAGTTTGTTTTTGTATCTTGGAATTTAATTTTAAGACATTTGTAAAAGAAAATAACAGAAATAATTGAAGTATTAAAAAAAAAAAATCTTATTAATTCATCACTTAGTCCAGTTTTATAAAATTGAGACAATAAAATTATTGTTACAGGCGAGTGTCTTTCACCATATTGGTCAAAAGTTAAAAAAGTTTCTTTAAAATCATTTATAAATAGATTAATTAAATTTTTATAACCAATATAATCATTAAAAGCTCCACCAGTAGAATCCTCACTAATATAAAATGCTGTAATAAAAAAGATATAATAGACTGTAAAAAATATAATTTTAAAATAATTATTATCTTTATTTAAAAAGGAAATTGGCATAATTAAGTTTATTTAACAATACATTTTATATACATACCTATA
>MDSZ01102473.1_pt1 | contig 10564 bp, 11 predicted proteins | sample 811201 | NCBI WGS metagenome assembly MDSZ01 (sample SAMN05326647, study PRJNA326480) | marine metagenome | isolation source: seawater | place: Indian Ocean: North | collected 2010
AAGGTCTCTTTGTTTTTTTTGACTAACTGAAGTAATTCTCGAAGGCAGTATTTTACCATTTTCGGAAATATACTTTTTAAGTAATTTAATGTTTTTATAATCCACAATTGGCGCGCCTTTACCTGATAAGGGACATTTTTTTTTAAATTTATATTTTTGATTTTGAAAAACACTCAATTTTGAAAAATTATTTTGTGTATTTTTTTTTTTTATATTTTTTTTTTTCATAAGAATAATTATTTTTTTAAAACTTCTTCATTTTTTTTGAAATAATCTGTATCTAGGTCTAATTTTTTTACTTTAACTGTTAAAAACCTCAACAAATTTTTATCAATCTTTTCATTTTTCTCAAGTTCCTTTATTGTTTTTCCTTTTCCCTCTATTTTAAAATGTAAGTAATTTCCTTTCTTATTTTTTTTTATCAAATAAGAGAGATGCATTAATCCCCAGGTTTCGAATTTGACAACACTACCTTCATTACTTTCAATTATTTTTATATATTTCTCCTGCAATTGTTTAATTTGACTTGGAGAAATATCCTGTCTGGCTATTAGTGTATGCTCGTAAAAGTTCATATAATTATCTAGAAAAAATGAGGATATACTATTATAAGATTTTAATTACAATATAAAAAAACGCTAATTATATAAACATTTTTATGTTCTCTGTAATATTTCCTGGTCAAGGATCGCAATTAGTTGGTATGGCGAGAGAATTACATGATAATTATAGTTATGTGAGGGATTTATTTATTTCTGCAGACGATATTTTAAAAAAAAAATTAACCAAAATTATATTAGATGGGCCTAAAGAAGAATTAGACCAAACAGAAAATACCCAACCAGCTATCTTTTTAGTAAGTTATTCAATTTTTAAAGTTATTGAAAATGAAACCAAATTTAAAATAAAACAAGCTAAATATTTTGCTGGTCACTCTTTAGGTGAATATTCTGCACTATGTTGTGCTGAATCGATTACTTTTGATCAAACCATAAATTTGCTCAAGCACAGAGGTTTAGCAATGCAAAATGCTGTTCCAAAAGGAGAGGGAAGTATGATAGCTATTCTCGGGATAAACATAGGAGAAATAAATAAAATTTTAGATGAAAACAAAAATAAATATTTGTGTTATGTAGCAAATGATAATTCAAACGGTCAAGTAGTCGTAAGTGGTTTAATGAGCTCAATTGAAAAATTTGAGGTAGAACTCACAAACAAAAAAATTAAATATGTAAGACTTCCTGTAAGCGCACCATTTCATTGTCCTTTGATGAATAAGGCAACAGAAGAAATGAGAAATAAAATACTAAATACAGAATTCAAAAATCCAAAAATTAAAGTGGTATCAAATGTAACAGCAAAGCCAGTAGATGATTGTGATACAATTAAAAAACTTCTTATAGACCAAATAGAAAATCCTGTAAAATGGAGACAAAGTATAATTGAAATGATCAAAAATGGTGTAAACCACTTTATAGAAATAGGCCCAGGCAAAGTTTTGTCAGGTCTTGTAAAAAGAATAGATAGAAATGTAAAAGTAAATCAGGTAAATAACTTAGAAGATACTAAAAGTTTGTTAAATGATTGACTTAAAGAATAAAAATATAATTTTGACAGGAGCAACAGGTATAATCGGTGGGTCTATAATTGAAAAACTTTGCTCTGTAAATGCTAATGTTATTGCGACTGGAACAAATAAAACTAAATTAGACGAACTAAAAAAAAAATTTGATAAAATAGTTACAATACAATTTGATATTTCAAATCACAATTCTATAGAAAACTTTATTAATGAATGTGATGGAATATTTCAAAACAAAATAAACATTTTAATAAATAATGCAGGAATAACTTCAGATAATTTAGCAATTAGAATGAAATCTGATGAATGGAATAAAGTAATTAATTTAAATTTAACCTCAACTTTCTTATTAAGCAAATATTCAATAAAGAAAATGTTAAAAAATAAAGATGGAAAAATTATAAATATCACTTCCATAGTTGGTCATACAGGAAATATCGGTCAGGCAAATTATGCTACATCAAAAGCTGGCTTAATAGGAATGTCAAAAAGCCTAGCTTTAGAATACGGGAAAAAAAATATAAAGATAAATTGTGTATCTCCTGGCTTTATAAAATCTGAAATGACAGATAAAATAAGCGATAGTTTTAAAAAAACTTTGCAAGATAAGATATCTCTAGAAAGATTTGGTCTACCCGAGGATGTCGCAAATACTGTTGTATTCTTGAGTTCTCATTTATCAGACTATATCACTGGAGAGACAATACATGTTAACGGTGGTATGTATTTTAGTTGACAAAATAATATAAATACTTATTAACAAAATTAACTAAAAGGAAATTATGTCAGAAGATATTTCAAGCAAAGTAAAAAAAATTGTTGCTGATCACTTAGGGATTGACGAGGCAAAAGTAACTGATGAATCAAGTTTCATAGATGATTTGGGTGCTGACAGTCTAGACACAGTAGAACTAGTTATGGCTTTTGAAGAAGAATTTGGTTCTGAAATCTCAGATAGTGATGCTGAAAAAATTCTTACTGTAGGTGATGCGGTAAAATTTATTGAGAACAAAGCCAATTAATTTTTAGATTAAATGTCCAGCTTTAAAAAAGGTGGAATATATATTCTCTCATCACCATCTGGTGCAGGCAAAACTACTTTAGTAAAAAAAATTGCAAAAAATAAAAATTTTTTAATATCTGTATCTCACACCACAAGGCCTCCAAGATCTAAAGAAAAAAATGGTGTTGACTATTATTTTACTTCTAAAAACAATTTTAAAAAACTGATTAAAAAAAAAAAATTTCTAGAGCATGCCAAAGTATTTAATAATTACTATGGATCTTCTAAAGCTCTTGTAACTGAGAAACTTAAAAGAGGAAAAAATGTTGTATTTGATATTGATTGGCAAGGAACAAGACAAATAAGAAATAAGAAATTGAATTATAAATTGCTAACTATCTTTATACTTCCTCCATCAAAGAAAGAACTAATTAATAGACTCATTAGAAGAGAAAATAATAATACTAGGATTGTAAAAAAAAGAATGAAAGGATTCAAAAAGGATCTTTCTAGATGGATTGAGTATGATTATGTTGTAATTAATGATAATTTAAAAAAGTGTTATAATAATATTTTAAAAGTTATCAAAAATAAAAATAAACCATCCTTTAATCAAGACTATATTAAAAAACACGTTAAAAATTTACTAATTTAATTTTTCGTATTTTTTACAAATTTCTAAATATTTATTTATTGATAAATTTTGAGGTCTTAAATTTAAATCGAGATTAAGTTCTTTAGCAGTGTATTCATAATTATAAAAAAGTTGTTTCATGGGTTTTCTGATCATTTTTCTCCTTTGGCTAAAAAAAATATTTGTTATGTGTTCTAATTTTTTCTGATCTCTTAGTTTTTCAATTTTATCTTTTGGCTTTAGAAGAATTAATGAACTCCAAACTTTTGGCACTGGATAAAAGCTTTTAGGTGCTACATCTAATATTTTTGATGATTCCATTTTCCATGATGTTAATATGGATAGTCTTCCATAATTTTTTGAATTTTCACTTGCGACAATTCTTTCAGCTACCTCTTTTTGAAATAAAAAAATGAATTGAGAAAAAATTTTATTCAATTTTTTTGTTTGTAAAAATGACGTTAATATTTTTGTAGAAATATTGTAAGGTAAATTACCGAAAACTTTTATTGGTTCACGAAATTTAAAAGTGCTGTAACACTCTAAAATATCTTCATTTACAACTTCAATTTTGTTTACAAATTTTTTTTTTAAGTACTCTGATAAACTTTTATCTTTTTCTACAACTATTAATCTTTTTGGATTTTTTTTTACTATTTCTTCAGTTAGTTTGCCTGTACCTGGTCCAATTTCTAATATTATATCTTCTTCTGTAATGTTTCCTAATTGAATAATCTTATTGAGAATTATTTTGTCATTTAAAAAATTTTGACCTAAACTTTTTTTAGGTTTCATGATTATTTTAAGTTTTCAGCAAATTTCATAGCATAAATGAATGAAGATGGATCAGATTTATTTTTCCCTAACATCTGAGAATTTGGACCATGATCTGGTGAAATTCTAATAAATGGAAGTCCTAACGTAATATTTATTGCATTAAAATTAAATAATGTTTTGATCGGTGTCAAAACTTGATCGTGATACATACCAATGACAACTTGATATTTATCTATATTTTTTTTTAAAAAAAAAGTGTCTGAGGGAAATGGTCCATCAACACGCAGTCCTTTTCTATTTAAAATTTTGACAGCTGGAGTAATTATATTTTTTTCTTCACTAATTTTATCTATACTTTCACAATGTGGATTAAGCCCTAAAACTGCAAATTTAACCTTCTTTTTTAGTACTTTCTGATAAAATAAATTTATTTTTAATATATTTTTGCAAATCTTATTCTTTGAAATTTTATTTGATACATATTTTATTGGAATATGTGTAGTTAATGGTGACACTGATATTTTTTTATTATAAATTAACATTACTTCATCTTTTGAAAAAGTTTTGTTTGATAAATATTCTGTAACACCTAAAAATTTATTTTTTAAAAAAGCTTTTTTTGAAACAGGACCATTAATTAAAATACATTTATCTTTATTAGAATTAATTATTTCAATTGCATTATAAAAACAATCTTCGATATATTTAGTTGATTTACTTGAAATAGGGGAAAAAATTCGATCATAATTAAAATTTATATTTAACATATTTATTTTATTTTTTTTTATTTCACTGATATTTTTAATCTGATTTATTTGAAACGAATAATTTAACTTTCTTAACTGTTGTTTTAATAATTTTAAATTCCCAATTAATAATATATTTTTTTTAAATCTTTTTTGCTTCGAAAAATATTTTCCAATAATTTCAGAAAATGTACTGTAAGGCTCGCCTAGGATAATTAATATAAATTTAGTATTCATTAATCTTAATATTTTGTTTTAATTTTTTGTAAAACAAAAGAGAAAATTGATTTAGTTGTCTATTTTTTTCAAAATTTACAAGATCATTAAGTTCTTTTTTAAAATTTATTACTTGTTTCATTTCTCTTTTATCATTTACTTTTAAGATTAAATATCCATTTGGATTTTTAATACTTTTTGATATTTCTCCATTATTCATCTTACTTAAAATATCGTTTAAACTTTTTGATAACAGTGTTTCTTTAACCCAGCCAATTTCTCCACCTTTAGATGAACTATTAGATATACTAAATTTAGTAGCTGCTGTCTTAAAGTCACTTTTTTTTGCGTATTCTAAAATTTTGTTATATTTATCATTAGAAGTCTCATCACTATTTACTTCATATAAAATCTCTGAAAGATTGTATTCATATTTTTTTATTTTTGAAATTTTTTCTTTAAGCTCTTCACTTAGGTTTTTTTTGTCAATTTTTATAAATGTAGAATACTTTTGAAAAACAAGCTCATTCCACATTGCCTCATACTTCATTTTTGTTAAAATTCCTTTATAATTTATTCTATTAACTTTAGTTAACTTAATAAATTCATTTTCATTCTTTACATTTTTGTATCTGAACAGACTCTTTTTTACTTCTTCAATAAATTTTGAATTTTCCTGATTTTTATAAACCCTATCAATCTCTTTTTTTTTTATAATTTCTCTTATAATCGATTCTTCAGCTATTTTTGTTAATTCTTCATCAGACAAAATTTTAAGGTTTGGTTTAAGAAAAATTAAGTAATTTTTTTCATCAGATATATCTATATTAGTTACTATTTCGTTATTAATTTTAAATCTTATCTCTATATCTGCATTTAAATTCGTAAATAAAATTAAACCACATAATATAAGTAGTATTAATTTTAATTTGATCATCTAAATTAGTTTTTAATAAATCTTCCTAAATTTGGTACTCCTAATTCAGTAAATGGTATTATTCTTATTAAAAAGGATAAGCTTCTATTTGGTTCTAAATTCCCGTCTCTATAAAAAGTTTTATTGTAATTAAAATTTATTGAAATACAGTCTGTTTCATAACTATAAATTAAGTTATAAAATTGTGTAAAATCATCTTTCAAATCTTTAGACATTTGAAAACTAAACTTATTTTCATCATCAAATTTTAAACTTGTAGAATTTTTTAAATTTTCTTTACTACCTAAATCATTATCTTCTGTATAATATGAAAAATTCGTGACGAAGTTATTGAGGCTATAATTTAAGCCGATTTGTTCTAGATTTGAATAATCTAAATCTCTATCATATGAGAAAAAATATCTTAAACCGATATTTTCACTTAAATTTAATTTTAAATTACCAAAAATATCAGATCTTGTTTTATTTAATTTCGATTTGACCGGCAAATTATTATTCTCCTTTAATCTTAATACATTACCAAGTTTTAAATCTAAAATGTTAAAGCCTTCGATATTTTCTCTTTTAAATTCTAAACCAACGCTTAAGGATTCTCCACCTTCAACTTCATGTGATGTGCCTATCCTGTTTAATCCAAAAATATTATTGTAATTTAATAATAAATTTTTTGATGATAGGTTGCTATTTTTATCTGGACTATATCTAAAAGAAACTTTTGGTGTAAGGTAGTGTTTGTATTTTAATAATTTTTTTTGCAAAGGTAAACTTGCATCTATTTTAAAAGTACTAAATAAATCATAATCTCCATCTTCTTTAAAGCCAGGGGAATTTTTTGAATAACTGTTAGAGTTTTTTAATAATATATCATATTTTGAAATAATACCTTTGGTATTGACATGCTGATTTGAAGTGAAAAGAAAATCATTAGTTATCACAGATTCCATAATATTCGTATTATAGTTTTTATTGTATCCATATGAATTAAAATTAAATCTACCATTATAACTTCTTGGAATTAGAACATTTTTTGAAAAATTATAATCTGGAAATATATATTGATATCTATCACGATGGTTTCGTGATAAATCCTCAAATACCTTAAAAGATGTATTTAAATTTGATTCGTCCAAGTCCCAATTTAAATTTACATTAGATAATAACAAATTATCATTTTTAATAAGTGCAGAATTTTCTTTTAAATCATGTTTTTGTAAATAGTTGTCACCCTCAACTTGTTGTAAATTAATCTCATAATCAAATTTATTTTCTAACTCACCAATTTGATTATAAAAAAAATGTCCTTTAGTACCAGCCTCGCCAACCATAAAACTAAAATCGCTCAGCACATTAGAATTTTTTAATACTTGCCTATATTCATTTTGAAGAAGAAAGCTTTTATCTGCATAATATGTCGGATTAAAAGTCATATCTTTATCTTCTCCCAATACCCTATAGTATGGAAAATTTATTGATGTCCCAAGACTTGTTGAGGCTGAGTAAGCTGGAGCTAAAAATCCAGATTTTCTTTTAACAGTTGGATCTGGATGATTAAAATATGGTAAATAAAATACTTTAAAATCAAATATTTTTAGCCAAGAATTTTTATATTCAAATAATTTTTTTTCCTTGTCATGATTAAATTCTTCTGAACTTAATTCCCACCCTCTACAATCTTTATTTTCAATATTACAGGTGCTAAAAACTCCCTTGTATATCCTCAAATCACTATCGTTTGAGTATCCACTCCTTCCTTTCAGCAAAGGATCATTCTTTTTATTTCCAAAATAAGCATCTTCAAATTCGACTTTTATTTCTTTTCCTACAATCTCGTTATTTTTAAGACTAATTAAAAGTTTCTCAAAAAAATATTTATTATTATCTTTATCTGTAATCACAGATTTTTTAGATTTTATTAATTCGTTAGATACTTCAAAAATAAATTCATCCTCAAGTTCATAAAAGTTTTTTTTGTAATCGTTTATAAAAGTTTTATTTTTTCCATATATTTTTTCTGATTTTCTATCATAAAAGATATTTTTTGATTCAATATTGTATTGCTCATTCAAATTAATTTCTGTAAATCCTAAACTATAAATTAATTCTCTATTTCTATCATAATTAATTTTAGTTCCTTCAATAATTATATTTTTTTTTATATCGTGAAAATAAACGTCATCTTCAAAAAATATAATATTAGTCTTTTTATTATATTTTGCTTTTTTTGAAGTCACCAAAATATTTTTTGATGGTATTTCAATTTTTGCATCTCTTGCTAAAATTAAATTACCATTTTCTTTGATATCCATATCTGATGATTCAAAATTTATTTCTTCAGAAAAAGAATTAAAAATCAAAAAAAAAGTAAAAAATATTTTTAATGTTAAAACTTTAATTTTCATTAATTTTTATTATTCCAATATTGCATATTAAAAAAAGTATAAAAATCGGTACCCAAACCGAAAGATAAATTGGTAAAGTGCCATTATTACCCAAAACACCTGAAAAATAATTTAAATAATAAACTATAACAGAAATAAATACTCCAAAAACAATTACAAAAAATCTTGATTTAAAATTTTTTATTTTATTTATAATTATGAATCCTAAGATAGTCATTAATATATAGAATATAGGCATACTGTATATTCTATTTAAATGTATTTTTACATCTCTGTTTGAATAGCCAATTTTTACATAATTATTTGATAATTTATGAAGCTGATAGATATTTAGAGAATTCAAATTAGAAAAAAGATTCGAAATTATTTCACCGTTAAATGATGAATTGTAAACATACGTTTTGAAGTTATTTTTGTCACCATTTCTATCTACTAGTGAGACATTATCTAAATTCCAATTTTTAGATGAAATATTAGCTTTTTGTGCAATAATCGTATTTTTTGTATCATAATAATTATCCATTTCTGATATTGTAATTGATCTGAGTTGATTATTATCAAACTTTTTTGCATGAATAATATATATACTGTTGTCTATTGCTTCTTTAATCCATAGTCCATCATCTTTAACAATTGCTAAATACTCATTAGTATTTGTGAACTTGTTTTTTGTATCTAAATATTTACTTTTAAGACTTGATGAAAAAGAGTAATAAAAAACTAATAAAAACAATCCAATTATAGAAGATAGAACTATGAGCATATAAATTATCTTTAAATTACTGACACCATTAGAACTTAATATATTAAGCTCATTTTTGTCATTTAGCTCTAAATACAAAAATTTTACAGTTATTAAAAAAATAAATGGAAAAATTTCATATATAAGAGAAGGAGCGTTTAAAAATGATAAATAAATCGTGTAATATATTTCTGCATTATACTTCTCAGAAAATCTGATTTCTTCGAAGAAATTAACAATAATTACCAAACATAAAAATACAAAACTAATAATAATAAATTTTTTGATGAATAGAGAGCAAAGATAAGATTGATATTTTTTTATTATCATAAAAATCTCATTTTAAAATTGGTTTTTATTAATAAAATTAAATAAAAAAATAATACAAATAGTAAAGGTAATAAAATAAATGCTATTTCGAGTCCTATTGATAAAGATATGAATTTGTAACCTAATTGTGCCAATAAAATTATAGAAAATCCAGATATAAATAAAATCAACTTTAAATAATTTTCAAAAAAATTAAATTTTGGTTTAACGATTATGAGTGAACTAATGAGAGATAAAATAATTATGTATATAGGATTAATGGTCCTTTGAAATATTTCTTCATAAATTTCTTTAATAGTAAACGAAGTTTCCTGACCACATCTTATTTTATTATTTGCTCTATTATTTATAAATTTCTCTAGACAAAAAAATAGAAATGAGCTTTTGGTTTCTTTCAATTTATTTAATTGTCTAATATTTGACCCTAGTTTTGAAAGCTCATAAGTTGTTTCTTTAAAATTAAGTGTGATGCTATCTTTTCTATCAATATTTGTTATCTTGCCATTAAATAATTCAAAACTAAATCCATTAGCAGTTTTAATTAATTTACCTTTCCTCGCAGTTATTATTTTGCTTTCATTCTCATCTAACTTTTCTTTTATAAATATACCTTTAAGCATTCCATCTTTCTGATTTTCTTCAACAAAAATTGTCATTTTCTTTGTAATATTAGTAAATTTTTTTTCTCTAATAAGTTTTGGAAACAAATTTAATGAAGAATTTTTTAAATATTCTTGTTTGAGGTTTTGAGTGTATGGAACAATGTATAAATTTAATAAAAGTTGAATTATTACAAATATCACAGAGAGTCTTCCTATAAAATTAATAACTGAAATCTTCTTTATGCCATTTGTCCAGAAAACTAAAATTTCGTTATTTTCAACATATCGACTTAAGACAACAAATAGTGTCAAAAAATAGGTAAAGATTAAAAGTTTGCTAAAAATATTTGGGATATTTAATGCGGTATAAAAAAAATAAACCTTAACACCATGTCCTTGCTCTGAGACAATATCTAATAGATTTACGCCTTGTATTACCCAAACAATAGATGTGATTGCAAAAGATGATAATAAAAAAAAGCCAAAAATGTCATAAGATAATTTACGAAATATTAATTTATTCATTGAAATTAGTAATTTATTAAATATACAACATTATCTATTAAATATTTCAAAAAAATGAAGCTAAAATTAGA
>MDSZ01136734.1_pt1 | contig 10563 bp, 15 predicted proteins | sample 811201 | NCBI WGS metagenome assembly MDSZ01 (sample SAMN05326647, study PRJNA326480) | marine metagenome | isolation source: seawater | place: Indian Ocean: North | collected 2010
CAAACCGACTTCATCATTTTTAAACTCATCTATGAACATTTTAATTGTCTGTTCCAGATTTTTTCTGACTGACCACTGGGCTACAATAAGATAGTTAAAGTCGTTTTCAAGCTCAATATCAAAATCTTTATCAATTTCAAGAGTCCTATGTGGATAGTTAACACACTTGACTGGTGCTCCACAACCTACGTTTCTCACAGATCCATCTTCTACTTCAAAAGGGTGTTTTGTATTTTCAAAACCCCACTTTGCAAATTCTGATGGTACAACAACCCTATCCATTTCATGCGTTTTTGCAATCCATGCCTTTGAGACCTTGGTTGTTTCAATGCCTGCAGTAACATGAGTGCAGAACTTACCCTTGCGAGAAAACTCATGTGGAATACCTATGTGAATGTGAATATCAAAAAATTCTTGTAGGTTATCAGAAGGTATTTGCTTTTGCAATAATTCATCAATCCACTTTCTTTGCTCACTATCACCTAGAATCCAACCAGTGGCACCCCAATTAAGAGGAGAGATATAAATATCTAAAATATCTTCTCTATCTCTAAGTGTTCTTAAGACTAAGCGAGAGTGCTCGCCATACCCAGATTGTGTCAACACTGGGCCTTCAACCAATACTTTATATCTCATATTACTTCAGTTAACTCCCAACCTTTATAGTTTCTAGTTGACCAAGATCCGTTCTTTTTAACAGTTCTTGTCAATTCTTTATCCCATTGATCAACATAAGACTGAAAACCATAGTTATTCAAAACATGCTGACGACCTTTCCTACCAAGCTCAGCTCTCTCTTCCTTGGACATATTGTACATCTTTTCAAGTGCAGCAATAAAATCCTCTTTTGAAACCCTGTCTTCATAGATATACGGAACTTCTTGTGAGCCAATGACTGCTTTAGATGCTGGCTCTATACCAATACCAAACCAGTCCTTACCATCAGTTACCTGCTCTTGCAAGCCACCTGTCATATTAACGATTATAGGGGTCTCTGTAGCTAAAGACTCCAGCGTGGCAAGACCAAAACCTTCTGCATCAGAAATATTAAGCACACAGTCTGATGTGTTATAGAGGCAGGATAACTCAGGTAAACCAACCTTCTGCACAGAAACTGCTACCTCTTCTTGCATACCAGTCTCTTCAATAATTGCAGTCAAATCTTGACCGTTAGGATCATGTGGCTCTGTGTGCATAATAAGCAGGCACTTGCCTCGCCCAATCTTTTCAACAAACTCTGTATACCACCACAAAACAGAACCAGACATTTTTCTACGAGCGTTTCTATTGTTCCAAAAAAAGATAAATTTTTCTTCACCTGCTGCATTGTAAAAAGACTGATTAGCCTTCTTAAATTCTTGCAACTGTTGGTCTGGCATCTTTTTAAAGATATCAGTGTTAACGGTATGAGGTATTCTAACTCTATCAACTTCAGGAGACACAACCTTAACAATGTCATCGGACACCTTGCTGATTGTTGCCACCAAATCATTTGACAAGTAATAAGGCCTATTAAATTTAGGGTATGGATAATTATCCCAAACGTGATAATAAACCAAGGAACATACAGATCTTATTTCATTTTCAATTTCCCACAACCATCCCCAAAATCTGGGGTCAGTCATAATCCAAACAATATCTGGTTTGAAAGATTGCACAAAAGAACGAACCTGATCTTGAGTACCGTATCCATCAACTGGATATATTATCCAATCATCCCCATATTCCTCTACTCTAATCGGGGTGTAATCAGGATGGCGAATTGCGCCACCCATATTAACAAACTGATATCTACCAGTTTTGAGTAGTCCTTCAATCATATATCTTGTTTGTCCAGCAACACCAGAAGGCGCTAGTGGACTGTCAGCAAGGACAAGTACTTTTATTTTATCCATTTATTAATCCTCATGTACAGTGCTTAGTTTTGTGAAACTCACAATATTTACAAGATAACCTATTTTTAACAAAGTTTTCACTATTAATGTGATTAATTGCTTTGGATAGAAGATCAATCGCGTTCGCAACTCTTTTCTTGCCATTGGTGACTCTAAATATTTCCACCTTTTTACCTTTCGCAGTGCGCTTCATTAGTGCAAAGTGAGTTTCAATTTGACTATGGTCAACATTATACTTATTTGCAAAATAATTTTTATACAAACTTAATTGATAGGCAGTAATAGAGTCATTCTTTTTCTCTGCTCTCCAACCCCAACTAGTTGTCTTCCAATCAAGAATGTGATACTTGCCGTCCTCAGTTTTGATTACCAAGTCAATAAAACCCTTAAATTTAAAGTCTGTTTCAAACTCGCCTATTTCCTCAAAAAGAGGGTCTTCTATTTTAAATACCTCATATTTACCAAAATAGTTTTTCATCTCAGGAATGACATGATCAAATAAGTCTTGTGCCTGCTCATGCATCTCAAGAACTAATTTTTTGTTTAGTTTTGAGTGATCAGGTAAAGATTTGATTTCTTTTACAAATTGTTGTTTAAATTCAGATTGCGTGTCAATGTTTTCATCTAGTATTAGTTTTTCATTGACGGCGTGGCAGGCAGACCCAAAAGCTGTATATTCGTTACCTACGAATGCTTTGATCTTATCAAGGTAGACCAACTTGTGCTTGTAAGCACAGTCATTCCATAGTTTTAGTTCCGAGTAACTTATTCTCTTCCTTTGTTCTTGCTCCACGAGTTCTCCTTCTTCTTCTGCTAGTTGTAGCAGGTTTGGTAGATACTACTTTAGGCTCAGGACTGGGTACAACCTCTTCCTTAACTTCTTCTACAGTATCATTTTTAACTGGTAAAGTCAAGTCTTTCTTTTTACAAAATACAAACTGTCCAGCCAAAGGAAGATTCTCGGCGTGATTCCCAACTACAATCTGCTTTTCACAAATATAATCTTTTGAAACATCAATCCCCTCACTTTTCAAAAAAGTCAAAACATCACCCAGATCAATTACTTCGTAAGGATCAGTCGCTAGTTTTCTGGATTTTACCTTAACATCAACAATAATCTGGTCTTTATTCTTAGTAATTTTCATTATTTACTCCTTCTATTAAGTTTTTCAAGTTTAGTATACAGGGCTGGGCTAATCCTTAACAACTTATCATGATCTTTGTGAAAATAAAAAGCTTCAAACCCATTTGCAAAATATTCCCTCAAAGATGTAATCGCATAAGGACTATAAAACAAGTTCATTGATATTGGCGTAAGTGCAGCGTATCCAATGTCAAAATATAAAACATTGTCAAAATTATTTGTATATTCTGGGTTTTTGAATTCTTGATAATTTAAATCATAACCCTCTGTATCTAATAAGTGAAACAATCTTTCCCTTTTACCCAAAAACTCTCTCTCAAGGTTTCCATCAGAATATATATCAAGAAAGTGCTCTTCTTCAACTGCATGTGCAATTTCATGAACGATATCATCAACCATGTCCATTTCATCGCTTTGATTATTGGTAACGTAAATAGCACCCTCCATGTATAGGGCATTTACACTTTTTATTTTAAACTCAGCAAAATCTCCAACAAATATATAATCAATGTTCTTTAAAAAGCTCTCTGGTACTGAATCTTTAACTGTCTTTAAGGCCAAATCAATATTAAAATCTTTTGGCAAATCGTCTTTTATGATAACCTGTATATTACCTAAAGATTTCTCTTTAAAGCTTTTTTTAAATTTGTTACTAGATTGTGTTACGTATTCTTTATTCACTACCAGGTCTCTTGTCTACAAAAGGATTACCACACTCTGGCTCATCAATATTGAAAGAGTGAGAATCATCAATACCTTGCTGATACCCTCTTATAAAATTTTCTTCTGCGACCGCCATCAAAAATTCTGGAAACTCATTTGCAAAAACATCAACAATCATTTCTGTTGTAACGTTGTCGTCATCAGGGTTACTGTGTTCACCCACGTAATTCACGATCAACTCTTTAAGTTTAGAATCTGATTCCACGTTTTTTTCAAGCTCTTTATTTGCAACTTCTTTATTTTGATTAAAAAATATTTTCATATTTACTCCTATAATATCTTAGCTGCCACTGATGCTACTCTAGATCTTTCTCCCTTTGTTAAAGTTATGTGCCCAGCTATTTCTTGATCTCTAAATTTTTCAACAACATAAGAAAGTCCGTTGTTTGTCGCATCAATGTAAATATTGTCAATTTGTTCAATATCTCCAGTTAACACTATTTTAGTGCCTTCCCCAACTCTTGTCAAGACTGTTTTTATTTCATGCCTAGACATATTTTGTGCCTCATCAATGATGATAAAAGAATTAGAAATTGAACGACCTCTTATATATGTCATTGCTTCAACCTCTATTCTACCTTCATCTATGTGCATCTCTAGTGTCATTTTATCATTTCCAAAAAGAAATTGCAAATTATCTTGAATTGGTGCTAACCATGGAAACATCTTCTCTTCCATAGTACCAGGTAAAAATCCAATATCTTTACCTACAGGTTCTACTGGTTTTGTAACCAAGATCTTATTATAGATTCTATCATTTGCCACCTCTCCAAAAGTTTGATGAAGCGCAGCAGCGAGAGCCAAGAGAGTTTTACCAGATCCAGCTTTACCTATGAGAGTTACAACTGGTATATTTGGATCCATAAGCAGATCAAGAGCAAACTGCTGCTCTTTATTTCTTGGTCTAAGTGACCAAATCCCCTTTTTAAAGTTTGATATTTTTTTAACTGGTCTTGTGTAATCTTTAAACTTAACTAAGGCTGACTTCTTGTCATTAAAATTAGATATAAGCATAACAAATTGATTTTTACTCAAAGATGTTTCTTCCTCAGAAAGATAAACTTCTTCATCATTGTAAATTTTATCAATTATCTGATCATCCACTAAGTGCTCTGTTAAGCCAGTGTAGAGACCACTTATATCATCAACAACTTGTTCAGCATTGTAGTCCTCAGATATCAGATCTAGTGAATCACATTTCACTCTCATATTAATATCGCGTGAGACAAGTATAACTTTTCTATTTGGATTTAAAGCTTTTTGAGTTAGTGCTGTCGCAAGTATTTGATTATCTGGATTATCTAGTTCTAAATCTGGAGGCAGTGAAGACGAATCATACGACTTTACATAAATTAGTCCCTTACCTTTTGCAATCCTAACACCAGAAGCTAAATTGCCCTGCTCTCTTAGTTTATCTAATTTTCTTATGGTTTTTCTAGCGTGTATACCAACAGGATCTTGACGTTTTTTGTGTTTATCAATTTCGTCAAGAACTTTTAGTGGGATTACGATATCATTATTATTGAATGACTCAATTGAATTTGAATCAGTTAGATAGACATTTGTATCAAGAACATAAATTTTTTTAGCCAAAACAAAACTCTCTTTCTTATAAAGTAATTAGTTTAATTTCAACTTCTTTCCCATCTGGTTGGTACTTTGTTGTACTTTACTTTTTTTGAGACCTTAAATTTTTTTGGAGTATTAATAAATTTTTCAATAATAATCGGTTGCACCTTAATACTGGGCTCAACAGTGTTTTGCTTGATTTCTGCAACGTTACAAAGGCAGGCAATTGTTAGTAATGTGTAAAACATTTTCTGTGTTCCTTTAAAGATATATTGATTTTAATTATACTTATTATATAGGATAGCTTATGTACAGGTTTTTTTTACTTTTATTTATTTTAATTTTGACATCATGTCAAACGCAGATATTAGTACATCAAAGAAACCCAATACCCGCTGATTCATTTGTTTTTGTTGAAGCAAAACTACACGTTGAGGCATGCAAAGAGACCAATGGCATGAGTGTTTGCCTGAGAGACTCTTTCAAGTCAACAGGATCTGGTATATCTATAGGTAGTGTTAGTAGTACAGGATCGCTGATCCTAACAGCAGGGCATGTGTGTGAAACACAAAATGATTCATTGCCAAAAGGTATTACAAACCACTTTTTAACTTTTAAGGTTTTTGATAGATTTGGTAGATCTGGAGAAGCTGTTGTGGTTCATACTAGCTTTGCAAACCCAGACATATGCGCACTATTTGTGAAATCTATAAAAGTAAAAGGGGTTAAAATATCTGAAAATAAACCAATCATAGGTGATAGAGTCTATTCACTATCAGCACCAATGGGTATTTATCACCCACCCGCTGTTCCAGTCTTGGAGGGAACTTATAGTGGTCAAGTTTACAATGGTAGGTTCTCAGTTACAACAATTCGTGCTATAGGTGGATGTTCTGGCAGTGGTATACTGAATCAACATGGTGAATTGGTAGGAATACTTTTTGCAACACATCCTGCGTTTAACAGTATAACACTAACTTCTACATACGACTCTACAATTAAATTTATTCACGAAACATTTAACAAGATGAAACTTAAGGAGTAGAATACCAGGTTTCAAGTAGTTTTTCTTTTTGCTCTTTCATCATAGCTAATCTAGCTGCAAAAGCTTTTTTGTTTGACGACATAGCCCTATCAATTGATAATTCTAACTCTTCAATTTCTTTTTGTATGTTTTGAATTTTAGACCTTCTGTTGCGCATCATTGCTTAGCCCTACTCCTTTTTCTTATTTTAACTTTTTCATAGACTACATACATGCGATACCTGAGAGAAATACCATAACCTTGAGGTGCAACCAAAGGGTGATAGTAAACATCTTTTACTCCCATTTTTTCATCAGACATTAAAGTCTCAATAATTGTATCAGACATCTTGTCAATTGTGAATTGGTAGGTATCTTGAGTCTTAGGTGTTTTTTTGTGATTTTTAAGATTTGCTCCAAGGTGTTCATGATCTTTGAAAATAGAATTTAAAAACTCCAAAGATTCTCTGCTTGTGATTGATCTTTCAGTCGTAGCCATTTTCTGCCCAGCCTCCTCCTTTTAAGTGAAAAACCAATTTAGAAATTACTTCTTTCAAAGATTTCTTTCCACACTCCTCACAGATACCAGATTCAAGCATCTCTAGCTTATCAGAGTATTTTTGCATGGCCTTAAACTCATGACCACAATTTTCACACTTATATTGATAAATAGGCATTTTGTCAAATAATCTCGTCTACTAAACCGTACTCTAAGCACTTTTCTGCATCCCACCATAGGTCATGCTTCAAAATATCGTCAAGCTTATCTTCTGGTATTTTTGTATACTTTCTATAAATATTCTTGATTTTCTTCATCAACATCTTAGAGTTTTCCATGTCGTCTTTCATTGCAGCATACTTGCCCCACATAACGCCAGAAAGCTGATGAACCAACATACAAGCATTCTTTTGGATGTATCTCTTATCTGCAACGACTGACATTAATGTTGCAGCAGACGCAGCACAACCATCAATGATAGAATGAACTGGTAAAGGGGAATTGATGATGTGATCTACAGCGGAAAGACCTGCAAATACTGATCCTCCATAACTGTTAATATGAAGCTTAATAACTGGCTTACCACACTCATACATTTCTGCTTTTGGTGCTAAATTTGCATTAAGATTAAATATCATCTTGTTAAGTTTTAAAACTTTTGGCCTATTAACTCCTGAGTAAAAATAAATTCTATTTCCAGAACTATCTACTTGGTTAAAATCACCTCCATCATCATTGCTTTTCTCCACAGGAGACATAACCTTTTTAATGATTTCTCCTTTTTCTTCTTCTGATCCCCAAAATTGATCTTTCACTAGCTACTCCTTATTTTTTGGTGGGCCCACTTGGATTTGAACCAAGAACCTACGGTTTATGAGACCGTTGCTCTAACCGATTGAGCTATAGGCCCGTTAGACTCACTATATCATAATCTATAGATAAGTTTCAAGTAATTTTTTTCTGATAGTATTTCTTATGCCCTTGTTGATGTGTAATACTTCTGGCATTATTTTATGTCGCACTCTATTCCTCGCAAAATTTGTCAACTGATTGGACGGATCTTCAACCCACTGTATATTTTTTGATTTCACATATTGTTTGATTGAGTGCTTTGAGGTCATAAGAAAAGGTCTGAAAATATTTTCGTTTCTCTGATACGGTATAAGTTTACATTGACCATGAAACGCTGACATCAACCATGTTTCTACGCAATCGTCTAAGTGGTGACATGTAATTATGAAATCACTGTTCAAGCTTTGCAAAAAATTATACCTTTCATCTCTCCAAAACTCTTCAAGAGATCTTTTACCTTTCCTTCCCTTGACTCTTCCGATGTAAAGATTTAAATTATTTTGATTTGCATAATCTTGGACAAACTGTTCTGACTTTCGTGCAAACGAAGTATCGTGATTAAAGTAAGCTAGTTCCACATTCTTTTTACCTTGCAAAAGAAAGTGTGTAAATGCCATTGAGTCAATACCGCCAGAACAAGCAATTACAACCTTTCTTGGGATTCTTTTAATTATTCTGATCATGGAAACTCTTTTCAAAAACTTGGCACGATTCTTTCACATCGCTAGCCAACATATCCTCTTTACACATCACATCAAACAATAACCAACAAAATTTGTGAGGATCGCCACTAACATAGCAATCATCATGACATAATCTGTTGTGGTGAGCTGATTCTTCATTTTTACATATCCAATATTGCGTGTCTAAATCGCTGCTTGGAGAATGATGATTTATACAACCAAACAACAAAAAATATAGCAACAACTTTCTCATAATTGAAGTATATCAGATATACGTTGCTAAGTCAAATTTAATTTATTAAAGTTCCCCAGAATCTTGTATTTGTGCCAATAATTGATTCTGCAGTACCATGAGCCTGATATACGCCTATTTTAACTGTATCGCCAACAGCACAGGATATTAAATTGCTACCATTTAATCCGAAGTGCTCCATGTCTGTATTATATTCATTTGGATCTTTTTGATCCATGTTATAGCGAGTTACGGTGCCGTCCGTGGTTTCTTGAACCAATCTTAAAAGTATTTGAGTTGCACCAACATCCAATTTGTCAAAATCAAGATGTGCACCAAACAAATAAATTCCAGCTATTGGTGCTGTAAATGCACTAGAACTAAAATTACTCCCTCTATCAAAACTTTCTCCACTAAAGGTAACTATAACAGTTTGATTTATAGCAAAGCTTGATTGGGCTGACCCTTTTGTAACTCTAAAACATGGTTGTAAGGGTTTTGATACACGCCCATTGGCATCAATAGATAATGCTGTAGCGTTTGCTGTTTTGAACGTTTGTGTGTCTGTTCCAAATGAGATTTTATTGTCAGTATCTCCAGAGTGTATTATGTCAGATGCAACAGTAACAGTTGAAAAAGTTACATCGTCACTTGTTCCAACCGCTTGGCCTATCGCTATATCATTAGCGTTGACAGTAACTCCAGTGCCCTGACCGACAGCTAGGGTTCTTGTTGAAGCAATGGTGCCACCCCCAGTTAATCCATTACCTGCTGTTATGCTGACACCAGAATGATCAATATGTTCATTTGCAACAAAGCCTGAAAGATCGTCATGAACAATCTCAGAATCATTTGTTGCGATATCGTTCGCATTAACTGTTATACCAGTTCCTTGACCAACCGCCACAGTTCTTGTAGATGCTATAGTGCCACCACCTGTAAGACCATTACCTGCCGTTATGCTGACACCAGAATGATCAATATGTTCATTTGCAACAAAACCAGAGAGGTTATCATGAACGATTTCAGAGTCATTAGTTGCGATATCGTTCGCATTAACTGTTATACCAGTTCCTTGTCCAACCGCCACGGTTCTTGTTGAAGCAATTGTACCACCGCCAGTTAATCCGTCACCTGCAGTTATGCTGACACCAGAGTGATCAATGTGCTCATTTGCAACAAAGCCTGATAAGTTGTCGTGAACAATTTCAGAGTCATTAGTTGCAACAGCGTCAGAACTTACTGATATTCCCGTTCCTTGACCTACGGCCAAAGTTCTTGTAGAAGCTATGGTACCGCCGCCAGTCAAGCCATCACCTGCAGTTATTGTAACACCTGAGTGGTCAATATGTTCGTTTGCAACAAATCCTGAAAGATTGTCATGCACTATTTCGGAATCGTTTGTGGCTATAGCATCTGAACTTACTGTTATTCCTGTTCCTTGTCCGACACTTAAAGTAACAGCATCCGAGTCTCCACCGCCAGTTAGACCATTCCCAGCAGTAACCCCTGTTATGTCACCAAAGGAGATATAATTTGCTGGATTTCCTAAAACTAATTTGCCGTTGCTATCTAGAGCAACGAAACTAGCAACGCCAGCGACTGAACCTGAAACTATTTTTGAAAAATCTACTTGAGTTGGAAGTATTCTTCTTCTGTTTGAAAAAGTGCTCATACATTAAATAGAATATTGTATGATTTATACTGCGCTGAAATCTACCAGTGTAGCCGTCTTCGTGACACCACCAGCAGTGATCTTTATCAAGATATCACCATCGTCACCTGTACCGTGTCCGTTTGACATCCAAATAACTGAACTCCCTTCTGCTGGGTTGTCTGGATCATATGTTCTTTCTTTTAAGATAAGTGGTCCTTCTAGTTTTGTGCTTCCATAAACGTGCAATGTATCATCAGGGCTTTCAAGCCCAAGAGCCAAACTACCA
>MDSZ01091516.1_pt1 | contig 10562 bp, 5 predicted proteins | sample 811201 | NCBI WGS metagenome assembly MDSZ01 (sample SAMN05326647, study PRJNA326480) | marine metagenome | isolation source: seawater | place: Indian Ocean: North | collected 2010
CTTCATGGGCTTAAAGTTGATTTTAGTGATCTTCAAAGCTTAATTTCCAGAACGCAGTCATTTGAGGGAGCAGCAGACGCAGCACATATGTTGGCGATGGGCTTTAATGCCTCAATTGACCCAGTTCAATTAATGAGGTTGTCACTTACCGATCAGGCAGCAGCACTCCAACTTGTTAGAGAAGCCTTAATCGAGGCAGGTCATAGCACACAGTCTCTATCTAGAGATCTTCCGCGTCAAAATGCTTTGATGGAAATTTTTGGTGCATCCAGCACAGATTTTGGCCTGAGACTTCTTGATCAGTCAGTTGCGATTGATGATCTTATGACAGCAGCAGGAGAAGCATCAGAAAAAGCAGCTGGTCAAAGTACAGCAAGTCTCGAGCAATTAAGAGACGACATCAACCTTACGGGTCATTCTGTTGGTAAAGCTGAATCTGCAGTTGAAAAATTTAACAAAATGATTCAAATTCAGCTAGGTAGAGCAGCACATGCAGCAGATGGCTCAATTAAAAATCTCAACAAAGCATTTGATTCAATAAAAGTTGATACTCTCGTCGCACCTGTTGCAAATCTTGTAGAAAACGTTGGTGATCTTCAAAAAATTAAGTACGAGGACATTGAGAAAGGATTATCAGGTATTGAAGATGCCTTAGCACCCTTACGCAAGGGTCAACCAGGATCAACTGCTATAGCTGAGTTAGCTAAGTTATCTAAGGATTTAAAAGATTCTGGGCCAGCCGGTGCAGCTGCAGCTGAAAAACTAGCTGAAGGAATTGACGATACAGCTACTGCGCTTCAAAGATTTAATGATCAGATTAAAGCCGCGTCTCTTGCTCCAGACTCTCTGGACATGTCAAATTACATTAAGGGTATACAAGAGCTTGGCGAAGAAGTCGAGAACTTTAATGTAACCCTGCCAACCCCCGAAACCCCTCCCGATGCCTTGGCTCAGTCAGTGCCTCCTGCTTACCTTCCAATGATCGATGGTATTGAAGTATTAATAGGGGCACTTAATAGTCAAGCAGTTAATGGCTTTACAGAAGTTATGTCAAATGGTGCAACAGCACTTCAGGAAGGATCTAAAGATCAAGCAAGTGTCATGTCTCAAGCAGCTGATAGCATTAGTCAAACTCAAGAAGATAAATTCAGAGAACTATCCAGAAATTCAGAAGCGTTATCAGCAGTACTCACATCTCAAATGAAAACGTACATGAGTGATAACTTAAGCATGACAGAGGAAGAACTGTCAGCAACGATGACGCGTCTCTCAACAGCAGTAACTGAAGCTGCTACACCGCTTACTCCTCTCTTGTCTGGTCCTGCTACAAACGTCATAAGAGCACAGTCTAATCCGCAAGCTGATAAGATAGCAGCGGCCATGGCTAAGTTAACAAAAAACTTACAAGTCTCAGCTAGAAAAGAAGACTTTGCCTCCTTGAAGGCAACAATGGAAAAATTAACTACTGCACTAGAACAATCAGCGGCAGCGACAGCAGAATCAAGAAACGTCACCTTTGAAGTTGTTGGTAATACAGCTAATCTAATAGAAGAATTTAGAACTAAGCAATCTCTTGACGGATTCTCTGTAACTACAACACGCTCAGTTTCAGGATAATTAAGTTATAGGATACAAAATATAATGGAAAAACAACAGCTATTAGAAAAACTCTGGGAAGATGAAAACTTTACATCACAGTTTGCCAAATTAAGCAAACAAGAACAACATGTATTAAATGAGTATATAGAAGACCTTGCTTTTAAAGTAAGTTTTATTTCAGAAAAATTTAATCAGTTCTCGAAGAACCCAGAAGATATAGATAAAATTAATAGAGATTTAGAAGCAATCATTACAGGAAAAAAGTAATTGTCAAACAATAGGTTAAAAGATTTTTTGAACGCTAGAGTCGATGCTGCTGTTAAACCAGCAAGCAAGATCGATTATGTTATCTCATCCCCTGACGAGGGTCATCGTGACTTAGGGCGTGATCCCAACACAGGTAGAAAATTACTTGATCTAGAAAATGAAGATTCGGGTTTGCTCGGAGATTATCTTGAATATATTACTAAGACAAATGCACACGAATCTGAAAAATCAGAAAGTAAAAATGTTTTTAGACCTAAGCCTGGTAATCAAAAAATGGCTTCACCGATCAGGGGTGTCCCGATTGTTCCTGTTGAAAATGGCGCAGGTTTCAAAAGAGTTTTTGCACCTTTATCATCTAATATAGGTGAAACTCTTTCAAAGTACTCTAATAGCGGCCAGTTCGAACAGTCAGACATAACACTCCAGGAAATTGTTGATAAAGCGATGACCAGCAATATACCTGCCAGTGTTGAAGAAGCGCTTGGAGTTAACGAACAAGGTAGAGGAAACCATTATTTACTGGGGAATATCAAGGGCGGTCAAATAGATGAGTATGGTCAGGCAGGCTATGATAACTTAAGTTTGAGTGCCGAGAACGCCAAAGCTAAAAAAATAATATCAGCTGCACAAAATATTCTTTTAAAAAACAACAGGTTTGCACCTACAGTTGAAAAAGCTTTTGTGAATACAAATACTACAGCAAATCAGATGGACGGCAAACCTATTACAAAGGTTCAGGTTAAGTATGGTGATTATAAAGCCCTAGGCCCGGAAGAAGAAATAATTTTTAGCAATTTAAAGAAAGTTGGTGCTTCATTACTTTTAAAGTCTGCCGGTTTTGATAATTCATCTGCACCAGGTACTAGTAAAGATCCAAATAATTTTTCTGCAGAACAAATTACTGCAGGTGCAAACGCTACAGATTCTCGTGTAAACACACGACTCTTAAGAGCACGCAATGCAAAAGGTGCACCTAAAAATTCTTACGGTCAAAATTTACAAGATTCTCAAGGACTCGACGGTCCGTATGGTGGTCGCGGAGAATTCTTCTCCGGTGGTACGGGAAAATATACTACAAAGTCGCATGGAACAACGTTTATCCCAAATATGAAGTTTGATAGCACTGCAGCCTCAGTTCTGCTTGCACAAACTTCAGCAGCGATAGTTGCAATGCTAGAAGTTGCTAAGGAATTTGAGTCACTAATAACTGAAAATGGTCCCAAGGAAGACAACGCTGCCAATCTAGCTAGAGGTCCCTACCTTTTAGGTGAATATGCTATAGGGCGCGATGCTGCCTATACCCTGTTTAAGAATCAAGTCTTAGTACAAACAAAATTTGGTTACTCTAAGTGTGTGTCTATGGGAATGAAAGTTTTTTTTGGTAACGACATCAACACAGAAAATGAAGTTAAAAAAAGTCAACATGTTGAACAAGCCCCAGGTTTCTGGCTAAACATTTCAAGAGTAATGTTAAATGATGTCCAAGGATTTTTAGATGATTTGACAATTGGCGAACCTGAAACTTACAAGTCAGGTGACCTGATTAGATTATCCAACAGGCTTGCTAAGACAAGAATGATAGGTTTTCTAAATGCAGCAGCTGTTGTCGGAGACAGTTTCCTTCAAGCAACAGGAGGCAGATCATCTTTGGGTGCACTCTCTAGAACAGGTGGGCCAAATGATGTTGATGCTATAGGCGACACAGCAGCAACTCGCGTTGTTAAGAGTCGAAGTGGTGGCGGCTTAACAGCATCATCATTAGCTTGGCGAGGCGAAGCAATTCCATCGATGTTTATGTTACCAAAACCAGTTGTTTCTGCAGTTATAGAAATGGGTAATATTATGGTCGGCCAAAACCCAGCAAAAGGAATGATGGGTTCTCGTATGATTCAAAAGACATACACAGACAATTCACTGGTCAGGCAGAATGCAAGAATACAGGGCGACATTGTTGAGCGCTTCGAAAACCTTTTAGACGCTGAATATGTTCCATTTTATTTCCATGACTTGAGGACTAATGAGATTGTTGCCTTTCACGCATTTTTAAATAGCTTAGATGATACTTACTCAGCAGAATACAACAAGTCGGGTGGATTAGGAAGAGTCGATAAAGTACAAATCTATAGAGACACAACTCGTAGGATAAGTTTAAGCTTTTATGTCGCAGCGACTTCGAAAGAAGACTTCAATGAGATGTGGTATAAGATCAATAAATTAATTACTTTATTATATCCACAGTGGTCTGTTGGTCAAAGAGTAATTACGCCTTCAGGTGCGGGTCAAGCTTTTAGAATGCCATTTTCTCAAGTAATGACGTCTTCTCCTCTAATAAGACTGAGGGTGGGCGATGTTCTAAAAACAAATTACTCAAAATTTAATTTGGCAAGAGTGTTTGGTATCGGAGAGGCAGATACTCAAGTTTCTCAACCAGACGGAACACTGACAGGTCTTTTAGATAAAAACCCAGATAAATCTTTAGGTCCCTTTGCCCTTGGAATTGACGCTGCAAAAAAAGCACAGTTAAAACTATCTGAACATTTATTTTTTACTGCATTCGGAAGCCCGCTAGGCCTTACTAATCTTATTAAAGATGGCGTTCCAGACTGGGGTATGAGAGCTTTAAGGGCAGCTGGCTCTAATTTACTTAAAAACGGTTTTGTTAATCCAACAGCATTCCTAACAATGTGGCGCCTCACAGGACCAGACAATATAGAAAACCCAGTCGCAGCATCAACAACATTTGCGGGTGCGATGGATTCTGCAGCTTCAAATTTCCGTAACGGTAATCAAAACCTATACGGCTACAGAGGAATGGAAATTCATTATTTGAAGGCCACTGAAGGTAGAAATTATATTAAAGCTACTGATGGCACTGAGTGGAGAGTTTTGCGTCCACTCAAGGTGATCATTAAAGGTACAATTGCTTCTTCAAAGAAGAACTCGACATTGAACCTCAAGTCAGCATCAAAGAACTCTGTATTTGATAAAGCAAATCGTGGCACAATGGGCGGTCTTAAAAATACTTCAATGAAACAGAAAAGGAGCTACTATAAAGTTGCAATTTTTGACTTTAATGCACCTACACATATTTTTGGTAGAGAATTCATTGTAGCGCACGCTGACTTGATGCCTAACATAGATTCAATCTTTAATCCAGTAATAGGGTTAGTCATGGGTGCTCCAGGCACATTAGGTTTCCTAGCAAAAACTGTAGGTGACTATTTAGCTATTCAGGCAGCTACTGTTACTGGTATCCCCCTTGATATTTTACAATTAGGTATCGGAGAAACTTCTCCTGCACACTTTATGAGAGCTTCAAACAACCCAGTGACAAGAGCATTTGAATCAACCCGTGGTCGAGGGTTGGCTGGAGTAATTGAAAATATGAAATTTGACTGGTTAGAATTTCCTTGGGAGACTGATTGGAATTCTCGGGCTCCAAAAGGCGTAAAAGTAACTATTAGCTTTACACCAATACATGACATTGCTCCGGGTATAGATTCTAGTGGTTATAATAGAGCACCTATTTATAATACCGGAGACATTATGCACGCTGTCGCTGGAGATCCCTACAATGACAACGGATTAGGGTCAAGAGATTCTTTCACCAATGCAGGTAGAGCTGGTTTCGTTTCAACTAAAAAACCTAGCGGTGGTGATCCAGACTAAAGAGGAGTAAAACATGGCAGCTACAGGAAGATACGCATTCACACCTTTAATTAGAGGTTCTAGATCAACGGCTACTAGCTATGCATCTACAAAGATTAGAGCAGGTATTTTAAGAGGAACTATATCATATGATACCAAGGTTTTGGAAGGGCAACAACGTCTCGACTCTATAGCATCTGGGATATATGGGGACAGTTCTTTATGGTGGGTTATTGCAGCAGCTTCTGGCATTGGCTGGGCACTTCAAGTACCTCCAGGTACCTTATTATATGTACCGAATAATTTGAGCGAAGTATTTGCTTTTATAAGGTAAATTATGACTACAACTAAACTTTCTATTGCTATGGCAGAGCTCGGAAAAGTGTTCACTGAGACCATTTCTTTAGATGCCATGTCTGCAGAAAATTTTACTTTAAGAGCAGATCCATCACAAGGTCAGCTTGATGCAAGGGCACTTGCTTTAGAAAGAGCAGCAAAGAAATCTAGAAAAGCTTCTGCACCGTCATCAGTTCCTGTGTTAATTGATGAATTTATAAACGATGTTACGGAAGGAGTCTATCTTACTAAAGATTATCTAAAGGGAAAAGCATCTTCAGTTTTAAGAAACGCTGGAGGGGTAGAAGATGGATCCGAAACTGCAAAATATTTAAGAATAATATATGACAACAAGTTGGATGTCAATTTAGGGAAAACAAAATACTATGCAACTAATCAAAGTGCAGAAACAAATTCTGTAAGTCTTGTCAAGACTAATCTTGACGAAGCAGTGCACATTAATAAAATACCAGAGTTGCCCCTACCGTTTCAAACCCCGGGATTAGGGATTTTCTTAGTTAACAATCCTCAAGTTTCCCCAGCTGTGAATGTTTCAGACGCTGTGGTGTTATTTGCCAATTCCATACCGGCGATTGAAATGTCAAGGTGTATACCTTACGTTAGGCTGACCGTAACCTCTCGAGACAACACAAGTTCATTTGGGATGTCACGTTTTTTAGGTAGTGATACAGATTCTCTAGATAAAATTGGCCTGAAAAATGCTGAATATACACTCGACGGTTCAGGGGAATTTGATGAAGTTTTAACCCCCGGAGTTTCAGCACTTGATGTTCTTCAAGCTGGGTTGTCATCGATTGGTGAGTCCAGATCTTCAGCACAATCAGCAGGCATGGAGTTATTTACTTCTCCGCAAACGCTAGTAAACGCAGTCGACCCAACACGCCAAGGGCGCTTAGATAAATTTAGGCCCTTTATGTCCTTACAATCTGTTAGGTTAAGTATTTTTAAATACACTAGAAAAGGTGGCATGGCTCAGGTTAGAGCCGTTGTAAGTATCACAGTCCACGACAGAGGTAGACTCCACGAGCTTGAACCCTTAATTGATATTAGTCAGCTAAACACAACTTTAATAAACCTTGTATATGGTTGGTCTCATCCTGACGGTAGCGTCGCTTCAACAAATGCTTACGGAAAATTCTTAGACAGTATGAAGATTTCAATGGGTATGGCAGTTGAAAGACCTGATGTCTCCATCATGCAAGATGGTCAAGTTTCTTTAGACTTAACACTTATAACGAGAGGCCATGCCACTGGGAGCTCGACGAGTGTAATCTCTGGTAAGTTTCTTAAATCAAATGCAGTTGGAGCAGAAATATCTAGATTTGTTCAGAAGGTTGATGATATTGGAGTCATAGGTGATGCAAAAGGCAGGACAAGATTTCCAAGGTTGTTGCGATCTGCTGAAGAAAAAGTCGATGATGGTGGTAATCCGGCTGCAATATGTGACAGAACTATTATTGAAGCTACTATGAAAGCAGCTGCAGATTCTTCAGGTACGAATCAAAATTTACAAGTAGCTGTAGAAGATGCACATGAAATTGTCAAGCAGCAGCTTGACCCGAGCCAAGTCCAGCAAGATGGTGTGACAATCCAAAAACTGTTTGCAGCAAAGGTGAGTGCTTTGCAGCCAGACGTAGTTTCCACTGGAACAAGTCCAAATCATGATTTATTTTTTGATGCGGGAGGAATAAAGGCTTCAACTATAAATGCGTTAAATAATAAAACGGGTGAACAGCACGTTAGTCTAGGTAAATTTTTAACAAGCTTTTTAGCATACCCAATTGCATCTTCAGGGGTGTCAGCAGAAGTTCAAGTATTCTTCTATCCTTTTAACGCTCACGCTTTGAAAATGGCAGACATGTCAATTGCACACTTTCCTCTACCTTATTCTAAGCTAAAAAAATTGTTAGAAAAAGTTTATGAAAAAAACCCAAATACATCGTGCCTAGAATACTGTGCAATTGTTTTAAAAGAGATGGTTAATACACAGTATGCACCAGCTTATGGTTTAATTGACTCTTATGATGAAATGGATCCTCCGAAAGATGGTGAAACTCAAAAAACTCAAGCACCAGTCGATGCTGTAGCTAAGAACACTACTAAGAAAATAGACGAAATATACGCTTCACGGTCAGGAAAAGAAACTAAGTTTACTGTTCCGGATGTTCAAATAATTATCGAGACTATGAAAGCAAAGAATCCAAATAATGGTAGGAGGCTAAACCATACTAATGTAACTAGAATTTTAATTAGTGATGGGCTCACTGATGCCTATCAAGGCGCAACCACAACTTTATCTTCTCTAGAAACGGGCAACACAGTATCTTTGACGCCCTTCGGCGGCACACCACCTCAAGTAGGAGGTAATTTGGATCCAGAATCGATGATATCTCCTACAGACGAAAAAGTAGTTGCAGCTTGTGAAAAGCAGGATATTATAAGAACAGAAAGTTTCGCTAGCCCTAGCGGCGAAGTAAAGAAAAGAATTATACCAAATGCAGTCAGTTCAGCTTCCAGAGTAAAAAGTTTAATTAGTGCTTTTGTTCCCACTTTAAGGTTTGGTGCTGAGGGGTCAGCTTTGATTTCTGCAACAGTATCTGCAACTACAGACGAAACAATAAATAATATATTCATATCAGACGCCCTTGGCATAAATGATTCAGATGATGGGACTCAGCAAGGTGCTTCTAACAATCTTGAAGGTGCGACAGTCAAACCTGGAGAGCTGAAAATTCAGATGCTAGGTTGTCCACTTGTTAGGTACGGTCAGCAGTTCTTTATTGACCTTAAAACCAATACAAATTTAGACAATGTCTATGGAGTAACTAGAATAACACACACATTTACACCCGGTAATTTTACTACAGAATTGAGTTGTAAACCCATGGGAAGGTTTGATATGAAACCAGTTAGAGGTAAGTATGAAGTTGCTGACAGTGCACTAGCTAAGAAAAAGAAGTCACTGGAATCTTAGTATTTAAGTTTTGTAAATGCTTAAATTGCTGGTTAAATTTTTTCTGTGCTACTTTGTATCGACAAAAAAATTTTAGGAACCGAAAGAAACCTACTGTACGACGGAGAGGTTTTTCAGTGGGTCTTTGAAGAAAATATTTCGGACCAAGTATGGTGGGCAGGCTCTACTAATAAAGTCCGAGACATTCAGTGGCTTGCTGAAGCTTGCAGAGAAAACTTGCCTATTTTTCCACCTGAGAAATATCAAAATGCTTGGAATATTTTAAAAACACCTGGGCAAAGTATTAGTTGGAAAGAAGCTATACCTCAAGGAACCTATAAAAATTATCTTCTAGAGTATGTAGGTAAGCTCTGGAGCTTTCTTGAGAGAGAAGGTAACAGTTACTATTCTAACGTCCTTACAATACACAGAAGTCTATTGCAGACCCTTAAAAGAGCAAAAATTCATAGAGAAAAATTTAATGAGCTCATAGGGGAAAATAATTATCAAAAAAATCAATTAGATAAGTTTGCTCCTGACGATTCTGGGTACTGTAAAAAAATTATTTATGATTTGACATCGAGTGCTACAGGAAGACTAACTGTGCACAAAGGTCCTAATGTCCTCACCTTAAAAAAAGAATTAAGAGAAATTTTTACGAGCTCTTACCCTAAGGGACGTCTAATACAGATTGATTTAAAAACGCTCGAGCCTAGAATAGCATTGTACCTTGCTAACGAAAATCCAATAAACTATGACGATATATACACCGACTTAATAATAGCTGATTTAAAAATACCTGTGTCAAGAAGCGATGCTAAAAAAATTGTTATTTCAACTTTATATGGTATGTCTGAAGGGACTTTAAGCAGAATGTTGCCAGGCAACATTTCAGCAGATCAAGTTACAAGAAAAATTAAAAAAACATTCGGGATCAATGATTTAAGTGATCACATTGATTCATCAGTCAAGCAAGCAGGCTACTTTGAGAATGCTTATGGTAGAAAGTTGCGGCCAACATCTGCTAAGATTAACCACTATCTTCAGTCTACAGGTGTTGATGTAGCGCTTTTTGCGTTTAAAGCACTGATTGAAGATTTACAAAAAAATAATTGTGATGTTAAGCCGTTGTTTATTATTCATGACGCGCTTATTTTAGATGTTAATCAAGGAAGTTTTGATGATGTAACAAAAATCTGTAAAAATGGTTTTAAAGTGCCACTTTTTAATTCAAGATTTCCAGTAAAAATTACAGATTTTATATAGGATACATAAATGGATAACTTTAATGAAATAGAACAAAATTGGAACACATTTGAAAAGCTTTGTAAGACTCTTGAAGAACCGGGCGTTGATAATTTATTAGCAGAGATGGGCGAAAGGCTGATAATGTGCCCAGCATCAAACACAAAAGAGCAGCCTGGTTGTTGTCCTGGCGGTCTTATTCAGCATGCATTAGATGTAACGGCAACAATGCGCAAAATAAACAACGCCTTAAACTTAGGGTTAAATACAAAGTCAGTTTTAAAGGTGGGCCTCCTACACGATATTGGTAAAGTCGGAGATCAAACTAGAGATTATTTTATTGAGCAGGATTCCGATTGGCACCGAGAAAAACTAGGTCAATTTTACAAATACAACCAAGAATTAGAAAAAATGTCAGTATCACATCGTAGCTTATATTTGTTGCAAGTCTACGGTATTATGCTGAATCGAGATGAGTGGCTAGCTGTTCAAC
>MDSZ01149021.1_pt1 | contig 10562 bp, 5 predicted proteins | sample 811201 | NCBI WGS metagenome assembly MDSZ01 (sample SAMN05326647, study PRJNA326480) | marine metagenome | isolation source: seawater | place: Indian Ocean: North | collected 2010
TCTGTATTAACTTCAATTGATGTCTGAGCAGAAAGTATTGATGAGGTTAATGCTGATTGTGCTGTTGATACATCTAAATCTGTATTGGCAATAATTGATGACTGTGCAGCTGATATTTCTGCATCTGTGTTCTCGATAATTGACGTTTGAGCATTAGCTATAGCATCAGAAAGAGATTTTAAATTTATTGCAGCAATTGCTGGAGTAGTTGTAAGGCTTGTGGCAAGGACCCCTGCTGAGGACATTGCTTCATAAGCAAGATTTTGGTTGTAATCTAATTCAATTGAACCACCATCTTTTTCAGTAAAGTTTATTTTGCCTGTTTCATTCGCAGCTGTACTGGCTCCAGGTAAAGTTGCTGAACCAATGAAATTAGCTATTGCAGAACCCCTATCAACAATATTTATGTCCAAATATGAATCATCATCAAAACTGTCACTATCGTAATTAGTAGAAGAATAAACCTTTTTGCTAAGGATATTTGCTGCTGCTGATGCTGTAACTGTTAGAGATGAATCTTGAATAGAGCTACCTTCTCCACTGTCTTTGCCAAGGGTTGTTGATTGATTAGTAATAACAAGAGTTGTTACCCTATCATCTAATAAGTCCTCTTTTAAAGCATCTACAATATTGTCCTCTGTGTCTCTTAAAATTACATCACTTGAATAATAGGAAGGAAGGTTTCTAAATTGATCAAAATTAATTTGAAGAGTTTCGGTTGAATTTATCTGCTGGACAGAGGTAGGAATTGCATTATCTAATAAAGTACTAATTCCATCGCTAGTATCGCTGACGATTACAACTCCATCAATTCTTGCGTCTAACTTATCAAGCTGTGCCTGCTTTAGAGTTAATGCTTCACCATCAAGAATTTTTAAGGTTAATCCGGTTGGGAAATCAGTTAAATCGTCTCCGTAAGTATCTATTATGTCATTTATTTCTGAGGCTTTTCCCGTTACAACCAACTCAATATTATTTAAGTTTTGAAATGCTATAGAACTAGTTGTCCATGTTGAGGTATCGGTACTATCAAAATCAGATCCGGATATAGCTCCAATATATTCTTCCCAGCTAAGTATTATCTTTTCAGCAGATGCATCAGTAGCTACTATGCTGGCTATATAATCTTTGTGTGCAATTACAGAGGAATTTGTGCTAGTTATTAAATCTTTAATATTTTCTGCTGTATCAGTAACGATAATTCCACTTGAGAAGTAATCAGCAATTAAATCTTGCGATGTGGCAGCATCAGTTTCAGCTAATAGTATGAAATCTTCAGCCGAAAAAGTACTTTGTAAAAAACTCGCAGAAAGGACAAGATTAGTAGAGGAACTTGTACCAAAAGAATCTTGATAAGCCTCAAGATAATTTTGGTGAGAAATTAAATCTGTGATAGATGAAATTGTGCCTGTAAGAACATTATTTCTTGTTATAGTTAATAAATTTGAGGCATCAGATTGCAAAGAAGTTGCGATAGTTGTGCCATTCCAAATACCCGCATTTGTTACTTGAGATAATGTACCTTGTATATTGATATAAGCGGTTTCTCCATCAGAACGTGTTAGTGTTATTCCTTGTGCGGAAGACCTTTTATTTGGTTGCTTGGCTCTATCTAATTTGGAAAATGTTACTGGATCTAAAACCAAATCAGCATTATCCGAAATTTCAACAACGTTAAAAGATGCAGTTTGTCCTGTAGAAAATTCTCTCAAACCAACAGACAAGTTCTCAGCAGTATCTTTTAGAATTACTAAGTTTCCACGTGGCTCTGAACCCATAAGAGGAAGCATTAACATTTGAGATACTGAAACCTCAATATCACTTGAATTAGCCCAGTAGTTATACCTTGATCCTGAGGCAGGTGTTGTACGATTTAAAACTGATGAGAGCCTATTACTTCCGTCGTAACCTTCTGATACATCAGATAACCTTATGGGATTCCTTTTAATTTTTCTACTAACTGTGCTGTAAGAATTATTATCTTCTAATACAATTAGGTTGGAAGGATCAGAGATAGTTATATTTTCATTAGTTGAGCTATTTGCGGCCAATAATTCTGCAAATTTTGCAGCAGAAACTGTAATTGAAACTGAATCAGATAGATCATCTAAAAAGTTTGGAGAAGATAACTCTATGGAAGGTTTCGTTCCAAAATTAGAGCCTAAGCTAAAAGTTGAACCACTATCTGAAGAAACAGTATAAATTTCATTACTTGATATTGAATTTGTATTAAAATCAGAAATATTATCGTTAGCAATACTAGTCAACACAGCATCGCTGCTGGAAGTAAGAATTAAACTTGAACTAAGACTTGTTAAACTTGGATCATAGAAGAATGATATTGAATTTTCTTGAAGCCAATTATAAAAATCATCATCTAATGACTCTGTGGAAGTTGAGTCTGGGAAAGCTACACTAAGATTGAAATTTGCAGAATCTTTCTTAGCAATTACAGAAGTTAAATTGGTAGCACTTATATTATTAAATTGCGATGAGGTACCTACAAGAATGACTTCATCTATAGATCTACTAGATACAACCGAATTAAAATTTGAAATAAGTAGTCCATCAATGGATACTACCAGCTTGGTACTCATTAATATTAAAAGCTTTTATCCTATATATAATAACCCTATATCTTCAGTTCATGGTAAAAATGTGAGGGTTTTTGAACTGTATCACTACAAAAACACAACCTAAAAGCAAAAGTATTCAGTTATTGCAGCATTTCTTGTTTCTAGCAAACAAGGTACAAATACTTAAATAAATAGTTACATATATACAAATCCTATTTAAAAAACATCTTAGTTTGATACATAATATCACGTTAATAAATGGATTATACTTACTAAGTAACAAACCCACCTCAGGCAATTTCGTCTTTAGAGCTTTAATTAAAAAACTCTTAAAGAGTTTGCAACTTGCATAAAATTATTAGAAATAATTTTTATAAAAATTTATTTTATATAAAGCCTACCGTATTTTTATAATCTAAATTTATTGTATTATTATAAATTGTTTAAATTTATTTATATTTTAGAAGAATATGGCTTCACCTGAAATAAAAAATATTTGTTGTATCGGGGCAGGCTATGTTGGTGGGCCAACCATGTCTGTCATAGCAGATAAATGTCCTCATTTGATTTTACATGTAGTTGATATTAATGAGCAAAGAATAAAGGCTTGGAATAGTAATAATCTTGAAGAATTACCTATTTTTGAGCCTGGACTGGATAAAAAAATAAAAAAATGTAGAGGTATTAATCTCTTTTTTTCAACTGATGTAGAAAAATATATATCTAAAGCAGATATCGTTTTTATTTCAGTTAATACTCCAACCAAAACAAAAGGAATAGGAGCTGGGAAAGCCAGTGATTTGAAGTGGGTAGAAGCTTGTGCAAGACAAGTTTCAAAGTATGCTTCAGGGCATACAATTGTAGTAGAAAAGAGTACATTACCAGTCAAGACTGCGGAAGTTATAAAATCTATTCTTGAAGATGCAAAACTTAATTCTCAAAACGAATCAAAAACTACTTTTGATGTTTTATCTAATCCAGAATTTTTAGCTGAGGGATCAGCAATCGAGGACCTTGAAAATCCTGATAGAGTTCTTATTGGCGGTGAAAATATTGAAGCAATTAATTTGTTAAGTGAAATTTACCTAAATTGGGTTCCTAAAGAAAAAATATTACATACAAATATTTGGAGTAGTGAATTAGCAAAGTTAACATCAAATGCTTTCTTAGCCCAACGAATTAGTTCTATTAATTCTATAAGTGCTATATGCGAGGCAACAGGGGCTGATGTAAGAGAAGTTTCCAGAGCGATCGGATCTGATAGCAGAATTGGTTCAAAATTTTTAGACTCAGGACCGGGATTTGGAGGAAGCTGCTTTAAAAAAGATATTTTAAATCTTGTATATTTATGCGAACATTTTGGTCTTCCCGAAGTTGCAAAGTTTTGGGAAGAAGTTATCGAAATTAATAAATGGCACCAACATAGGATTTCAAAATTAATTGTAAAAAAACTTTTTGGAACAATTACAGGAAAAAAAATTAGTATTTTAGGATTTGCTTTTAAAGCAAATACGAATGATACAAGAGAATCAGCAGCAATAACAATTTGCAAAGATCTAATAGAAGAGGGCGCATTACTCTCAATACATGATCCAAAAGTAGATAAATGCCAAATTGAAAAAGATTTAGAAATTAAATTAAACCTAAATAGTGATACTAAATTTGAAGATGTATCATCAAAAGATAAAGGTGGTTGGACTTATGCTCCCTCAATAAATGCATCACTTACTGGAGCGGATGCATCAATAGTACTTACTGAATGGAAAGATTATGAAAATATAGATTGGCATATGGCAAAGAAAATCATGAGAAGTCCCTCATGGATATTTGATGCCAGATCTATCCTAACTACCAAAAAAGTAAAGGATGCCGGATTCAACTTATGGACAATTGGAGATGGATCTTATTAATCAATTTTAATTATCAAAAAAAATTTTTATACTTTGGAAGTTTTTAAAAATTTAATTAATTTATTAACCTTTATATTTTGTTGCCATAATCAAACATTAATTCAAATATCTTCAATAGTTCTTTTGGCATTCCAATTAAAAAGATTTGTTGACTTTTTAGTAAGATTTAAGCAGCCACTAATTTACTTCCCCTTATATCTGAAAATCATAAGGAACTTTAGATTTATTAAAATTTTCAAATACACTAATTAACTTTAGAACATTTTTGTTTGGGATTTCCCAAGATTCAAATTAATTAAAGATTCTATTTTGAGAGTCTAAATTCTTAACAAGATAATAAGAGGAAAGGTTATATTACGCGGAGATAATTAATAAGTTTTCAGAAATATTGTTTGTATAGAATAGTTTTGTAATGTTTTTTGTTTTTAATGATAAAAATTTATGATTTCATTGCAAAAAAAGGTTGGTTTTTATTTCAATTAGGTATCTTCTGGCTTTTATCAGCGCCAGTAATAGGAGTATTTTTTCTGCTTTTGTCACTAATAGCAACTCATCTTAATAAACAAATTTCACAAATCCAAAAGAAATGGATAATTCCTTTTTTTTCTAGTGGATTAATTGCGATTATATCTTCATTATTTGCATCATTAAGAGATACGAAACTAGATAATTGGCATAGCTCACTATCTTGGATAGGTTTAGCAAATTGGATCCCTTTCTTTTATTTTATGTGGAGGTCTCAATTCTATTTAAATTCCAAAGAAAAGAGGCAAAAAATAGGGAATATATTTCTAGCAGGTTCAGTTCCACTTATTATCTCTGGGTTTAGTCAAATTTGGCTAAAGTGGAACGGCCCTTTTGTTTTTATGAATGGACTAATTATTTGGTTTCAAAGATCAATAGATTTTGAAAAAGGTCAAGGAATAACCGCTATGTTTAACAATCAAAATTATGCTGCATGTTGGCTAATAATAGTTTGGCCTTTTTGTATTTATAGTTTTTTGAATATTAGAAAATTGAATATTAAAAAGTTAATTTCATTTATTTTCGTAATTCTTTTCGCCATATGTATATATTTAACCCAATCTAGAAATGCAATTTTAGGCACATTATTATCCTCATTTTTGATCATTGATAAATTTTATTTCCTAGTCGCTATAAGTTCGCTATTAGTTAGTTTATTTTTTTCAAGTAAATTATTTAATTTTCAATTTTCAAATTTATTTGAAATTTTCAATTTTGCAAATATTCTCAATGAACCAAGGATCTACATATATTTAAATACCGTGCCAATAATTTTTGAAAGGCCATTATTAGGGTGGGGCGCTTCTTCATTTCCTTTTATTTTTAATTTAAGAAATCCAAGTTTTAACAGAGACCCCACACATCCCCATAACTTAATATTAGAGATGGCTAATTCATATGGAATTTTGTTTTCCTTATTAATAACAATAACGATTGTTTTGGTACTATTTTTTTCTTTTAAATTAATTTTTCTTAAAAATTTTAGTAAAAATGATATACAAACAAAAAACGATTTAAGCTTTGATAAAGCTTGGTGGTCATCATTCTTTGCATTATCATTATCTCAAATGTACGATGTTCAATATTTTGATTTAAGAATCAGCATATCTTTTTGGATTTTACTTACAGGATTACTTTGTATTATTTAAAAAAGAATTTTTTAACAAATAGTAAATTATTAATAAATCTATTAATTTTTCAAGTTTCATATCTAATATTCTACTAAAAGTAATTTTAAATTTACGTGTCAAAAAAAATAATATTTCTCTTAAAACGAATCATTATTAAAATTATTTATATAGATAAAGAGATTATTAGAATTCTAAGAAGACATAAACTTGGGATAATTGATATTAATAATAACTACATAATAGATATTCCTAAAGCAGGTTCATCATCTATCAAAAATTATGCGGCGCTTAAATCCAAAAGATTCAATTTATTAAAAAAGTTTTTTAAAATTTCTCCAAAGCATAGTTCTGTAATCCCAGTAAAAAATTTAAATAATTTCAAAAATAATAAAATAATTTTATTTATTAAAGCACCAGAAGAAAGACTATATTCGATATACAAAGAAAAAGTACTTTTTAATAAATTACCTTTTAAATATTCATTAATTAAAAGAAAAAATTTTTTGCCTATAAATTTTAATTTTAAATCCTCGTTTAACAACAAAAATACATTTTTAGAGTTTTGCGAGGGGATAATTAACTTAAATAATTTTTTTGAAAAAGGGATTAATCAAAATTATTTTTTTGATAAGCATATAATTTCTCAATATGATCATGTAATAAATCTGAGGGAAAAATATCCCAACATAATTAATTTTAAACTTATTGTTTACCCAATATTTGAACTAAACAAGGTACTAAGCAATTGTTTAGAAAAAAAAGTGAATAAAAAATTTAATGCAACTATTAATAATAATTTTTATTATTTAGATGATTTAAAAGATTCCTGCATCATAGATAATTTTTATGAAAAAGATAAAATTTTGTATGAGATGTTAACTTCATCGAAAAAGGGGTTTATAGAATTTAGTTTTGATTCTTTCTTAAATATTTGAACTAAAAATTATTCTAAAAATTTTGAGATTTGATTAACAGTTCTAAAAGAAGTTTTTGGAAATAAATATGCTTTAATGACATTTCCTTTCTATTTCTTAATCAAATATATTACTAAGATATTATAAATATTATTTCTTAAAATACTTTTCCTTTATAAGCTTAAAAATGTTTTATTTTCAGGAATTTTTTGGTTATTTATCTAAAGCAATAAAAAGTAGTTATAAAATTCCTGCAAACAGTCCTGCAATTAAACTCCTAATTAATATAGCTTCCTTAACTTAGTAAGTTAAAGCAAACTGCCCTCTAACCATGGGCGCAGAATCGAATCCTGATCGAAGCGAGTTACTTAAGGAAGTTTGTTAATAAAGCAAAATTTTGGGAGATTATAAAGTTTTCTAATTGATAAATACACTATACGAGTTTATAAAAAGATCGATATAAGACTGATTTATGGTAATTTATCTCTATGAAAAGCCTAGGAAAACCTTTTATAAAATTTTTAAGAGGATTATTTATAATTTTCTCAGAATTTTTTGCTTCTTATTTTTTTATTTATTTATATATTGATGTTTTTGGACTTGATGATTCTGAAAAAATAACAAACTTATCACTAACTTTATTTTTGATTTTTTGGCTTTTTTTAAGTTATATAAGAGGAAGATATACCTTACCAATAAAAGTCAACCTAACCAAAGACATTTTTAAGGAAATTAAAGAAATTATCTTTATATCATCTATTTTAACAATAATCTCTTTTTCTCTTAAAATATTAAATTGGAATAACTACTTTAATTCAAATAACTTACCGCTTATATTACTAATAATTATAAGTTGTTCATTAATTGATAAATTAGTATGTATAAAGTTTTTTGATCATAATTTTCAGAAACAAAGAGAAAATATCTTAATTTTTGGTTATGAACAAGATCTACAAAATATACGAAATGCAATAATAGATTTAAATTATCAAAAAAAAATTAATTTTACTCTTATAGAGGATTATCAGTTATTTCGATATTTACCAGATCAGGTTTTAATTTCTAATAATTACAAATTTAGTAATTTATACAAAAATCAATTAGAAACTTTTCAGAGAAATAATATCCAAATTTTAACAATTACTAAATGGTTTGAACAAGAATTTAATTTTATTCCAGTAGAGTTTTTAGATCTATCCAATTTTATTAATTCAACAAATTTTTCTAATAGTAGAGAATTTGAACTAAGGATTAAAAGACTTGGGGATATTTTCTTTTCATTAATACTATTTTTATTTGCAATTCCATTACTCATTACTGCAGGTATCTTTATTTTGATTAAAGATAAAGGTCCATTGCTATATAAACAAAATAGGGAAGGCATTTTTAGAAAAAAAATTAATATAACTAAGCTTAGGACGATGGTCCCAAATGCCGAAAAAAATGGAGTGCAATGGTCAGTTAATAATGACAAGAGAATAACTTCTGTTGGAAAAATATTAAGAAAATGGAGAATTGATGAATTACCCCAATTGCTATCAGTTTTAAAAGGAGATATGAGTTTAATAGGTCCTAGACCTGAGAGAGAAGAATTTAATAATATCCTAGAGAAAAAAATCCCAAACTATAATTTAAGAACTTTTATTAAGCCTGGTTTGAGTGGATGGGCTCAAGTAAATTATTCCTACACTGCTTCAATAAATGATTCAAAAAAGAAACTCGGTTATGATTTATTCTACATTTGTAATTATTCAATATTCCTTGATATATTAATACTTTTTAAGACCATCAAATTGATTTCAAATGGGAAGGGATCAACCCCCTATGAAAGTTGAATTTTGAAAAAATCAAATTTAAAATATGAAAATTAATAAATATAAAAAAGATGAAATTATAAGCATAATTTTACCCACATATAACTCATTAACTACACTTAAAAGATGCATTAAATCAATATTAAATCAGAAGTTAAAATATCAAATAGAACTTATCATAATTGATGATAATTCAAGCGATGGAACAAATAAATTTATTAGAGATCTTAAATTTTCAAATAAAAATAAAATTAAAATAATTCAAAACAAAACAAATAAAGGTGTCGGTTATTGTAGGCGAAAAGGGATTAAGAGCTCCCAAGGTTTTTATGTCGCTTTTATAGATGCAGATGATTATTGGTTACCAAACAAGCTATCAAAACAAATTGATTTTATGGTGAAAAATAAAATAAGATTTTCTTTTTCTGAATATCTTATTGAAAATGGTAATCATAATAAAAAATTAATTCATGTAAGTAAACCATCTACAATTTCTCTTGAGCAAAATAAATATATCAATAATATTCCTAACTCAACAACTGTCATAACAAGTTATTTAGCAAAGAAATATAAATACCCAAACTTAAGAGTTAGAAATGATTACTTATATTGGAATACTCTTTTGAAAGAAGAAAAAAATTTAAAAGCTTATAATATAAACCCGGGGAAAGTATACAGCGTATACGGCTGTTCAAAAGGTATTTCAAGTAATAAACTAAACTTAATAATTCATCAATGGAAGTTATACAGACTTCATTTTAAATACTCAAGATTAGACTCTTTGAAGGGCTTATTTTATAATTTCCTACTAAATTTGAAAAAAATCACAATATCTCATTTAGGAAAAAAATTAGTCAAAACAATAAAGCTTAAAATTTAGTTGACCTCCGACCATGCTATCTTGTTAGTATCGGTTTTGATAAAAATGATAATTATAAAAAATAAATATTATTTTTACGCAATTTTTTTTGGAATTATCGAAAAAATTTTAATTTTTGTTTTGTTTATATTTCCAATAAGAGCAATTAAATCTGTAATTGATAATAGCACAGGTAGACAATTAGAAAAAATTATTGACTATCTAGGCATAGCAATAAGAAATCAAAATGATCTAATTATATGTTTTACTTTAATTTTTATTTTATTACTATTGTCAGAAATTATAGTTAATAAGTTAAAAGTCTTTTTTATTGATTATATAAAAAAAACTAAAACAAATTTTCAAAAAAATTCTTCCTTAAAGAAAAATTTAAAAAAACTAAAAGACGTAGACCACCATATTGATATCAGAATATTTACAGGTTATTTTATATTTCTTTTTATATTTCTAGTTTTTTACGATTTATCGATAGCTAGCTTAATTATATTTAGTGGATTTATTTCCTTTTTCCAATATAGACGATTAGAAAAGTTAATCCAAAAAGAAAAATCATTTTTAGAAACAAATGAAGAATTAAATTTAACTATTGAGGAAGAATATGAAAAAAAATTTATTTTAAATAAATTAATTTCAAAATACAAAGATTCTAAAGTGATTGTAAAAGCAACAACAAATACTATAACTATGATGTTTATTATGTATATTTTATTTTTCAGAGAAGATAAAACCTCTACATCAATAATTTTTATTTTCATAACAAGACTTTGTTTAAATCAAGTTGATCAAATTGTTTCAAGATATCAAAGAAAAAAA
>MDSZ01217267.1_pt1 | contig 10561 bp, 11 predicted proteins | sample 811201 | NCBI WGS metagenome assembly MDSZ01 (sample SAMN05326647, study PRJNA326480) | marine metagenome | isolation source: seawater | place: Indian Ocean: North | collected 2010
TAACAGTAATTTTTTTATTGTATTTAAATTCTTTTTTAATTTTTTTTGGTGAGTAAAAGTCTTGAATAATTATAAATGAATTTTTTTTTGTAATTCTAAGGATTTCTTTTTTAATTTTTTTATAGTCAGACTCATCACAAACGTAGAGACAAAAACCAAAAATAACTATATCAAAATAATTTTTATTAAATGGTATTTTATCTGCAGTTCCTTTTTTACAATAAATTTTATTTTTATTTGACTCTGCCACTGATAAATCAGAAGGATCTACACCAAAACAATATACATTTCGTTTTCTTAATTTTTTTAATCTAGTAGAGTTACCACAACCAACTTCTAAAATTCTTACCTGTTTATTTTTATAAAATTCTTTGATAATTTTTAAAATTTCAATGGAAACTATGTCATTATTATAGTTTCTATTTGATATTTCTTTTTTATTTCTAATAAGCCACTTATCACCTTCGCCTGATAAAAAAAATGCTTTTTGACTCATAATTTTATTATTGGATGTGAAAAATCTTTAATTTTTTTTAATATAGTATCTGACCAAATATTAGCTTCTTTATAATTAATATTTTTCTTGTTAAATCTTTTTGACAAATAAGTTTTATTTTTAATTTGGATATATTTTCCAGATTTAAGTAGCAGAGATTTATGGCCATTTTTTTGTTTAAAATTATATATCTTAAATTTTTTATAATGATGATTTCTTAATGCAAAATTTTTTGATGGAGTAAAATCTCTTAAAAACAAGTATCCATCGTCTTTTAAAAGCCAATCTATTGATGAAAGAGTAGGGATAATAGCATCTCTATCAATCCAGGATAAAACATCATCACATATAATTAAATCAAATTTCTTATAATTTTTTTTATTAATAAAAAAAAAATCAGACTCTATGAAAATTTTGTTTTCAATTTTTAAATTAAAAAATTTTTTTGAAAATTTACAAGCTTTATTTGATGCCTCAACCCCTCTTACATTACATTTAAAATTTTTTTTTAAGTAGAATAATAGGTCACCTACAAAGCAGCCAATCTCTAAAACATCTTTTTTTTTAAGATTTATATTAGACAATAAGTAATTTAAAATTTTTATCTTTTCTTTTCTTAGTTTCCTTTTAGTAACATGAATATACTCCTTATCATCATTTTTTTTCCACCTATCATAATAATTGTCTGACTCAAATTTTTTATAATAAAAATCTTGTAAATTTTTCATATTATAATCTTTTTATATCTTCATTCGCCCATAACCAAGCTTTATTCATGTTCACAGGATAAAAATTGTATCGATTATATATTTTAGAAGATAATTTTTTTACAAAATTTTTTGAGGAAGTTTTTGCTTCGTCAAACCATTTAGGGCTTGGATGATATACTTCTCTAGATAATTTCAAATCAATTAAATCTATCTCATAATTAAATATTTTTGAGAGTTCTTTATTTAATTCCTTTTTCTTTTGTGGGATATTTTTAAATTCCTTTACTAAAATTTCTATTTGAAAAAAATTATAGTTTTTATCTTTTATGGAAAAATTTTGGGTTATTCTATTTAGATAGTATATTTTATCATTTAATAAAAGTGCCTCTGAAAAATTGATGTTACTATTTTTATTTATTTTAAATAATCCATTATAAAATTCTCTTTTTGATTTTTTAATTTTATTTAATAATGAAGTAGATGAATATTTTAAAAAAAAAATTGATGAAATACAAAAAAATATTTTTGTATTTTTTTTATCGTAAATAATATTCTTTCCATCTTTTTTAAGTACTTTTAAATCTTTTCTATTTTCAATTAAAATTTTTGAATTAGTTATTACTTTAACATTGTTTTTTTTTAATACTTTTTTAATTTCTTGTTTAATAGAATAAAAAATTCCTTTTGTGGGTATAAAATAGCTTGTATATTTTTGATTTTTTCTAAAATTATCTCTAAATATATCACCTTCATCTAAACTTTTATGTCTAGTACTAGCAGGTAAAAAATATGGTAAAAAAAAATTCTCAGCAATTTTTAAATTATCTGAATATCTAAAGGCATTTTTGTAAATTTTACTTAAATACTTTTTTTTAAAAAAAAAATTAAAATTCTGATTTGAATAGTTTTTCAGATTTTTTTTAATAAATATATTTTGAAGTTTTTTTGGATATTGATTAAAATAATCATTATAATCAACTGTGCATCTATCGTAAATTAATTTTTTTTTCATTGGAATTTTCTTCAGCTTGACTCCAATTGATAACAGAAATGAAATTAAATTTTTGCTCCTTGGATAATCTATGCCATGAAAACCATTATTAATTAAATACTTATTTATTTTAATTGGCTTTAGACTCGAAAGTATATCATCTGAGTTTTCAATAATTTTTACTTTGTATTTTTTTTTACTAGCCAATAAAGCTAAAATACAGCCATAAAGACCTCCACCCACAATTAAAAGCTCTTTTTTTCCAGTCATAAAATGAACATTATTTATTTTAATCTATAAAATTAATTATATATTAATTTAACCAACATATAACAAATGAAATTCCAAATATCTAAAAACTATTTTAAAAATCAAACGATATTTATTACTGGTGGTACAGGTTCCTTTGGAAAAAATATGGTTAACTATTTAATTAAAAATCATAAAAATTTAAAAAAAATAATTATTTATAGTAGAGATGAACTTAAACAGTTCGAAATGGCAAATAAATTCAGTCAAAGTGAAAAGAATAAAATTAGATTTTTCTTAGGAGATGTTAGAGACAAAGAAAGATTAAAGATAGCTTTAGAGGATACAGATTATGTGTTTCATGCAGCAGCCCTAAAACAAGTTCCAAGTTCAGAATATAATCCTACTGAAACTATTAAAACTAATATTATAGGTTCTCAAAATTTAATAGAGGCATGTCTAGAAAATAACAAAATTAAAAAAGTATTAGCTTTGTCTACAGATAAAGCTTCATCACCAATAAATCTATACGGAGCCACCAAGCTTTGTGCTGATAAATTGTTTATAGCTGCAAACAATTTTAAAGGTAATAAAAAAATTACTTTTTCAGTTTTAAGGTATGGAAATGTTTTTGGAAGTAGAGGATCAGTTCTAGAAACTTTTTTAAAATCAAAAAAAAATAATACTTTTAAAATTACAGATAAATCCATGACTAGATTCAATATTACTATTAATGAAGCAATTGAGTTAGCACTTTTTTCTCTACAAATTTCAAAAGGGGAAGAAATAATAGTACCAAAATTACCCTCTTACAGAGTGATTGATTTAGTAAAAGCAATTTCAAGTAAACCAAAAATTAATATTATTGGAATAAGGCCTGGTGAAAAAATTCATGAGGAATTAATTGCAGAGAGCAATGCTTTAAATACCGTTGAGGCTAAAAATTTTTATATTATTTTGAAAAGTTTATCTGGACCAATTTATAATTATTACATTAAGAAATTTAAAAGTAAGCGAGTTAAAAAAAATTTTTCATATACCTCGGGTAATAACAATTACTTTTTAAACTCAAATAATATAAAAAAATTGATAGGTAGATATAATTAGTATTTTTGAATGTTAAAAATAGGTATCTTATCTAACAATAATGATTATTTGCTACCATATTTAATTAAGGAAGTATCAATTTTAAAAAACATAGAATTTTACGTATTTATAGCTGTTAAGAAAAAAAATAAAATTAAAGATAAAAAAATTTTTGCCGAAAGAACTGGAAATTTTTTTTTTAAAAAAAAATATAAATTTAATAATATTAAAAAATATCAAGTTAAATCACACAATTCCGATGAGTTTTTAAAAATAATCAATAAACTTAAAATTGATTTTTTATATAATTCTGAAACTCCTAATAAAATAAATTCAAAAATAATAAAATCTACAAATGGAATTATAAATATTCATCCTGCTATTTTACCAAATTATAGAGGCTGTACAGGTTTAGAGTGGTCACTTTATAACAATGAACCAATTGGTATAACGGCACATTTAATGAATAAAAAATATGATGCTGGACCAATTATTAAAACACTAATAATAAAATTCAAAAAAAAGGATATTAAAAAATATTCAGATATAAGAATAAAAGCTTACCTAAATTCATTTTTACTAGCTAAGAAAATTTTTGAGAATATCTCTAATAATAAAATAAAATTTATTGAGCAAAATGAGAAAAAAGCAAAATATTACAGAGTTATAGATAAAGAAAAATTAAATAAAATCAAATTAAAGATAAAAAAAAAAATGTATGATTTTAATAAAAAAAATTTAATTTAATAATAATTAAAATGATTTTAAAAGTTATAAAAAATTTAGTGCCTCGATTTGTTTATGTTAGAAGACAAGAAAATAACAAAGAAAATTTAATTCCCAGATTACTTAATAAAAACGACGATACTTTGGATAAAACAATGGAGTGGTGGGAAAAAGATCTTTTTACAAAAATTAAAAGATATTATCATTTTAGATGGTTTGGTATTACATGGTTTAAAATTCCAACTTACGAAAGTCTTAATCAAACTTATTTTAAAGATGTTAGCCATATACTAGATGTATTCAAAAAATTAGAAAATGAAAAAATTATACCAAAATTAACTAAGACTTCAAAAATTTTAGAACCTGGTTGCTCTGTAGGACAAAATTTATGGTATTTAAAAAAAAAATATGATTGTAATATTTATGGAATAGATATTTCAAAGTCTGCAATTACGAAGGCTAAAGAAAATTTTAAAAATTTAGATAATATTTTTTTTGAAACATGTAATGTCCTTAAAACAAAATATTTTGATAACTTAAGTGATAATTTTTTTGATGTTATTATAGTAAGAAATCATCTTTTAAATATACCATTTTCATCGAATAAAATTGATTATGTAGAAATTTTGAAACAAAAAAGTAAATGCCTGATTGTTATGGAACAATTTAAAGAGAATTATTTTCAAACGAACGTTTTCCATGAGGGCAAATATGTCCTGTCTTGGGAAGATTGGTCTAAAGAATACAATTTAAAAGAATTTTATGTTGAGGATCTGAAAAGATATAGAGCAAATTCTCCGAATGAGAAAGTTTATTATTCTCTAAAAAATACTTAAAAAAGTAAATTTAAATTTTAAAAATGAAGAAAAAAAAAATAATTATTTTATTTACGAAAAACTTTGATTTATTCTATTATAAAAATATTTTAACTCAAATTATAAAAAGCAATCTAAGTTTCGAATTATGGAATTTAACTTTTATTAAAAAAGGAAAATTTAAAAATTATCAATATATTAAAGAAAAAAAAATTAAATTTAATAATACCAGTTACAAAGTTGAGAAGATTAAAAATATTGAAAGTTTTTATAAAAAGGTAATTTTAACAAAAAATTCATATTTTTTATCTCTTGAGCCTCTTGAAAATAAAGTAATTTTTAAAAAAAAAAAATTTTTAGCAAAAATATATAAAAATTTTGGAATTTTACATACAAATGATGATCTGTTTGTAAACTTTTTAAATAAAAATTACTTAGAATTAGAGAGTTACAAGCCAACAATATTCTGCATAAGTAAACATAAATATTCTAAAATTTTTTCTCATTTAAAACAAAGACTTGATAAAAAAGTAATACAACAATTACAAAAACAAAAAAAAATTTTTACAGGTTATTTTTATTTTAAAAAATATTTTAAAGATCAAAAAGAAAAAAAAAAATTTGTTTTATATTTACCTTATTATTCGAATTTATCATTTAGAGATAAAAATTTTAATTGCGCTGTAGCTTTTAGCAAGCTTTATGAAAATAAAAGAAAAGATGAAAATATTATAAAATTTATAATAAAAAAAATATTTATGATGTTTATTATATTTAAATCATTAAAAGCCATAAATATCTTTTTTTTCTACAATGAAAAAAAAATTTTAAAAAAAACTTTTGAATTATGTAAGTTTAATAATCTAAAACTTATTGTTAAATCAAGAAAAAAAAATACGCTTAATAATTATCACTATAAGTTCAGTGATGATGTTATTGTAGATGATCACAGTAAACAAAATCCAAATTATCTGGATGAATTGCTTCCAAAAACAAAATTGGTAGTTTGTTATTCCTCACAAGCAATTTATGAATGTGTTTTCCACAAGGTACCTGTGTTAAATATAAATAACTTACAATATACTTTGATTAAACGAGATATTGGATTAATAGATCACAAAGATAATAGTGAGTTTAATTTTAAAGGAATTGTCGATTTGGTAAATGTAAATGATTTCATGTCAAGAATATCCAAATTAAATAAAAATTATATAACTTATTCCGATTTACAAAGAAAAAAATATATGGATGAAATTTTAAACTTTAAGAAAAATAATGTAAGTGAAAAAAAAATCATTGATTTAATAAAATAAACCTAATGGTAGATATAGAAACAATTATCTTGGGAAAAAGAAGTTTTTTGACGAAAGAAATTAAAAAAAAAGTTAAAAAAGTTAAAGTAATTTCTTCAGAACAAATTAAAAAATTTAGTGTAAAAAATTATAAGTTCAAAAAAATAAATATAATTATCAACTTATTTCACCCCACATATGCTATAATTGAAAATAAAAAAAATTTTAAAAAATTAAGTATTGATTTAGTTTTTGAATTTTTAAATAAAATACATCCTAATAAAATAAATAAGATTATTTATACTAGCTCATCAGTAGTTTTTTATAATATTAGAAATCGTAAAGCACATAGGTTTCAATACTTTAAAATGAAGAAACTAGTTGAAAAAAAATTGGCTTTATTTTGTAAGAGATTTAAGATTGAGTTAATCATATCAAGACCTTTTAATATTTATGGTAAAAATGATAAATATTCTATTATTCAAAAACTTAAAAATCATAAAAAAAATAGTTCAAATTTAACAATATTTAATAACGGTAATTCTGTAAGGGATTTTATTAATGTTGAGGATGTTGCTAAAGTATATGGCGCCTTAATTAAAAAAAAATTTGTAGGTATAATAGGTATCGGTACTGGAAGAGGTGTTTCTATAAGACAATTAGTTGAAAAAACTGGTAATATTAAAAATGTAACTTTTTCAAATAAAAAAAATTTTGAATTACCAAAATCTATATGCAATACAAAAAAATTATCAAATATAGTTAATATAAATAAATTTAAAAAAGTCGAAAGTTATTTTAATAACAAATAAATTATTTAATAATATATGAAAATATCTTTTGGATCTAAAATTAAAAAAACTGCTTGGGGTGGCGGAAATCAATTTCTAATAAATATTTCAAATTATTTAAAATCAAAAAATATAGAAGTTGTTTATGATTTAAATGATCATGATATTGATATAATCGTCTTAATGGACCCTAGAATCGACAGCTCTTCTTCGACTTTTAATCATATAGATATTGATAAATATTTAAAATTTAAAAATAAAAATGCAATTATCATTCATAGAATCAATGAATGTGATGAGCGAAAAGGAACAAATTATGTAAATAAAAATTTGATTGATGCTAATAAATTTGCAGACTATACGATTTTTATTAGTTCTTGGTTGAGAGAACTTTTAAATAAAAATAAAGAATTCAAAGACTCATCGGTAATTTTAAATGGTGCAAATAAAAAAATTTTTAGTTTTTCAAATTTTAATAAAAATCCTGAAAGAAGAATTAAAATTGTAACTCATCATTGGAGCGCTCATAGAAATAAAGGTTTTGAAATATATGAATATTTAGATCAATTATTAGATGAAAAAAATTTTTCAAAATTAGTTGAATTTACTTTTATAGGTAATTTACCAAAAAATTTTAAATTCAAAAATGCAAATTTTTTTCCCCCTAAAAATGGGAAAGAATTAGCAGATAAAATCAAAGAAAATGATGTTTATTTAACCGCCTCATTAAATGAGCCTGGAGGAAATCATCAAAATGAAGGATTAAATTGTGGTTTACCTGTGTTGTATTTAAATAGCGGTTGTATGGAGGAATACTGCAAAGGATATGGTCTAAATTATGAAAAATATTTGTTAAAAAAAAAAATTTTCGAAATTCAAACTAATTACAATTATTATAAAGAAAAATTAAAAACTTACCCCTATAATTCTGATTTTATGTGTAAAAATTATTTAGATATTTTTGATAAATTGATGAAAAATCGGAAAGAAATTTTAAAAAATCGTAGATTTCCAAAAATAAATTTTTTTACAAGGCTTAAATATAAATTGAATTTAAAATTTTTTTAATGAGGTTTGCAATTATAGGTGCTGGTTTTTTTGGTCTTTCAATTGCAATTAAGATTAAAGAAAAATATCCAAATTCAATGGTATCAATATTTGAAAGAGAAAAAGATATATTAATGGGTGCCAGTGGTAAAAATCAATTTAGATGTCATTTAGGTTACCATTACCCAAGATCAGAAAATACTATTGAAGAGTGTAAAAAAAGTTTTGAAGAGTTTAATAAATATTTTTCTGGATGCTATATAAACAGCAAAAATTACTATGCAATTTCAAAAAACAATTCTCTAACAAATTTTGAAACATATAAAAAAGTTTTAAAAAAAAATAAATTGAATTTTAAAATTTGTGAACATGATTTATTAAAAAAAAAAAATATAGAAGGAACAATTCTAGCCGAAGAAAAATTAATTAATATTAGTTTAATTAAAAATAGATTTAAAAAAATAATAAAAAAAAATGGAATAAAAATTCATTTTAATAAAGATATAAATATAGAAGAAAAATTTACAAAAAAATATGATAAAGTTTTTTTATGCACTTATGATAATAATAATAATAACCTAAAAAAAATTATTACTGAAAAGAATAATTATTATTATCAACTAGTTGAAAAAATTATAACCAAAACCCCTAAAGAATATAATAATAAAAGTTTTGTAATACTTGATGGACCATTTATGTGTATAGATCCTTATTATAAAAATAATTTATCAATTTTAGGTAGTGTCAAAGACTCTGTAATAAGATCTAAGTTAGGAAAATATCATAATTTTGATCAAAACTTTAAAAATATAAATTCTAAATATTTGCATTATTTGCCTAACTTAAAGTTTCCAATAATAAAAAAGAAATTTGAAAATTATTTTCATGGTTTTGAAAAAACAGAATACTTTAAGTCATTTATTGTAGTTAGATGCACAATTAAAAATATTAATGATGAAAGAATAACAAAAGTAAATACTTCAAAGAATATTATTAAAATTTATTCAGGTAAGTGGATAAGCTGCATGCAAACAGCAAATTATATTTTGAGAAATATTTAGATTATATGAATTTTATATTAATTGGAAAAGGTAAATGGGGAAAAAAATTATATAAGAACCTCTTAAAGATTGGCAAAGTTCAAGGAGTAGTAACAAGTAAAAATGATGTTAAAAATTTTAATTTAAACAATATCGATTGGGCCATTGTATCAAGCCCCAATAAATTTCACTTTAAATATGTAAAATATTTTTTAGAAAAAAAAATAAATGTATTTTGTGAAAAACCATTAACAGAAAGTATTATTTTAACAAAAAAGTTAATTAAACTAGCAAAAATCAATAAAACTAAACTTTACATCAGTGATATTGAAATTTTTAAAAATAAAAAGATTAAAATTAGCAATCAAAATAATATTAATAGAGGCAAAAAGTCTTATTATAGTTTTGCTAAAACATTGAATGCATTAGCATATCATGATTTCTATTTATTAAATAAATATATCTCTACCAAAAAGAATAAAATTAAAATTCTAAAAAAAAACAACTATTGTTACCAGTTTAAAATTATCACTAATAAATCAATTTTTTATTTTAATTATAATTTAAATAAATATTCTAAACATAAAATAAATAATACTTTTTTTGACTCAAAAAAAAATTATATCTCTATTATGTTAAAAAAAGTTTTTTCTAAAAAAGTAAATTTTAATAATAATCAAAAACGAGCATTAGACACGTGTATATTGATTGATAAAATATTGAAAAAATGAAAATTCTTTATGTAATAAATAGTCTATCTAGTATTACCAAAGTTCATGAATTTTATATTTTTATCAATACTCATCAAAATAAAAAAATTGAATTAACTTTAAATAGTAAAGTATTTGTAAATATTTCTAGTCTGGATAGTGGTCCAAGAGCCAAAGAAGAGGCGTTTCAACTTGATATGTCAGTTTTATCTATGTCTCACATAGGATCATCAGATTTAATAGAAACAGGAAAAAATAGAGAAATAGCAAAAAATATTGACGATATATCTAACAAGCTAAAAAAAATGTTAGACAATTATGATAATTATAGTCTAAACACATTTGAAAAGTATTTAAAACTGGAATTAAAGATGCCTAATTTGATCAACAACATAAAGATAAATTATAATAAAAAACTTAATGCCTAAAAAAGCTTTGATTACTGGAGTTTCAGGTCAGGATGGGGCTTATTTATCTAAATTGTTACTTGAAAAAGGATATCATGTAATAGGGGGAGATAGAAGAGTAGCCAGCAATACTTTTTGGAGACTTAAAAAATTAAAAATTTTAAATGAAGTAGAAATTATTAATTTTGATATTTGTGAGCA
>MDSZ01050802.1_pt1 | contig 10560 bp, 20 predicted proteins | sample 811201 | NCBI WGS metagenome assembly MDSZ01 (sample SAMN05326647, study PRJNA326480) | marine metagenome | isolation source: seawater | place: Indian Ocean: North | collected 2010
ACAGGACATTTAACTTTATGTAAGACTCCTTCTCAGTTGATGGAGATAGTAGATAAAGTAAATAGAGATTATATTATAAAGAAGGATTCTCCTTACGGTAAAGGAGATACTGCGAAAAGAGTAAAACAAATATTATATGATAACGGTAATTCTCAATTGTTACAAAAGAGCTGAATATCTAAAAGAGCAGATTGAGGCTATAAGAAATCAATCAGTTGCCCCAGAAGAGATTATGATATGGTCAAATAGACCAGAAGAAGGACAGCAATATAATTTAGATGATTTAGGAGTAAAAGTAGCATACAGTAATACTAATATGAAATTCCATGCAAGATTCGCATATGGATTATTAGCTAAAACTGAATATGTAGCTTTTTTTGATGATGACACTATCCCAGGTAAGGATTGGTTTAAGAATTGTCTTGCTTGTATGAAGACAGGCAATTATATTCTAGGATCAGCAGGAGTTAGATTAGAAGGAGATGCTTATGATCCTTGTAAGAAGGTAGGATGGAATGGGTACTTAAGTAATCAATTAGAAATGGTTGATTTAGTTGGACATGCATGGTTTATGAAAAGAGATACTTTAAAATATTTATGGCAAGAGTATCCTATCTCTTGGGAAAATGGAGAAGATATTCAACTATCAGCTTTTGCTTATATGAATGGCGGTATAGAAACAGCTGTACCTCCACACCCCGACTTTAATAAAGACTTATGGGGTAGTATAAAAGGGTATGAAAAAGGAGATGATAAAAATGCATCTCATTGGAAAAGTAATCATGCGCCTTTAAGAAATCAAATCTGTAAAGAATTATCTGACAGAGGATATAAAAGAGTATTAAAAAGAAAATGAAAAAGATATTAGTAACAGGAGGAGCTGGCTTTGTAGGTTCTAATCTTATAAAATTATTATTAGAGAAAGGACATAAAGTCACTTCATTAGATAATTACGATTCAGGTACTGAATTAAATCATCATAAAGGAGCAGATTACATTCCTGGAGATATAGATTTAATTAACATAATGGATAAGGATTACGATATAATTTATCATTGTGCAGCATTATCAAGAATCCAACCTTCATTTAATGACCCAGATGAGACATATAGAGTAAATACTTTAGGTACTCAAAAGGTTTGTGAATTTGCTAGAAAGAATCAAATTAAAATAGTTTATGCTGGTTCATCATCTAGACATCATGATCCTTATCAATCACCTTATGCAGCTTGTAAATACATGGGAGAAGAAGTTTGTAAGATGTATAAGAAAACTTATGGTATGGATATAGAGATAGCAAGATTTTATAACGTTTATGGTCCAGCTGAAATAGTTGATGGTGATTGGGCGGCAGTTATAGGAATATGGAGAAGACAAATTAGGGAAGGTCAACCTATTTCAATTGTTGGAGATGGAGAGCAAAGAAGAGATTTTACTCACGTAGAAGATATTTGTGATGCATTATGGAGAATAGGAATGAAAGAAGAAGTACATGATGATGCATGGGAATTAGGAACTGGTACAAATTATTCTATAAATGAAGTTTATAAGATGTTTAGAGATCATTTCGGTAATACTTCTTATATTGACTATGTTAGATTACCAGACCAAAATGGTAACTATAGAAAGACGTTAAGAGAAAATGATGATGCTTTAGAGAGATTAGGTTGGAAACCTGAAGATAAATTATTATCTTATATTAAGAGCTTATGAATTTAGTTATATATACAGCATTATTTGCAGATCCAGATCTACCGTTAGAGGAAGTTGGGAGATTTTTTCCTTTTACTCATGATAAAGGAGATGTAAAGTATGTTGCTTTTACTAATAGAAAAGATTTAAAATCTGATTTCTGGCAGGTAATAGTAATGGATAAACCAGATGCAATGTCTTGGAGAATGATGTCAAGATATTTAAAATGGAATCCATCAAAGATTAAGTTACCTAAACATACTCATTCTTTATGGATGGATTCTCAATGTTACTTTAAGTATGAACCTAAAGCTATTATTGAGCATTATTTAAAAGATGGAATGCATACAGCTATACATCATCATACAGATCTTAGGAGTGTTTATGTAGAAGGTATGGTAACATCGTATGCTTATATGAATGATAAACCTTCTATTGTTAATAAGCAATTAGAAAGATATCATGAGGAAGGTATGCCTTATCAATATGATCATTTTGAAACTGGGATACTTATAAGAAAGAACTGTAAAGAATCAATAGAATTTTCTGAACAAGTATATAAAGAATTAGAAACTGATAGTATTAGAGATCAGATTTCTACTCCTTATGTTGTATGGAAGAGAAGAGAGAATGGTGATAAAGGAATATTAACGATAACTGAATCGTTTACTGCTCATCAAGGACAGTTACCATTTAATAAATCTCAGATATTCTTTACTGAACCTAAACCTAGTGAAAAATTAAAAGAAGATTTAACTAAAAGATGAAAAAATTAATTATAGAATTTACTGACTTAGAAGGTAATGTTGAAGAGATAGAATTCGTTACTGATAGAAGTATAGACTGGACTGTTCAGCAATGGTCTAGAAATAGAAGAGTAGCGAGTTATAAAGTAATTAGCGAAAATTCTGTAAATAATAAAGGAATGCTTTTAGACTAACTATTTATATAATATGAAACAGCTAGAAAAATATATTAAAAAGACCTTAAGTGAAGCAGCAAAGATTAATTTTGCTGGTCATAAGTTTTTATTGAAGGTAGATACTAATGAAGATCCACAGAAGAAAGGAGTTAAAGTTCAATTCCTTCCTACACAATTTGGTTCCATTACTCCTACAGAACAGAATGATATTGCTATCGAACTTGAAAAGAGATTATCAAAAGGGTTAGAGCCATTTGATATGAAAGTAGAAAGAGATAGAAATTTAAAAGACAAAACTATTGTCGGCTTTTTCATTTACATTGAATACTTTGATAGAATTATCAGAAAAGCTTTATCAGGGCAGAATCCTGCTCAAGATGCAGTTGATTCAGTAGACGAGCCAGCCGAGGTTTAAAACCTTACTTATGGTAACTCCGAATAAGAAAATTAGAGAAGTTCTATTCTCTTTACATCCTATATCATATAGAATTCGTACGAAAGGACTAGATAAGAAAGCTATGGACAAAAAGTTATTTATCGAAATAGTAGCTCAATTAAAGAAGATTGATGAAAGAAGAGACTTTATGCACGAAGAGATAGGAATGGATATGACTCAATATGAAGATCAATTCTTTGCAGTTATAGAAAACCTTATGAAGATGACCTTTAATAAACATCAATTAGGACTTATTCAAACTTACCTTTATACTTTATTACCAGACAAGTCTTGGGATGGTAAAATTACTGTTGAGGTAGGAGCAAATAAAGAAGAAAAGGTTTTGAACTTTAAAACTGCTGAAGACGTTTGGACTGTTATTCAGAGATTTAAAGATAAATAATGGATTTAGAGTTTTATAACGAACACGGATGGGTTCACATACCCAATATTATTCCACCAGATTATTTAGAAGCAGCAAAGGCTACCGGCCCTAGACTAGTGCAGTGGGGTAGAAGCCAAATGCAAGCTGGTAAACCTACTATAGCAGGTCCTCCTAATCATAATGTACATGTCGGTTGTGCAGGAGCATATGAAGGAGTATTAATGAATTTATATACTTCTAAATTTTCATATGATTTAGCAACTTCACTAATAGGTAAAGAAGATATATTTTTATTTAATGACCAAATGGTATATAAATTTCCAGGTGATGAAGTAGTATTTGGTGCTCATTATGATAATCAATTTGGTAATGAGAATAAAGATGGAAAGATGCACACAGTTAATATCAGTTGGATATTGGATGATATGACAGAAGAAAATGGAACTTTACGATTAAAAAGTTTAAAAACAGGAGAATGGACAACAGTTTACCCTAAAGCAGGAGATATTATAGCTATTAATGGTAACTGTTATCATGAATCTGGACCTAACAATACCGATAAACCTAGAGGATTATATGCCTGTGTTTATTCAGAAAGTCAAATAAATTTAGCTAAATATTATACCGATCCTTTTTTAGTAAAAGATAATTCAAGACAACATATTCATACCTTAGTAGAGGATATAGTAGTTCAACAATTTGCTGGGTTCAAAGAATACTTTAGAAGATTTTTAGAGGTTAATAATTTTAGTAGAATATTAGAGTTAGGAACAGCTAGAGGAGGACTAACTTATTACCTGTCTACTATCTTTGACGGTCCTATTATCTCAGTTGATAATGTAACAAAAAATATAGATAAGAAAGTTTATAACGTAGCTAATATTATGGAAGCTGACCATATGAGCGTTAAGACTAGACAATTTTTGCAAGATGAATTTATTTCATTAGAAGGTAAAACTTTAGTATTATGTGATGGAGGAGATAAACCAGCCATATTCAATGCTTACTCTGATTTAATAAAAGAAGACGATATTATCGCTGTTCATGATTATTTTGAAACTAAAGAAGAATGGAACAATCAAGATGCATGGGGATGGTGTGAATGTACTAAAGAGGATATAGTTTCCGGAATAGAGAATAATAATTTAATTGAACAGGATTCTTATATGAGAAATATAGCTTGGGTAGTATTTAAAAAAACTAGTAAAAAAGTTGCTATTCCGAATTTTTCTTCTTATATTTAATCGTTAAATTTTAAAAGGTTATATTATGCAAAAATTAAAAATGATTCCCTGCCCTAAATGCGGCAATGATTTCCCAGAAAAAAGAAAAGAATTAGGTTATCACGTTTGTGTTAACTGTTCTACAACTAAACCTGTAGTAGGTATTACTACTGTTGAAGGTACTGGAGATCATACCTGGAATGATATCATTATAATGGATCAAGATAGAGCGTTAGCTATTCAAGCGAAAGCAGATGAATTAGCTGGTAAGAAGAGTACTGGAGTAGAGATACTTGATTTTGATAATGAACCAAATGAGAACGAAGTATCTCAGTCATTAAAGGATGGTACTAAAAATCTTCTAGAAGGAGACGAGATTGAATATGATATATTTGATCCTGACAAAGAACCAGAAGGTATTAAAGGTATAGACTATTAATGGCAAGACCATCTAAAATATTAACCAAAGAGGATATTCTGAGAGCTCAGAAGAACACTAGATCTAATATGGCAGCAGCCAGATACTTACATGTATCATACCCTCATTATAAGAAGTATGCTAAAATGTATAAGAATGATGAAGGTGTTACTTTATTAGAGGCTCATAAGAATCAAGCCGGTGAAGGTATACCAAAGTTTGCTGTAGCCGGTATTGATAATATTCCTTTGATGGATGTTTTAGAAGGAAGAGTTCCAATCGAACATTTTGATCCTAGAAAAATAAAAGCTAGACTTTTAAGTGAAGGTAAGTTAGTAGAGGTATGTAATAGATGTGGCTTTTCAGAAAGAAGAGTAACTGATCAAAAAATACCAATTATACTAAATTTTATTGATGGAAATAAAAAAAATTGGAATTTAGATAATCTTGAGTTTCTCTGTTACAATTGCTCGTATTTGTATGCAGCATCACCTATTGAGGAGAAACAAGCAGAGGCAATGGAAGATTACGTCAAAACTAAGAAAGATGAACCGGATTGGGAACTGGATGAGTACCAGAAGGAACATCTTAAAGAATTAGGGTTATTAGAGGATGAGAATCCTGGAGATGAGTATATCTCAAGACTGTAAACCTATTTATTATCATGGCAAAAAAGAAACCTAACAAGTTTTCTACTTGGAAAAAGAGAAAGCCACTGGAAAGAAAAGTTGCTGACGATTTAGTCAAGCAATCTGAACTTAATGAAAAATTAAGGGATAAGAAGATCGGGACATCCTTTCTCGATTTATTTTAACTAAAATTTTATATATGAGAAAAGTAACATTAGCAATGGCATTACTAGTAGTGTCTTCAGTCGTTATGGCCTTTACCAATTATAATGGTATGTTAAGACCAGTAGCAAAAAAAGTTGCAGAGTTACCAATAGCTTCGGAAATAGAAACAATAGAGATGGAGACGATCACTCCTGAGTTACCGAAGATTAAAATTAAAGATCACAGCTTATTTTTAAATGACATAGGTCATAGAGAATCAACTAATAATTATAAAGCAGTTAATCAATTTGGATACTTAGGTAAGTATCAGTTTGGAAGAGCTACTTTAAATGCATTAGGTTACGATGAGATTAGTAATAGAGAGTTTTTAGCTAATCCATCTATACAAGAAGAAGCAATGTATGCTTTATTAATACATAATAAGAAGATTTTAAGAAGACAGATAGAAAAGTATCACGGTACTACTGTTAATGGAATCTATATTACTGAATCTGGAATATTAGCAGCAGCTCATTTAGCTGGTCCTGGTAATGTAAAAAAGTTCTTCAGAAAAGGATATGAATTTCATGATGGTAATGGAACTAAAATGACCTCTTACATGGTAATGTTTAGTGACTATAAGTTGGAATTCTGATATATTCTTCTTATATTAATAGAAACAAAACGGTTATGATAGATTGTTGTATTTGCGGAGCACCAGTTACGGATGAGTTCGGACATAATCCTGATCCTATAGAGAGTAAAGGAAGATGTTGTACTAGTTGCAATTACAATCTTGTCATTCCTGCTAGATTAAAACAATTAACAAATGGCAGAGAAGAGAGGTTTAGAACATATTAATCTTATTAATGATTTCAATACCGCAGGGTGTTTAGAAATCTGTAAAGATGGTAATTGGGTTAGAGTTATTTCGAAAGACTTTAGAGCATTCAATGGTCCTAGAAGAATAACTGAACCTACTAAAGTTGAATTAGGTAATGTAAATGTTCCTATGAAAACTTATGATTACTACGGACCAGTTTATGAATGGGGTACTAATAATGAAGTAGCATTCACTAACTCAGGTTCTATAGAAGTAAGCAAAGGCTGGTTAGAGGCTAGAAAAATATCAGAAAGTAGAGGACAATAATGGTTAGATTACATTTTAGAGATACTAGAGATTTCGAAGGACTTTTTAAGAATAAAAAAAGGAATGTTACTGATGGTATAGTTTCCGGAATAGAAGAAGCTATGAAGCATAATAAAAAATCAGCTCCTTTATTTCAATTAACTTTTGATACTAGTGATAGAGCATATGAAATATCTCTTCCTCAAGTAGAATGGGTTAATGCATTAGAATCTTGTCTAGATCATTACCATGAATTAGGAGAAGCAGACGAGGCAATAGATACTTGGAAACTTTTAGAAGCAGCTAAAGCCTGGTAATGGATTTTATTATGGATAAATTTTATGAAGATACATATGATAAAGTTAGTAACTATCTAAAAGCTACTAATCTTGCAAGCTGTAAAAATTGTACTGCAGTTATTACTAATGAAGTAATAGAACTATGGAATGAACAAGGTCCTATATATGTAGACATTCAAGAAGTTATTGAACATATTATTAATGTAAAGCTTCTAAAGAAGGAACTTTGTATATAGTAATTAAAGTTACTAACCTATTTATAAATGGTTAGAAACATTACTAAAATACAAAGAAAATGCAAAAGATGCCTGAAATTCAAATATCAGACTTCTATATGGAGCTGCTTGGTTTTGCAATATCTATTCTGGTAATAATGTGGTTGAAGGATGCTATGGCTTCTTTATTAGAGTCATTAAAGTTTAGAAACAGTAAACATTTCAAAGAAGGAGATAAGGTTATTTTAGATGGACAAGATGCAATGATCATTAGTATCGGATGGTGGAAAACAGTATTCGGTATTTATGGTGAAAAAGGATACACCTGGAGATTTATATCTAATAAAAAGATAGAAAATATTAAGCTTGAAAAGATAGTAGATCCAGATCTTCATCCAGATACAGCTGAAGAAAAAGCTGAAAAATTACAGAAAGTACTTAATAAAAAAAGTTAAATTTTCCGGAAAATAACTGTGGAAATAGTTGCCTCCCCGAGATAATTATCATATATTAAGGTATATTAATAATAAAGGTTATGAATACAATTAAAATTTCTACTGTTAAAATGAAGGACATTAACTTTGATCCTTCTCTATTCCGTCCAATGAAATCTGGACGTGTTATCGATTCTCACTTCTCAAGTCAAGGTGGATTGATGAAAGGTACTAACTACGCTATCGTAGGTGATCCAGGTATTGGAAAAACTACTGTAATGTTAGATATGTTAGCTGATCTTCAGCTTCAAGGTAAAAAAGTATTATTTATCTCAGGTGAGATGAACCAGATTGATATGTTTGGTTACGTAAAAAGATTTCCTAAATTTGGTCATTTACCAATTTTATTTTTAGGAGATCATACTGAAGATAATAACTTACAAGTATTAGATTCTATTTTGTCTGAAGGATGGGACGTTGTTCTTATCGATTCTATGGCAGAGGTTCAGAATGCTGTTGTGGATACTCATAAAGGATGGATGTCATCTAAAAAAGCTGAGACTGAGTTATTGAACTTATTCGAAAAGCATAACTTAGGTGAAAATAAAACTAAGACTAATACTGCATTCCTAGTTATTCAGCAGGTTACTAAAGGTGGAGAGTTCGCTGGTAGTAATAGATTCAAGCATATGATGACTGGAATGGCTCACTTGAAATGGACTAAAGAAGGTGATAGAACTTTCTTCTTCTCGAAAAACCGTAGAGGTGGAGATATGTCCGTTAGATGTTTTAACTTAAGTACTCCTAATCGAGTTGGTTGGTTGGGTACGTTAGCAGTTGGTGAGTAATATGGCACTGTGGAATGTGAACGGAGAGTTGGTTTATTCGTCGGGGTCTCTTTCGATAGCCAACCCTCCTAGTAGCCTTTGGGTTACGAGACATACATATAAAGTACCATATAGTAATGTTGGTAAAGGAGGTTTCATAATGAGAGATGGTAAAAAGTATCATACTCCTTCTTATATAGAAGTTCATCCAGAAACTACTCATGATGATATAGAAGTAGAAAAGAAACCTTTTGAGGAATTATTTGTTGAGCCAAAGACTTGGACTTTTAAAAGTAGTTCTTCTGATAAAACTTATACTGTTAAGTATAATAAGCATGGCCAGTTAAGCTGTGATTGTTGGGGCTATATTGCTCATAGAAAATGTAAACACATAAAAGATGTTGCTAGAGAAATTAATGGATGAGTACGTTGAATGGAATGATAAGTTTTGTGATGCTCTTGATAAAGAAAATTATAAAGAAGCAGATCTGATCCATAAAAAATTAAATAAACTTACAGATAGGATAAATAAAATACTTTAGGAAATAGTTGCTTTTCCGGAATATTTTTCTTATATTGTAGTATATTAATAAAGGTTATGACAGAACAAAAAGTAAAAGATATTATCAACGAGGTTTATCCGAAGATAGAAAAGCATTATGGATATTCTAAATTTCATAATTGTACTCCTTGGGTAGAAACTCATTATAATATATATGCTCGTCATAGTGGAGAGCCTGAAGCTCAAGGAGAAGAGGATGGATGTCATGCTGAGTATGATAAATTAGACAATAGTATTGTTATCTATTGGCCTAATATGAAAAGTAGAAAGCATATCATTGAAACTTTGGTTCATGAATATCAGCACTACTTACAATCTCCTAGTTGGATGAAGAGATATTATGATATGGGTTATGAGTATCATGATCATCCTTATGAGCTTGCTGCTTATGAAGAAGAAAAGAACTGGAAAATATTCAGTTAGTCAGTTGGACTTCTGCGTATTTTTTCGTATATTTATATATAATTAAAACAATAAAGGTTATGAACAATTCAATTTTATCTTACAGTTACGCGAGTAACGAAATTAAAGGCTATAAAACTTCAGAAATAGCGAAAAACGAAAAAAATGACTGTTTTGTAAGAGCGGTAGCTGCTGCTACTGGTTCTCATTACGATACGGCTCATGAGTATGTCAAAGAGAACTTTGATAGAAAAAAAGGAAAAGGTACCGAGTTAGTAGCTCTTCATATGATGAATCTAGAAGAGAAAGGTATGAATATCGGAGGTAAAGACTTTGAAGTAAAAGTATTACCTACTAATAGAATTACTAACAGATATAAACTTTACGGAGAAATCGTAAAGAGAAAGAAAACGGTTAAATCGTTTATTAAGGATAATCCTAAAGGAACGTTTATCGTTGGAGTAAGCAAGCATGCTTTTACGATCAAAGATGGTAAGTTAATTGATAATGCTGGTGAAGAATTTAGACCTACTAGAAAAGTAGAATCTGTATTCAAGGTTACTCCTAAAGTAGAAAATGTACAACTTAGTTTATTCTAATGAGTAAAAGAGCTGGATTTATTGATATGAAAGAATTACAAAACGAGGCCTTCTGGAAAGGCCTTCGTGTAATTCAAAGTTGTAAAAACGTATATCAGTTAAATGGAGCTAGAAATTATACTGATCGTTTTATGGAGTTGTTCTGTAAAAAAAATAAAAGAACACTAACAGCATCAGATACTGTAGCTCATCAATATGAGACTTTACAGTTGGCTTTAAAAGAGCAAAGTAAAAAACTAAATTA
>MDSZ01014987.1_pt1 | contig 10559 bp, 11 predicted proteins | sample 811201 | NCBI WGS metagenome assembly MDSZ01 (sample SAMN05326647, study PRJNA326480) | marine metagenome | isolation source: seawater | place: Indian Ocean: North | collected 2010
TGTATGACTGCGATGGATACTATACCATCAGGCTACACAACAATGTCATCATGCACATCTATCCTGAGGGCTGGCAGTTGTTCGATGGTGGATGGCAGTCACGCACCACGAAAGACAGGCTCAACACATACAGTCCTGCCACTGTCTATCAGAGGAATTGGGAATGGCGAATGCATACAGGTGATGAGGACTACCGCTTTTGGAATGGTGCGTTCGTGTGCAATGAGTTGGAGTGGCACTTGGATTATCGAGACTATATAAACAAGAAAAGGAGTGGTATTTGATGGACAAGATAGCAACAAGAACCCTAACCTATGTGGATATCTTTGAGGAAGAGTGCTGGTCATCCCTGTATGACTTACTAGAGGAAGCGATACTCAGGTCATGCGAGAGACATGGCCTAGACCCTAAGAGAGTAGAGACATGGGCTATAGGATACAAGCACATGGATGTCACCACTTGCATGGGGTGTGGTGTAGTGGTGGATGAAGTAGTGGAGTGCTCAGGCTGCGGGATGTTCTGCACTGAGTGCTACGAGATAGACAGTGAGGAATGGCATCACGCATCGGAAGAGGAATCACAGAATCACTGTGGGGATATGTGCCCCACTTGCTACGAAGGAGATGAATGAAATGGGAACGAGTTGGATAAAGAGACATGCACACGAAGAACCGGACAGAAGAAAGAGAGAGAAGGCACGCTACATGAAGTGGCGGGCGCAGTTCACTACCAATGGTAAGTGGGATGATGCCAAGGTGAAGGCGTGGATGAAAGAGCGTGATACTGATGAGTGATTACAAGCGGTTCATGTATGGATACTTGAGGTTGAAGGAAGAGAACGCAAGACTGCGAGCAGAAATAGATAGGCTACGCGAGGCTTGACTATATAAACAAGGAATGGAATGTGAGATAAGATGACAGAAAGAATAGTAATTGAGACGAAAGAGACGATGCACTACGAGAACTCGTATGGTGTAGTGCCTAACAGTGAAGCGACAACCACCATGGTGACAGCGTTCAAGATAAACGATGAGACACACTATGGTTCGTTTGAATGGTATGACAAGGAGACAGGTGGAGATAGGTTCTACGCAGAGGGTGGACTGTGGTTCAACGATGACATGGAACTGAGAGACTTCGATGGGTGCTTCGACCTACCACCTGACCTCATTCAATACATGTATGAGAATGATTACCTAGACCAATGGCACATAGATTTCTGGGCCAAGAGCGGGAGACTAACCCTCAAGGATGAGGATGGGGATGGCTGTGACTGCTGCCAATGAGTTCGTGCCAACAACGAAAGACATGCAGCGTATGATTGCTGCCTTCGTTAATGTCCATGTAGACAATGAGTTGGATGGCATAGGCCCGAACAAGCCTGATGCCCCCTTCTTCAAAGCCATGGCTAACGCTGATGAGATTAACGAAGCACAGTATCTGGAGATGGCAGACAGACTGCACAAGTATAGGAAGACACAACTCCCACTCATTCAGCATCTAGCAGGATACCCAGCCGACACTGATTGGGATGCTGCGCTTGAAGCCTTGAGGGTTAAAGGGAAGATAGCAGTAGATAGGGAGCACGCATACAATCTATTCAGATGGTCGCACGAGGGCGAGGGTGCTGGCCAAGGGTGGAGTTGGGATGTGCCTGACCAAGAGGCATTCGATACACTAGTGGATACCCTATCCCAACTAGGATACAGTAAGCAGCAAGCACTAGCCAAGGCCAAGGCGTTTTGGGATGAGTATGTCTTGGTATTGAATGAAGTAGAGGAGAAGTTGACGATGGTGAAGACAGTAGATGTAGAAGAGTATGACGAGGTATGGTATAGCAAGAACGACTACTCCAAGAGATACCCACGCAAGAGCAAGAGACTGATACTTGATTGGAAGTCTAGGAATGTAGCACTGTATCAGGACATGAAGGATGCACTGCCTTTCCCATCATTCAAGTGGAATGGTGTGCACATGTCTGTGTCTATGGATGCGCAGGTGATACGCAAGGCAATCACCATACTCAAGCAGCACAAATACATCACCACTAAGGTGGAGGAGTTCGTCAACAACATGAGTGCGAGTGACCCTGTTAGCAACAGCAGTGCTCACTCTGTCACACTAAAGGGTGACACTGTGGTGCTGCGAGTTCCCTATGATGACACGACATCTCGTTTTGCAATCAAGAATCTATCATCGAGGAAGTGGTTGCCTGATGACAAAGCATGGAGCATACCTATGTCAGAGGCTAGCACACTCATCAACAAACTAGGTGAAGAGCATGCACTAAGCAAGGCACTGAATGCTAACGATACTGTTAGCAACTACATCAAGACCAAGGCACAGAGGATAGCAATCAGCAGTGCCGCTGACTTGAATGACAATAGCATAGTCACCGAGATGGAAGAGAGACTAGCACATAGATTCCCCAAGGGTAAGACTCTCTACCCATTCCAATATGTGGGTGTGCGATTCGCTGAGTTAGCAGGAGGCAAGTGTCTCATTGGTGATGACATGGGTATAGGTAAGACGATACAAGCACTAGCATATGCAGCACTACATGAAGAGCAGTGGCCTGTTCTTGTAGTGTGTCCTTCCAATGTCAAATACAATTGGGCTAAGGAGATACAGGCATGGTTACCATCAGCATCACTACAGATAGTGAAGAGTGGTAAGCAAGTGCTAGATGACTACGACTTCACCGTAATCAACTATGACCTGATGGGTAAGCAATTGGATAACCTCAAGGAACTACAGCATGACATCATCATCTTCGATGAGTCGCACTATCTCAAGAACAAGAAAGCAAAGAGGACACTTGCATGCATAGATGTAGCAGAGGATGTGTCATCCATACTAGCACTGAGTGGCACTGCGATAACCAATAGACCAATCGAACTATTCACCACGCTGGAGTTAGTGAGTCCTGCTGAATACAAGGACAACTACTTCCACTATGCCAAGAGATACTGTGATGGACACAAGAACCAATGGGGATATTGGGACGACAAGGGTGCTAGCAACACAGCAGAACTACACGAGCGGTTGAGAGATACCATGATTCGTAGACTAAAGAAGGAAGTAATGGCTGAACTACCGGACAAGGTAAGACAGTTCATACCTGTAGTTCCAAGTGATAGAGAGATGAGTGAATACAAGGCTACGCATAGACAATGGATAGCAGAGTATCATGCATACAAGGAGATGGGTGGCATGCCCGCTGGCTTCGTGCTGAACATGCTAACAGACTTGAGGCACAAGGCTGGTCAATTGAAGATTGATTCGGCTGCTAATTGGATACATGAATACAAGGAGCAGAACGAGAACAAACCAATCGTTGTGTTCTTCCATCACAGGGATGTGGGCGAGGGACTGCTAGACTTGATGGAGGATGACAAGAGATTCAATCACAAGAGGTGGCGTATGATATACGGTGGTGTCACTGCTGAAAGGAGAGACCAATACATCACAGCCTTCCAAGAGGGCAAGTTGGATGGTTTGCTATGCAGCACCACTGCTGCTAACATGGGTATCACACTCACTGCTGCTGACACTGTAGTGTTCATCGAGAGGGAATGGGTGCCCGCCTATGAGGAACAGGCTGAGGATAGAGTGAATAGGATAGGGCAAGACAGTGAGACTGTGTGGGCTACCTACCTATCAGTTGTGTCTACCATAGATGAGAAGTTCGATAGGATTGTTGAGGAGAAGAGGGAAGTGACAAGCGCTGTCTTGGATGGAACGACCAACGATGAGACGAGAGATGGTATAGCAAAGGCACTACTGCAAGCCATGGTTGAGGCAGGTGACCTACCAGAGGAGATGCTGGATGACATAGGTATAGCCAAGCCTAAGACACATGCACCTAAGGATGAGGACGAATGAAGTGGGAAGAATACTTTAGACTACTGCGTGAGTATAAGAAGAAGAAGCAGCGAAGATATCGCTGACACACGCATGCATTTTGCGAAGTTCAAATAGTCTCAGTGCGCATGCTATCTCGTGCGTGCTGATACTCAGAATATGATAGTCGCTTTTCGCGGCACGCATATGAGACAAAACCGTTGCACTGCGGAGCATATGTCACCAGTGACTTGTTTTTCATGCCACACCAGACGGTATCGCACTCTCTTGCACGAGGCAAGAAAATAAAACCTTGACTATATAAACAATGAATGGAAGTAATGGTGATGACAACGACAATTCGGAAGTGGATTAACTTCGCACGATGGAGTGATAGGAGCAACTGCATAGGTAAGGGGCGTATCACGAATTGCGAGATACAGGATGACGCACTCATGCTCGACATGACACTCGATGGTGTGCGATACATAGGCACACTACACCAATACAAGGAGGATGAGGAAGAATGAGTGACAGGCCGAAAGTCGAACACAATTTCAGGAAGATGAAGGCAGGTAGGCTACACAGATATTGGTCTAAGTTCAAGGCTCGCAAGAAGCACTACGATGCTGGACTATATCAATTGAAGAAAGGAGACGAGGAAGAATGAGAATGAACACTATGCTAAAATACGCAAGCAAAACCAAGTTGCAAGAACTATGGCCATTCCCTGAATACGAGGGTTGGGAGAGTATCTTCCATCATCCTGATTGGCATCCCGAAGGAGACCATTCACTCAAGGCACATATAACGACATCAATGTCTGAGGCACGCCATTATCTGACGACACGACCCATTATCCCACTTGCGATTAGACCTAATCAAAACAGAGGCAATTACTGGTATCTGCTCATGGATGTGGTGCTGTTCCATGACATAGGCAAAGCCGCTACTGTCAAGTTGAATGACAAGGGGCATAACTCCTTCATCATGCATGAGAAGGTGGGTGCGGAGATATTCCGAGACAATTACGCACACCTATACTCCGATGACGATGCCGAGGTTATCGAGTTCTGTATACGAGAGCACACTAATTGGTGGAATGTGAAGAAGCAGGGCAAGTCCGCTGCACTGGCTGACCACAGAGGTTTCGACCTACTGTGTTACCTATGCTGGTGCGATAAGATTGCACTACCGAACAAGAAAGACGAGTGGCACGAGAGGAGAGCGCACTTCCGAACAGCACATGCAGCACATTATGGGGAGGATGAGTGAATGACCGAACTGATTTGCAGGACATGTCTTCATCGTCTACCACATAGGTGGACTAGGAGAGGCAATCTAGTATGCACCAGATGTGCCAACCCATACAACAAGGTGATTAAATGAACATATTTGTGTTAGACGAAAACCCAAAACTAGCGGCGAGTTATATGTGTGACAAACACATACCCAAGATGATTCTTGAGTGTGCTCAGATGCTAGTGGCAGTGGCTCATAGATGGGGCATTTCCCCAGAGGACATGCCACTGACCAAGAGCGGCACGCCATACAAGGTGACTCACCAAAATCATCCATGCACTCTGTGGGCGGGCGATTCTATCGATAACTGGCTTTGGTTGTGCGAGCATGCTTTCGGACTGATAGCCGAATACAATATGCGTTATGACAAGCGTCACGCATGTGATACTGTAATCCATCAAATCGTGGAGATGTCGAAGTGGGTATTGCCTAAGGATAGGGACATGACCCCATTCGCACAGGCTATGCCTGACGAGTATCGTGATGATGATGCAGTCAAGGCATACCGAGCCTACTACCATTCCAAGACATTCGCCAAGTGGGAGAAGGGCACACCTGCTCCTGATTGGTGGCAGGGTATAGAGGTGATAGCATGAATGTAGGACTATGCGAAGGTAGACATGTAGTGAAGACTAACGAAGGGGAAGAGATGGATTGCTATCTCTTCGATGTAGTGGATTGGCCCACTGCTACCGATGAGCATGAGAAAGTGTGTAATCGCTTCATCTACGGTGAACTCATCTACCGATGCCGTGAAGACTGCAATCTATACATCACAGGGCTAACACCCCTACTGACATCCTTCCTCAAGTGCTGGGTAAACAACCAAGAGCGCTTGGAGATGACCTGCGGCGACCTAGTGCTATGGCACTGGGATACCGAGGCTAAACAATACATTCCACAGAAGTGGGCGGTGATAACATGAATACAGGAATATGGTATAAGAAAAGTAGCACTGGTAAGATGGTGCAGTGGAGAGGCTGGACAGAGAACGACACATACTATGTGGAGAGCGGGCAGGTTGATGGTAAGAAAACCACGACTGCTGGAGTCAAGTGCGTAGGTAAGCAGAAGAGAAGCGATGCAGAGCAAGCAGCGTTTGAGTTGAATGCTAAACTGAACAAGAAGAAGGATGACGGGTATCTGGATGACTTGGAAGCAGCGAAGACTCATGTGATTATGCTACCAATGCTCGCTCACTCATTCGACAAGAGGAAGCACAACATCATGTATCCTGCAATCGTGCAGAGGAAGTTCGATGGTGTGCGATGCTTCGCCATGCCAGATGGTAGACTGCTCTCAAGAAAGGGCAAGGAGTTCCCTCATCTAAACCACCTGAGAGTATCAGGCAAGCGTGTTTATGATGGTGAACTATACTCAGACGAGATGACCTTCCAAGAGTTGGTTGGTCTAGTAAAGCGTGTAACCTTGAAGAATGGAGACGAAGAGCGAATGAAGTTAATCAAACTACGAGTGTATGATTGCTATGACCCTGAACAACCTAACGACAGTTACTTCGTGAGGGCTACTAACATACCTAAAGCATGCAGTGGCGATTGGGAAGCAGTGGAGAACTTCACTGTGAACAGTGAGGAAGAGGTATACGAGTTACAGAGGAAGTTCATCGAAGAGGGTTACGAAGGTGCGATGGTTCGTAACATATCAGGTGCATATGCACTGGGTAAGAGGTCAGCGAACTTGCAGAAGGTCAAGACATTCCTAGATGGTGAATACAAGATAGTAGCATACACCGAAGGGGTTGGCAAAGAAGAGGGCTGTGTTATATGGCAGTGCGAAACTACTGGTGGTAGATTCTATGTCAGACCCAAGGGAACACAGGCACAAAGGCAAGAGTGGTTCAACAATGCCTCGCAGTATATCGGTAAGATGCTGACTGTGAAGTATCAGGAACTGACTGACGATGGCATACCTAGATTCCCAGTAGGAATATCAGTGAGGGATTACGAATGACGAACAGAGGAACAGCAAAGAGAACAAACATGAGATGGATAGAGAAGGACAAGAGCGGTAAGGCTGTGCCTGAACCTGTTACTCCAACACTGTTGGAGAGGGAAGCAGCACATAGGGCTGCACATCCAAATGACAAGCGTTCATTCAACGAGCCTACTTCTACTAAGGTGGCAAAGAAACAGCGTAGAGTGTTAGCACCTAGGCCATTCCTAGCCAAGGAGAAGGTCGAGATACAAAAGAACATCAGAGAGAGCGATAGTAAGGCGCTGATGGAGGTATCGAGAAAGAGACTGCTCTTCATTGCACACGATAGATTCAGAGTGCTGAGACAGGCAGCAGGTGTGGAAGCACCATATCTACCGATAGATGACCTAGGCGAACCCATACACTACCCCAATGGTGGAGGCATGGGCAAGAAGGGAATCGTAGATTGGTTACTCAAGTATGAGGATAGGTATCAGGACATGAATGCACGGCTGATAATGGACGAAGATATCAAGCAGTCACTCATTGATGCCCATAGGTGAATACTAATTTGACTATATAAACAAGGAATGAATAGAGGATTATATTTGGTGAGACAAATGACAAATGATGACACAAGCAAGAAAGCATACGACGACCTAGGGTCACTAACAGGCTCAGACCTGTTTGAGCACTTCTTTGAGCAGATGCAGGAGAAGGCGGAGGTTGAGACCAAGACGGGTATTACCAAGGAGAGGACAGTCACTAAGAGCAGAATAGACCTAGTGCGCTCTCAGAAGGCGAAAGACCTGTTCAAACTAATCTCTGCGTTTAACGCAGGTAATGGTGAGTGGGTCATCCCTCCGACTGAACTGATTAACCTAGACGATGACTGGGATGTTGTTGATAATGCATTCAAGCGAGTTATGCAGAGTGCAGACAAGCACGTTGCATTCTTGAGGGCATGCCCTGAGCACGCAAGACATGGTGTGCTAGAGTCTCTTGAGGTTAATGTGAACGACCTGAAAGAGAAGTGGGCATCACTTCGTAATACCATGCAAACACATGATGAGAATGGTTGTCTCATACTACAGCCATTCATCTCCGCTACAAGCAGTGCTGTGCTTGGGCCTACCCAGTTCGCAGCAGTAGCAGAAGGGCATGATGGTATCACAGCAGGAGCATCAAGGAAACTCTACTTCATCCTCAATCCGCAGGATGATGTTCTAGCATCACACATCTATGCAGTCAACAACAAGAACACTGTTGGTAAGTATGAGTGCGAGTTCGTATACGAGAGAGGAGTGAATTACCGCAGTGCCAAGAAAGCACTAGGCACACCATATCTGACACAGGTTCGTGGTGCTCCACCACATAGCCCTCGTGGGTCTCCATTCACATACTACATTGACCCTGAAAGCAGGAAGCCAGTCGCACCCAAGTTCGTCGATTGGATTACAGAGTCTGGGGAATCCGTTAAACGTGTTGATGATGAGTGGGCCAAGGACTACACCAAGTCAGTGGCGAATGTGGATGGCCTCATCCCTGATGGTGTCGTAGTGGCACAGGAAACATGGGAGGCTACAGGACTAGAGGAAGTGGCTTGGTTGGAAGAGAACATCACGAAAGAGAAAGTTCCCGAAGGCTTCGTCATATCACACCCAACTGGTTCGATGATGTCTCACATATGCGCTCATGCTAGAGCAAATGACATCCCTTACATCGTTAGCAAGGTAGAGGTCGGAGACAGATGGGTAGAAGCAAGCCCCACATGGGTGGCACTAGACCCTGATGGTGTAATAGAACCACAACCGTATGACCCATGTATCCCTACATACGTCGAGAAGTTCCGAGCAGGATTGCAGAACAGCCGCATACAGTGGCAGAGGCAGCAAGGATGGCTTGCACACTTCTTCCACCAGTGGGCTGGTATGAATTACAATGGTGCTGATGCAGCATACCTAGCAGGAGGATTCGTAGGTTGGCTGACCAAGGCTTTCCTAGCCACATGCATTGGAGAGATGAGGCATGCACCTAATCACAAAAGAGATTGCTCCGTTGAGGTTATGCCAGTGCTCACTGCTATGATGGGTGGTGACAACTGGGAGTTGGTGACTAGCACTAAGACAGTCAAGGGTGACAAGGTAACTACCAACAAGGGCAAGCCAGTAGCCACCTACAACTCGCAAGTCAGCAGACAGCATTACTATGCTCTCATGGAGATGGTGAATGTGGACTTCGATGAGCAAAGACTTGCACTCAAGTGGGCAGCCAAGCAATTCAAGACAGGCTGGCCACCACAGTATGGTGGTAAGAACTGGGCTATATGCGCTGAACTAGGCGTGAAGGTCTGCGATGCTGTCATAGCATTCGACAAGAACCCAAACAAGGACACACTCAAGGAACTGCTTAGAGCAGTCAATGCAGCGAAGAACGCCGAACACAACAACGGCTTCCTGTTCGGCAAGTTCCTAAGCAAGAAGGCGTTTGACTACAGCAGTGCTCACACTGATAGGGAAGGTAACATACACGGTCTGTTTGACCACTCCTCTTCCTCTCTTGCTTACATGTTCAAGGCTTACGAGATTGCTGCTGACTACATGGATGGAGAACCGAATCAAGATTGCTTCGTGCCTGAGATGGATTGGAACACCCTATTCACATTCCTAAGGGGCAAAGGCCCAGCATACTGGAGACAATGCTTCATCGCAATAGATGATGATGTGCCTCAGTTGCTAAGAGAAGCAGCAGTTTCATGTGGCCCTAAGATGATGCACCACGACAACAAGTATTCTCACAAGGAGAACTTCATACCCTGTGGTATAGACACTTGTGAGTTGTGCAAGAAGCACGATGTAGTGGTTATGAAATTGAGATTCGGCAATCATGCACCAAGCCTACTACTGACGCCTTCGTATCCAGAGGTATACCCTGCTGGTGACAAGAACCAATCATCCACCATGGCGTATGCAGTCACCCAACTAATCAGGGATAGGAGATACGATGAGGTCACACCCAAGATGTGGGTCGATGCATGGAATGGATTGAACAACCAAGACCCGACTTACCCCATACTCACCAAGTTCCTGACTAAGTTCGCTAATACACAACTAGCGGACGACAACGAGTGGACGGACGAGGTGCTGAAATTGACAAAGGAGAGTGAGAAGAGTGAGTAAGAAAGATTGTCACAGTGGTAATCCGCTTGTCTTCAAGACAGGCGATATCAAAGTGTATGCTGGCGGAACTAACAGAGAAGGCGGATGGCATAGGATGACTCCTGCGCCACAACTGGCTATGGGGCCAATAGGTGTCATACGCTCAGCCAAGACGAGAGACATACTACCTGAGGGTTGGACATCATCGAACATGGTAACAGGTGGTGCTACACCAATAGTGATGGAGATTGATTGGCCAGACTATGGCATACCAAACAACCTGAAAGCGAATTGGTGGAAGGCTCTAGTGCAGGACATCAA
>MDSZ01036417.1_pt1 | contig 10559 bp, 6 predicted proteins | sample 811201 | NCBI WGS metagenome assembly MDSZ01 (sample SAMN05326647, study PRJNA326480) | marine metagenome | isolation source: seawater | place: Indian Ocean: North | collected 2010
CTCTGTTAGGCACCCACGTGAGTGCGCACTTCAGAGGGTATGTATTTGGTGGTGGTCGTCTCTTTGGTGTGAGCAGTGTGTGTGCTTGGTGGTCTTTTACACTCAAAAAAAGGAAAAAAAAATGGAAAAAATTCTTCTTCTTCTTCTTCTTCTTTCGGGAAACAAACCATCATCGTCGCTTCAAAACATTGTAGTACCGAGGAGTATTCTCGATCGAAAAAACGCACAGATATGGTGGCTTTGGAGGAGGATGCGACGATCGCGCACCACCCGCCGCACATGTCCTCGGTGCGCGCGATTACGCCTCGAATGAGTTTTCGATTATGGAACGAGAAAAGAATGGTCGGGCTCTACCATCTCCCTTTCGTCGTCCTCGCGATGCGATTCTTCCGAGAGTGCTACGAGACGAGCGGGAAACCGTACGAAATCGCGCTGGAACACCACAAGAGTCGAGGGTACGAACCGACGGCGTTCGTGGACGGGAAAAAAACAACTTTGTTGTTGGGAGGAGGATCTTTTGGAGAAGAGGAGAATTTTAAGGCCCCGAAGGAAACGTTTGAAGTGAAAGACGAGTGGGCGGAGGACGATGGATTCGGGGAGGAAGAGGAGGAGGAAGCGTCGTCGTCGTCGTCGTCGTCGTCGTCGTCGTCGTCGGTATTCGGAGGAGTGTTGGAGGTAGATCCATCCGTGAACCAAACGGTAACGTACGAAGTTCCTCCAACCTTACCGGCGTGGTGGTTACCGGACTTTGTGGCTGTGATTAAGTTCTCTTCCGTCGTCTTCGCGCACGCGTTGATTATGTTCGCGCAGCACTGGTCGGTGAGAGTGAGACGGTTTTTCCGGTACCGAATGAGTAGCGAGGTAGATGAAGAGACTTATTTGGAAATCGTGCCGCACGCGCATCAAGGGAAGCCGGAGATTACGAAGATGAATTTGTTGAGTTCGGTGAATAAAGAGGACGGGTTTACGTACACGTCGACGTTGTGGTGTACGTTTCAAAGGCAAAGATACGAGTACGTGGAGGTGGAACGAGATGAAAAGAGCGGGAAGGCGAGAGGGGAGTTGAGAGAATTGACGTGTCCGGTCGATTTGCCGATTTCGAGTTATTTCAAAAAGACTGCGACTGGGATGGGACCGGATGAAATAGAAGATTGCATGAATCGGTACGGCGATAATTGCTTGCACGTGGAGTTGCCAACATTCATGGAGATGTTCAAGGAACAATTGACCGGGCCAGTGACTGTTTTCCAAATGTTCACGTGTATGCTTTGGTTGATGGATGAGTATTGGAAGTACGCGCTGTTCAACATGTTGTCGATGTTGATTTTCGAAGCGACGACGGTGTTTTCGAGGAAAAGGAACATCACGGCTTTGCGAGGCATTGCGGTGAAAACTGGCAGAATTTACGCGTTTAGAAATAACATGTGGGAGGATCATTCGACGGAAGATTTAGTTCCCGGAGATATTATTAGCGTGAAGAGGCACGCGGAAGGTGAAACGACCATTCCGTGCGATTGTTTGATTCTGCAAGGCTCGGCGGTGGTGAACGAAGCGTCTTTGACCGGCGAATCGGTGCCGCAAATGAAGGAGGCGATTTCGTACGACGATAAAGAAGACGCGAGGTTAGACATCGATGACGTGCATAAAACGCACGTTTTGTCCTCTGGGACGACTTTAATGCAACAATCTTCGGATAGTAGTAGTAGTAATGGTGGACCAGTTAAAGTGCCGCCGACGCCAGACGACGGGTGCGTGTGCTACGTTTTGCGAACTGGATTTTCTTCCACGCAAGGTAAGTTGATGCGCATGATGGAGTTTTCCTCGGAGCAAGTCACCGGGGATACCAAAGAAACGATGATTTTATTGTTCATTTTGTTGGTTTTCGCGTGCATGGCTTCCTATCACGTCTTTACGGTTGGCATGAAAGATGGTAAACGTTCGCAGTACGAGTTGGTGTTGAGATGTATTTTAATTTTGACGTCTGTCGTGCCTCCGGAACTTCCCATGCAAACCGCCATGGCAGTGAACACGGCACTTTTAGCGTTGATGAAATCGGGCGTGTATTGCACCGAACCGTTTCGAGTACCGATGGCTGGGAAGATTGATTCGTGCTTGTTCGATAAGACCGGGACGATTACTTCGGACAAACTCGTCGCGGTTGGCGTCGTGGACGTGTCAGATTTGAACAAAAATACGTCGTCGTCGTCGTCGTCGTCGTCGTCGTCGCGCATTGCCACACCAATCGAATGCTCGAAAACGTCGGCGATTATCGTAGGCGGGTGCCATTCTTTGGTGCAAATCGATGGGAAAACGTACGGCGACCCATTGGAGCAAGCCGCTTTGTTCGCCGTGAAATGGGAGTACGATCCAAAATCGAGCAAATCGAAACCAAAAGTATCCGAGGAGATCAAGAAACGAACTTGGAAAGGTACCCCAAGCGCCAAAATTTTAGCACGCAATCACTTCGCGAGTTCTTTACAGCGCATGTCCGTCGTCGCCACCGTTCAGCAAAACGAAGGCGAAAACGAACAAACGTGGGCGTTGGTGAAAGGGTCGCCGGAGAAGATTTCCACGTTGTTGAGGAGCACACCGGATGGATTTGACGCGCAATATCGCGCGTTAGCTGAGAAAGGCATGCGTGTGATTGCGCTCGCGCATAAGGTGTTATCTCCTGGAGACGCGAAGAGAGTCAACGACGCGAAATCGCCGTTATCTCGAGACGAAGTCGAATGCGATTTGGAATTTGCTGGTTTTTTAGCGTTCGCCTGTCGCGTTCGAACGGATTCAGAAGAAGTAATCAATGCCCTCACAGCTTCGAGTAATCGTGTGATGATGGCGACCGGGGACGCCACATTAACCGCGGTTCACGTCGGGAATGAAGTTGGCATCGCGAAAGGCGGGTTAGCCGGCGCGGCGGTGCTCGAGCTCGAGCAAAAAACTAGTGGTCTTCGATGGGTTTCGGCGAAAAGAGATAAAGACGGAAACGTTCAAGTCATCGGGAGTTACAAAGATTCGAGCATTCCAGAATTAGCGAAGAAATATTCTTTGTGCGTCACCGGGGAGAGCTTGAACGCGGCTAGCCTCTCCGCGTCGGTGAGTGGAAATCGAGAAAGCGAACTTTGGGATTACTTGGATTCCGTTTCCATCTTCGCCAGAATGTCTCCAGATGACAAAGAGAGGGTTTTAAAACGTTTAAAACAACAAGGACGACACACGTACATGTGTGGCGACGGCGCGAATGACGTCGGCGCGTTAAAACAAGCACACGTTGGTGTCGCGCTCCTCTCCGGCTTTGGGTCCGCGAACACAAAGAAATTGAAACAAGAAGGAGATGACGAGAGTGATAATAAAAAAGAGGAAGACGACGGAGAAAAAGGTAGGAAGCTCGCGAAGGCGGAAACGTTCCAAGAGAAGATGCAAAGAGTGAAAGAGCAAGCGGAAAAAGTGAAGAAAGCGAAAATGGAGGAGAAAATTGCACAGAAACAAGACATGAAAGAACTCCAAGCGTTGCAAAAAATCTGGTTCGAGGAAGAGTTCAAGGAAAGAACGGAGAGAGGTGAAAAATTTGCGCAGTTTACCGCCATGAAAAACGCGACGCAAAAAATGATTCGAGAATCCAAACGCAGAGCGATGGAAAGAGCGAAAAACAGACAAGGCGGCCAAGGCGGTAAAGCGCCGAGCATGAGCGACATGATGCAAAACTTGGACGATTTAGACGGCGAACTTCCACAAGTCAAACTCGGCGACGCGTCCATGGCTGCCCCGTTTACGTCGCGTTTACCGACCATTCGATCTGCGGTAGACATCGTTCGACAAGGCAGATGTACGTTGGTGTCTTCGATTCAAATGCAGCAAGTGCTCGTCTTGTCTTGTTTGATTTCCGCATTTTCGTTATCGGTGTTGTACACTGACGGCATTCGATCTTCGGACAATCAAATGATGGCGAGCGGTTTGTGTTTAACTGCAGCGGGTTTGGCATTTTCGTATGCCACTCCCGTGCACACGTTATCCCCCGTTCGACCGTTGCGATCTATTTTCCACCCGGCTTTGTTCTTGTCCATCATCGGCCAACTCGTCATTCACGTTTTTGTGATGAGCTACGCCACCGAGCTGGTCCATGCGGCGACGGGTGAAAAGGCCGCGTTCCCAGAGGCTATCCCAGTCGCGAAAGTTTCCGAAGAAGAAAAGAAAAATGCCAGCGAAGCGCAGAGATCGTTCTGGGAACAAGGCCCCCCGTTCGAGCCGTGCTTATTGAACACGGTCATTTTCCTCATCGAAACGGTGCAACGCGTGTGCGTCATGCTCGTCAACTATAAAGGCAGACCGTTCATGATGGGTTCCTTGGAGAATAAGACGTTGTTGCTCTCTTTAGCGTCGTTATTCGTTGGCTCGTTCATGGCTGCTTTCGAAGTCATTCCGTATTTGAACAACAAATTACAATTCGTTTCCATGCCGGACGACGCCTTTCGATACAAAGTTTTAGGCCTCTTATTCTTCACCGTCGTCGGTACGTACGGTTGGGACACGTTGTGCCAATTTATTTTCGCGCGGGACATTCTTCTCCAAGGCTACAGAGACTCCTGGAACGTGTTACCGAAAGACCGGAAATATTTAGAGTTTATGGCTAGGCGGGTATTCGTCGCGTGTGGGATTGGATATCTGTACATGATTACCGACGGGAGCGGCATGGTTTTGATAGCCGGCTATTACGCGTACAAGAAAGGCGCGTTTTAATACAACAAATACTAATAAAGGAGTACGTAGTACGTGCGTACCGTAATAATAACGATGATACTCATAGAAGAACATTAATTTTCCACGACATTCGTTCGGTTCGGATACGTCTTCTTCTTTTTCTTCTTCTTCTTCTTCCCTTTCTTCTTCTTTTTCACGTGGCTCGAGAGCTTCTCCTTCGGCATCGCCGTGCTCGCGCCTCCTAAAAGCGTCTCGAGTTCGATGCGTTTCGTGAGCACCATTCCAGTGAGCACCGCGATGCCTCCTACGATCACGCTTTGCAGCGCGTTTATGTTTTTGAAAACCCCCAAAATCCCTCCTCCTCTTCTTTTGTTCTTCTCGTGCACTTTTCCTCGTTTCCAGCTGTCTGGCATTGCTCGTTCCCCGAACGGTCGCGTCGTTCCGGTTTCGATCATCTTCGCCGCCAGTTCGGGTTTCATCTCGTCCACTTCCTCGTCGAGGAATTGAAGTTGGGTCGTTAACACCTCGCGCATGGCGGCGGTGATCATGAACTGCACGGACGCACCCCCCATGATTGGTGGTGTTCTTGTTGGTGTTCTTAATGGTGCTCTTCAAATTCTTCTTCTTCTTCTCAAAAAGAGTCCAATTTTTCCCCTAAAGTTTAGGGTTTAATGTTTAGGGTTTTTTGTAACGAACTTTTTTTTTAATGTGCTGTGTGAAAAGGTGACTGTGATGCGTCACACGACGAGAGACCACGCGGAGAGAGAGCACCACCACCACCCATGGAAAGGAGGAGAACGAGAAGGTACTACTACTGCGACTGCGACGACGACGACGACGACGACGACGCGAATCATCATCTCCCCGAGATGGTGGTGTTCTTTCTTCTTCTTCTTCTTCTCTCGAATATCGAATTGGAAAATTGACGGTGTAGATATATACCGTTGTCGTGTATCCGGATAACGTTTTCTATTGAACGCGCGCTTTTGACTTTGACCACCTCTTTTTTGGAGCAGCTTTGCGACGCTTCGGTCGTTTGAACAACAACAACAACAACAACAACAACAACAACCACTCTCTCTCTTTTTTCGTCTCGCGAAAACGAACGATTCTGGGAACGCTCACCGCGCACTCTCTTGTCCATCACCACCGCATTCTTTTCGATATGGAAAATGCACACATCATTATTATATAGGGGAGGAAACGCTCTTCTGATTGAAGAAGGAGATGTTGCACGCAATACCACCGCGTCTCGAGACGACGGACGCGTTCAACAACGCGAAGGGTTTAACGAAGAAGACGAGAACAATGATGAGTACGAAGAAGATCATCAAAGAATGAGACCGCCTCGACGACGTCGAATAATAACTACGCTGGAGCGCGACGACGGTACCGCCGCGAACGCTCCGTCGTCTCTGGCGGATACGAGTCCTCCGTCTTCGTCCGGAAGGAGGAGCGCGTCGACGTCGACGTTGCCTTTGCCGCCTCCTATCCTGCTTCGGCGGCGGCGAACGTCGGCGGCAGTGCTCGACCAAGGGGACGAGAGTTTAAACTTGAACGTAAATAATAGCGAAGAAGGTACTCGTGGCCGGAGGTTTACCCGCAACTGGATTGGTTTAATCGCATCCATGCTCGAAGGGCTCAACGAAACTGAGAACGGTAACGATGAAAATGGTAACGACGGACACGGAGTAGAACAAGAAGAGGAGAATGCTCTCGACGAAGATACCGAGGCGCTCGCGCGTATGCTTTACATATGGAGAACAATGGAACAAACCGCGAGAGATTTTGACAGAATTTCCGCATCATACTACGAACGAAGAGAACGCGGGCGAGATGAACGTGAAGTGACGACGGCTAGCGCTGCGGGAACTCGACAGCGCCGCCAACTGCCCATGTTTTCTGGTTTACCGCCGCCTCCAATTTCCTTGCTTCGAAGAGACGCGTCTTCGGTGAGAACGACCGGTTCGCCACCTTCCTTTCTCTCCGCGGCGTCTAACTCTCCCACGCTTTCGCCGCGCGCCAACGGCGGCGGTTTCGTTTTGCGATTTCCGCAAGCTCTCATTTTAGCCATGGGCTCAGAACGCGATTTCACGAGCGACGAATACGACAGCATTTTAGTCTCCTTAGACAACGGCGGCGTGATACACAAGGGGATACCCACCGATCGACTCGACGAACAATGTCCGTCTAAGCTTTTTCGAAACGTCGAAACGAGAAGAAAAATCGAGAAGGGCGAGCTTCCCGATCCGTGCGTGATTTGCTTGGAAGTACCTAAACCTCGAGATAAAGTTCGACAGATGCCCTCGTGTAAACACGTCTTCCACAGCAAGTGCGTGGAGAGATGGTTAGAAAACCACCTGGAATGCCCGTGTTGTAAGACGCCCGTGGTATCGGGGATGGCAATTGAAAGGTGACCCCGCACGACGCCTTGCGAAACGGAATATAGAATTTTTGCTTTCAAATTACCTACAGGTAGGTACTACTACCGTACATACTAAAACTTACTACAAATTCTTAAAATGGAAACGTAAACGTGCTACTCACTTTCACCGGGTGCGCTTCGGTGTTAAACACCCACTTGTTCAAGTTAATTTCGTCGCTAGAGCCAAAAGTCAAGAATAAATACTTGAGCGTTTCGGCAAAGAAAAATGTTTGCGTAATGTCGTCCCTATTTTGCGGCGATGTGGTCGCTTGGCGCACGTCGCGTATGCCGGTCCATCCGGTAGTTGTGGCGTACATTTGTTTCATCGACTGGAATATTTCCCACGCCCATTTTCTATACTTTTCATCCCCGGTTTTCCGGTACATGTAAAATATAGCTTCAACGGTTTCCGGCCTCTGAATGTTTTGGTTGTGCGTCCCATACATCGAGCCGCTGTCTGAAGCGGCAACGACGACATCGGGCGATAATCCAGAAGTCTGTGCGTGATAAAAGTCGCGACATAATGTCGTCATGTGTTCGGCAAGCTCTAGGTATTCTCTTGCAATTTCTTTCGAGCTTGTGTGTTCTGCGCCGAGCACTAGCGCTCCGGAAATAAAACACGCGAGATGATCCATCTTTAATAGTTGACGTCCATTTTTTAAATCATTCAAAAACCACGCGTCCGTCAATTCTTTTCCGTTTTGCCACGTAAGTTTTGGAAATTTAGAAACCATAAACTGAAGCACAGAATGCATAGATTTATCGAATTCAATTCGATACTTGGACCGGTTTTGAGCGTTCGGGAACGCGCGCCACGATTTAATTAAATACTCATAAAAGCTGTCGCCTAAAGCGCCTACGGCATAACTCTTATCCGAAGTAAATTTTCCAGTATTTGGATTGATAAATAAAGGGTATAGTCCCGACGGTGACATGATCGAGTTTGGAGTGGACGGTGTGTAGCTTAAGATGACATCCATGGTCTTCTTTGCATACTCGTACCATTTTCTATCCTTTGTTCTATCTGCGAGCGTAAAAAATTCCAACTGAAGCGTACCCGCGTCTGCGAGAACCGCGCTATTCTGATAAAAACTAAAACACTCACCTTGCTTCGTAAACGGATTAATCATCGTGTAAGGAATTCCACTATTTGTATCAAACGCTGGTGCAATAGCATTTGCAACTTGTACCGCTCTTTCCAAAAACTTTTCATCCGAAGTCAAATCGTAAATAGATAATAGTCCGCCTAAAATGCGAATGTTCGTTTCAAAGACCGAAATGCCCTGATTCAGTCGCGCCGAAGCTAAGTTTTCTAATCCAGATTTTTTATCGAGTAACAGATGCGCGCGAGCGCGTTCGTATTCTTCTTTTAAATTCATCACGTGCAGCGTGTCTATGGCCTCGATAACCGAAGCGGATACGCCGCCTTGATTGTTTGAACCGTGTAAAGACTTTGGTTGTATCTCGTCGAAACCAAACGCGTACTTTTCGTACGCGCCGTACGACGCGCGCATGGCTTCTCTAATTTCGTCTTGTTTTCGAACGTCTGCTGTAATATTAGACGCCCAATAATAATAATACGAAGAAGAAGAAGAAGAAGAAGAAGAAGAAGAGTCGACGTCGTCGTCGTCGTCGTCGTCGTCGTCGTCCCTCTTCGTATTATACTTGTCGCGGGGTTGTTTTGTCCCTCCCGTCTTCTTCGAGGCGTTGTTGTTAGAATCGTCTAAATCAACAAACATTCGTCTCGCCTCGCCATCCTCCTCGTCGCTCTTTTCGGCGGCAGCTCTCATCAGCTCTCGAGCCGACGATACTACCTGGTTCTTCTCCGACATCATCTCACGCATCGTACTCGTTTCCGCGGCGATGTGCCGGTTGTGCCTCTCGTTCGCGTCGAGCACCGTGAACCCGGCGATCGACCCGAGCGCGAAGATAAACACCCGCTCGAGCGCGCGCGTTCTCCTCCCAAAGCCGCTGGAGGAAAAGGAGGAGGAAGACTTCTTCTTCTTCTTCTCCTCGCCACCAGGTGGCGACGCATCGATGATGGTCTTCATCTGCGTGACACAAATGCTTGTTTGGAATATTTAAAAACAAAAGCGCGATTAATACTGTTTTTGCGGCTTTTTTTGTGCTCTCCGCCGAAGGCCCCTCCTCGAGGATCGTCGCGTCGCTCTCTCTCCTTAATGAGTCCTGGTCTCTCTCTCTCGTCTCAAAGCACCACGAGGGGTCTCTTCTTCTTTGGAAGTGAAAATCTGATGGTTTTTCGTCCAAAAAAATTATATAGAAATCTTTAGAGCAAAAGGGGGGGGGTGTTTAAGGTGTTATTCTTAGGGGTTCTTTTTTACGCATGCAGTCTTCGAGACCCCTTCGTGCGTTATGTGCGTCGCGTTGTTGTTGTTGTTGTTGTTGTTGTTGTTGTTGTTATTCTCGTCGTGGCTTCTTTTTTACTACTCGTTGTTTTGTCTCGCACCACGTCGAAGAAAAAGTACGCGCGCGCGCGTGTGTTCTCTCTCTCTCTCTCTCTCTCTCTCTCTCTCTCTCTCTCTCTCTTTCTTTAGGAGTCGTCCCTCGAGTCGGTGTGCGCGTTTCTTTTCTCTTCTTCTTCTTCTGGGACTTTTGGGTGCTCATATTTTTGTGTCTTTGTATTTAGGGTTTTAAAAAATTCAAAATTCCCCCCCCCCTTTATTTTATGTCTCAGACTGAAAGTGCTTGAGAGATACACCACGTTTGAGAAGCGTCTTCTTCTTCTCGACGCTCGAAGAACGCGAGAAAAGCGCCTCTTTTCTTTCCTTTTGTTTTGTTTTCTTTTCTTTTCTTTGGACGACGACGACGACGACGGAGAGGAGGAGGAGGAGGAGGAGGAGGAGGAGGAGGCGAAAAGCGCTTTCTTTGCGATTGGTTTTGAAGAAAAAAAAGAGATGATGCATTCCTTCGATGATGATGACGACGACTTTGACGACATGGACGTCGCGCAGTTCGACGCGATGGTGGAAAACGCCGTCGCCGAAACGCGGAAGAAGAAGACTTTAGAGAATGCGACGACGACGACGACGACGACGACGAGGGCCGAAGGGGCGGCGCTTTCCAGAACGACGAACACCGTCGCGCGGATGATGTTTGTGAACAGCAAGAGCAATGGTACGACGACGACGACGAACAACAACAACAACAACAACAACAACAACACTAAAAACGACTTTGAGTATCGGCCGAAGAAGACGACGACGCACGCCGCGAAGAACACCGCGACGACGCAATTACACCGAAAGCAGCAGCAGCAGCAGCAACAACAACAACAACAACAACAACAACAACAACAACAACAACTTCATCATCATCATCAACAACAACAACAACACCAACAACGCCTCGTCTCTGAAATCGATTTGGCAGCCGCGCAGACGTACATATATCCAGCTCAAGTCAATCGAAGAGAGTACCA
>MDSZ01193063.1_pt1 | contig 10559 bp, 9 predicted proteins | sample 811201 | NCBI WGS metagenome assembly MDSZ01 (sample SAMN05326647, study PRJNA326480) | marine metagenome | isolation source: seawater | place: Indian Ocean: North | collected 2010
ATTTAGAACAATGGAAATCAGAAGCAGTTGAAGCTCACTTTTCAGGAAATTATCCTTGGATTGAGATACAAGATAAAATTAAAAACATATTGAAAGATATGCTTGGTTGTTCTAGTAATGAAATTGCTATAATGAATGCATTATCCCTTAACCTACATCTATTAATGGTATCTTTTTTTAAACCATCAAAAAATAAAAATAAAATTTTGATAGAAGAAAATGCTTTCTCCTCAGATAGATATGTGGTAAACTCACAATTACAATTCCACGGTTATGATTCGAGTTCAGTTTTAGATATAAGAGTTGATAAGGAGTATTTGATTGATGAAGAAAATGTAATTAAAAAAATTATGGATAATAAAGAATCCTTATCTCTAGTTATATTACCTGGGATTCAATACTATAATGGACAGTTAATTGACCTAAAAAAAATTTCAAAGGTTTGTAGAGATAATGATATTGTATTTGGTGTCGATTTAGCTCATGCAATAGGGAATGTTAAAATTGATTTAAATGAATTAGATATTGACTTTGCGACGTGGTGTAGTTATAAATATTTAAACTCTGGAGCTGGAGGGATATCAGGAATATATATTAATAAAAAACATTTAAATAAAGATCTTAATAGGTTCGAAGGTTGGTGGGGAAATAAATTATCTACTAGATTTGAAATGGAAAAAAACTATGATCCTGATAATTCTGCTGAAGCTTGGGTTTTGAGTAATCCACCGGTAATTCTTTTAGATATGCATTTGGCAGCACTAAAAGTATTTGACAAAGTTGGAATGAAAAATATATTTAGAAAATCAAAAGAACTTACGAAATTTCTATATGACGGATTACTTTTGGTTGATCCAGAAGAAACCTCTTTCAAAATTATTACACCTTCTTCAATAAATAAGAGAGGAGCTCAATTATCATTGTTATTCAAAAAAAATGCTAAAAAGGTATTTGAGGAGTTGAATAAAAAATTTGTTATTGATTATAGAAAACCAGATGTAATTAGAGTAGCTCCTGTTCCACTGTATAATTCTTTCTATGAAATATTTTTATTTATTTCTGAATTAAAAAAAATAATTAATAAAACTAAATAAGTATTTCTTCAAATTTTTCTCCTTTGAAGTTTAGCATTTTTTTAGAGAAATTATAGATAGAGAGATCATCGTAATTGCATTCTTTATACAATTCTTCCTGAGACCCATGTTCAATAATTTTATCAGGGATACCCAGTCGTTGTAAGGAATTAGAATAATTATTTTCTGACATAAATTCTAAAATTGCAGACCCAAACCCACCAATTATGCAGCCATCTTCAACTGTTAAGATAAATTTATGTTTCTTTAAAATCTTATGTAACAATTTTTCATCAAGAGGCTTAACAAATCTCATGTCATAATGTGACGGGTGAATATTTTCTTTATTTAATTTTTCAATTGCTTTAGTAACATAATTTCCAATATGACCAATAGAAAGAATTGCAATATCTTCTCCTTCACATATTACTCTTCCAGTTCCAACTTTAATCATTTCCATTGGAGTTTTCCAATCTGTCAATACACCTTTACCTCTTGGGTACCTAATTGTAAATGGACCAGAATTCAATTTTTGAGCAGTAAACATTAAATTTCTTAGTTCAGATTCATTCATTGGTGCTGAAACAATCATATTTGGTATGCAACGCATATAAGCAACATCATACGCCCCATGATGAGTAGGGCCATCAGATCCGGCTACTCCAGCTCTATCTAAACAAAATATAACAGGTAAGTTTTGTATGCAAACATCATGTATAACTTGATCATATGCTCTTTGCATGAAAGTACTATAAATATTACAAAAAGGAATTATCCCTCTAGTAGCTAGTCCGGCACTAAATGTTACAGCATGTTGTTCGGCAATCCCAACATCAAAGGCCCTATCTGGCATCTTTTTCATCATAATGTTTAATGATGAACCTGAGGGCATAGCAGGTGTTATTCCCATTATTTTCTCATTTTTTTCTGCTAACTCTACAATCGTATTACCAAAAACATCTTGATATTTTGGGGGAGACTTTTTGACATTTTTTGAACTTAAGCTTTCACCAGACTCAATATCAAACTTTCCGGTTGCGTGCCATTTTGTTTGATTCTTCTCCGCTAGACTGTATCCTTTTCCTTTTTTAGTTATACAGTGTAAAAGCTTAGGGCCTGGTATTCTCTTTAAATATTCTAGGGTTTTTACTAAGTGATTAATATCATGTCCATCAATTGGGCCAAAGTAACGTAAGTTTAAAGCTTCAAATAAATTTGAATTGTCTAAAACAAATGATTTTAAACTTTTCTCTATTGTCTTACCAAAACTTCTCGCAGTTTTACCAACTTTATTTAGTTTTCCAAGAACTTTCCATATATCATCTCTTATATTATTAAATGTTGGTGATGTAGATATATCAGTTAAATATTTTTTTAATGCTCCAACATTAGGATCAATCGACATACAATTATCATTAAGAATTATTGTAATATTACTATCAGTATCTCCAGCATGATTCATCCCTTCAAAAGAAATACCTCCAGTCATACCTCCATCTCCAATGACTGCAATGTGTTGTCTTTCATTGTCACCCATATGTTTTGAAGCTATTGACATACCAAGGGCAGCAGATATTGAAGTAGAAGAATGGCCAACCCCAAAAGTGTCATATTCACTTTCTGATATTTTGGGGAAACCTGATAACCCTTTATAGACTCTATTTGTATGAAATAAATCCTTTCTTCCAGTGAGAATTTTGTGACCATATGCTTGGTGGCCAACATCCCAAACTATTTTGTCTTCAGGTGTGTTATATACATAGTGTAGAGCAACAGTTAATTCAACAACACCAAGACTAGCTCCAAAATGCCCTCCATTTTCAGATATTGAATTAATAATATATTGTCTTAAATCTTCACAGATGTTTTTGAGATCTTTTTTTCTAAAGTTTCTAAGATCTTCAGGAAATGTAATCTTATCTAAATACTCGAATGATTTATTGTTCATAGTTTGTATAAAACTTATACTTACTTTTTAGTTTTTAGTTTATAAATCTATGAATTTTATTCAAAAGAATTATTTTATTTGATCCTGAAAAGTTTTAGTTTATGATGACACATGATATGTAAATGAGCTACGAAATAAAAATACCACTTTTTGAAGGTCCTTTCGATCTATTATTATTCTTCATAGAAAGGGATGAAATTGATATTATGGACATACCAATTTCCAATATTACCAAAGATTTTCTTGATTACATTTACGAGCTGGAAAAAATGAATATTGAAGTTGCTAGTGAGTTTATTGTTGTTGCTGCAACATTGATGAGGATAAAATCCAGGATGCTTCTGCCAAGATTATCTGTAGATGACGAAGGAAATGAGATTGACCCAAGAGATGAACTAGTCAGTCATCTAATTGAATATAAAAAATTTAAATCTGTAATAGATGATTTTTCATTGCTTGAAGCAGATAGGTTAATGAAGCAGTCCAGAGGAAATTTAACAAATGAAATTAATATTTTAAGTGAGAGAGCAAAAGTAGAAACAGAGCTACAAGATGTAGATTTATATAAGCTTTTAGTTGTATTCAAAAATTCAATAGATCGTTATAATATCGAAAAAAATAAACCTAGTCATGAAATATTTAGATATCCATACTCTATAAACGAACAAAAAAAAATTTTTAGTAAACCTTTTAAAATCAAAATCTAAAGTTTCATTTGCAAGATTGATTGAACAAAATCCAATCAAAATACTAGTTATATATAATTTTCTTGCTTTACTAGAACTAATTCAGGAATCAAAAATTAATTTATCTCTAGGACAGGGCCTTAACAACTTTTGGATTACAAAGAAAAAATAATTAGGAAAAGAAAAAATTTATTTCAATTTCAGCATTCTCGTCTGAGTCAGACCCATGAATTGCATTTGCTTCAATTGAAGTTGCATATAATTTTCTTATAGTTCCCTCTTCGGCATCTTCAGGGTTTGTTGATCCTATTAATTTTCTGAAATCACTCACTGCGTTATCCTTTTGTAATTCTATTACTATAATTGGACCAGAGCACATGTAATTACATAACCTTTCAAAGAATGGTCTTTCTTTATGAATAGAATAGAAATTAGAAGCCATTTCCATATCCATTTCCAAAAGTCTCATATTTTGAATACCAAACCCTGCTTTTTCTATAATTTTGATTATTGACCCAGAATTACCAGCTCTAAATGCATCTGGTTTTATAATTGTAAATGTTTTATTTCCTGCCATTTTTTTTTGCAAACATAAATTATTGTTTTCTAATATAAAAGATTGTTTGAATCTCTTATTTGTAATATTTTTTAGTTTACAATAAAATTATTGACTTTTGCATCCATTATAATAACCATGGAAGATATAAAGAACTTACTGGCTGATAAAAAAAGAATTGTGATAACTACACACATTAATCCAGATGGAGATGCTTTGGGATCTTCAATAGGATTACATTCTTTTTTAGATAAGATGGGTCATGAAGTTTGTACTATTATTCCTAATGATTACCCAAATTATTTGTCTTGGATGGTTGGTGACGAGGATCTGATTAATTTTTCAGATAATAAAAAAAAATCTTCCAAAAAAATTGAAGAGTCTGAAGTTATATTTTGTCTTGATTTTAATAATCTTGATAGAATCAAAGAATTAGGAGATCTTATAGAAGTTTCAAGAGCATCAAAAATTCTTATTGATCACCACTTAGAGCCAACTAAATTCTATAATTATTCAATTCATAATGCTTCAGCATCTGCAACCGCTGAATTAGTTTATGATTTGATGTATTTTATGGATAAAAAATCAATTGATAAGAAAATTTCTGAGTGTATTTACGCTGGAATACTAACTGATACTGGATCATTTAAATTTCCTTCTACCTCATCTAAAGTTCATAGAATTATATCTGATCTTATTAATAGAGGTATTAATATTTCAAAAATTAATCGTGAGATTTATGATAATAATTCTATCGATAAGATTAAGCTAATTGGCTTTGCTCTATCACAAAAATTAGAGATTATATCTAATGGTAATGCAGCTTTTATTTCATTATCTAGAAAAGAATTGAAAGACCATAACTTTAAAAAAGGGGATACTGAGGGATTAGTTAATTTTGCTTTGTCAATATCAAAAGTTAATATGGCTATTCTTATGATTGAGACTAAAGAAAGGATCAAGTTCTCTTTTAGATCAGTTGGACAGTTTTCAGTAAATGAATTTGCTAAAACTCATTTCAACGGAGGAGGTCATAAAAATGCAGCTGGTGGAAGTTTAGATTGCAAACTTTCAGTAGCTTTGGATAAACTTTTGAAATCTATTTCAAAATATTCTCATAAATTAAATTATTGATTATGAATTATATTAAAATTCTATCTCTCATATTTATAATCTCATCGTGTATTGATAAAGAAAAAACTTTGGACAATGGGGTATTACTTAAATATTTTAAAAATGGATCTGGGAATCAAATAAAAGATGATGAGATAATGCTTTTTAATTTACAGTATTTTGATTACGAAGGAACAGAGCTTTTTAATAGAAGTGGTGATCAACCTGTTATAATACAAAAAGATTCAACATGGAGCAACAGAGGATATATATATGAGGTATTAGGTTATTTAAAAAAAGGTGATAGCGTATTTTTTCAGTTAACATTAGATCAGTTTTTCAGTAATGCTCCAACTGGGGTTTCCTTTCCTGATTCTTTAAAGGATGAATCTATGTCTTTTTATTTAGGAGTTAAGGATATAATGTCTCAGGATGAGTTTGCTATTTATCAAAAAGATCTTTATGAAAAAATGGAAATTCAAAACATGGAAAGAGAAAAAGAAATGGAATTAGAAAATGCAAAACAATTATCAGTTGATTTAGAATTGATTGATACTTACTTAAGTAATAATAACATTGATGCAGTAAAAACTGAGTCTGGATTACGTTACGTAATTACAAAGAAAGGAACTGGTCCTAATGCAGCACCAGGCAATAGAGTTAGAGTTCACTATACTGGTATGTTACTTGATGGAACTACTTTTGATTCGTCTGTTGAAAGAGGGGTCCCATTTGATTTTAATCTTGGACAGGGTCAGGTAATTAAAGGTTGGGATGAAGGTGTTAGTTATTTTAATAAAGGGGCTAAAGGAACAATATATATACCTAGCTCTCTTGGTTACGGTCCATCTGGGGCTGGGGGTGTTATCCCACCAAATGCTGTATTAATCTTTGATATTGAGTTAATTAGCTTCTAATTTTTATGAACAAAGGATATTTTTTATTAATATTTTTTTTGATAAGTATTTCGTGTTCAGATGAAGTAAATACTATTTCAAGATCAAAACAAGAACAGTTAGATTTAGATAAAAAACGTATTGAGGGGTATTTAAATGAAAATAATCTAACTGGATTTACATCTCTTGATAATGGTTTACATTACAAAATTTTAGATCAAGGTAACTCTGAATTTCCATCAATTGGAGACACATTAAGTGTAGATTATATTGGGCAACTACTTAATGGATCTGAGTTTGACAGAAATAATACTAATCAACCTTTTCAATTTATTTTAGGTAGCGGTCAAGTTATCGAAGGTTGGGAAATTGGTCTGCCATATATTGATGAGTCTGGTACTGGTATATTAATTATCCCTTCAGGTCTGGCATATGGTAAGAGTTCATCAGGCTCAATACCTGAAAATGCTGTTCTAATATTTAGGATTAAACTTGTGGAAATTAGGTAAAAATGAGATTTATTATAATTTTATCAATATTTATTATTTCTTGTAATATAGATGAAGTATATGTTGATGTTTATGATCCAGAGCAAGAAAGGATAGACTCCTTAGACCAAAGAAGTTCTGATATAAGTTTAATATATGACTACCTAGATGGACAAAATATAAATAGCGTTGATACTTCCGAATCAGGTGTTTTTTATACAATAACTGATGCAGGAGAAGGTCTTAAATACCCTGAGATTAATGATTTAGTAAGTATAAATATTGCTGGTTATTACACTAATGACTCAATTTTTTATACAAATGACACAATTGATCTAGTTATATTTGATACAAATCAACAATCATTGGCTGAAAGTATTGGTTATTTTGATCCTACAAAATACTATTCGCCAATAGTATATACATATAATGGACTTGGTAGTTTTTTCCCAGTTGTTTCAGACCATGGATATCTATCTTTATTATCAGATTTTAAAAGTACTCTTGGAGTAGCTTTAAGTAAAATAAGTGAGAGAGGTAAAGTAAAAATACTAATGCCATCAGGAAATGCTTATGGTACATCCGGAAAGACATCTACCCCAGAAATTCCTGAGAATTCAATTTTAATTTTTGATATTCATCTTATTAAGATTAGGAAATGAAAGATCTCTGTTTTGTAACAGGAAATCATAATAAGTTTAAAGAAGTAAAAAAACTAGTAAAAACTTTTAATTTAATATCGCTTAATGATCTTAATTTTTTTGACGAAATCCAGGAAACATCCTCTTCTATAAAAGGAAATGCATTCATAAAAGCAAATTTTATTCACAAGAAGTTTAATATAGATTGTTTTTCAGACGATACCGGTCTATTTATTAATAGTTTAAATGGTGAACCAGGAGTTCGGTCTGCAAGATATGCAGGAGATATTTCAAATTCAGATGATAATACTAAACTTGTATTAAATAAATTGAGATATAAAAAAAATAGATTTGCACATTTTCAAACAATTATTTGTTTGATTTTAAATGATAAAATTGAATACTTTGAAGGAATTATAAGAGGTAGAATTACGAATTCACCCATAGGAGCTAATGGGTTTGGATATGATCCTATATTCATGCCAATGGATTCAAATAAAACTTTTGCTCAATTCTCATTAGAAGAAAAAAATAAGGTTTCTCATAGAGCAATAGCAACTAAAAAATTAATAAATTATTTAAATAATTTTAGTTTATAATCATGATTATAGGGGTTTCAGGTTCAAGTGGTTCTGGTAAGTCATTCATTGTTCATTACATTAAAAAAAAGTTACCAAAAAATACAGTATCAATTATTTTTCAAGACAACTATTATAAACTCAGGGAAGATCAGTCCAAAGATAAAAATGAAAATTATAATTTTGATTTACCTTCATCTTTTCATAATAATGATTTCATTAATGATATAAAATCCTTAAAAGCTGGAAATACAATAAGACGAAAAGAATATAATTTTAATAATCCTTTGGTTAAACCAAAATTTATTACTGTTAAACATAGACCCTTGATAATTGTAGAGGGATTATTCATTTTTAATGATAAGAAAATATCTGAAAATTTTGATAGAAAAATATTTATTGATTGTGAAATTAAAAAAATGATAAAAAGAAGAATTAAAAGGGATAGTGAGCAAAGAGGTTATGATAAGGCAGATGTATTGTACAAATATGAAAATCATGTTTTACCATCATACAAAAAGTTTATCCTTCCTTTTAAAAAAGAAGCTGATATTATTATTGATAATAATGAAGATGATAATACAGGTGCAAGTAAATCACTCGAATTTATAAAAAATCTAATTAGCGACTAGAATAATAATTAATTAGCCTCTTAGTTAATTTCCATTTAATTGAATACTTTTGTCAACCATTTTTTAAATATTTTATGAAAAACAAAGGTTTAATTTATTTTCTGACAATTATTATATCATTTCTATCGATATACTATTTGCAGTTCACATTTGTATCTCAGAGTATTCAAGATGAGGCTACAAGTATTTCAAGAGATGAGAATGGGAATATTGATTTCAAAAAAAAGCAAAAGTATTTAGATTCAATATGGAATAAACCTGTTTATAATTTAGTTACCGATTACACATACAAAGAAGTGAAAGAGTCTGAACTTAATTTAGGTTTAGATTTGCAAGGAGGTATGCATGTTACTTTAGAAGTATCACCCGTTGACATTCTTAAGGGTTTATCATCCAATAGTCAAGATCCAGACTTTTTAACAGCAATCGAAAATGCGAAAAATAAAGTAAAAGGAACACAAATAGATTTTGTTGACCAGTTTTATACTGAATTTCAAGACTTAGCTCCTCAAAAGAAACTATCATTAATTTTTGCAACAGTTTCAAATAGAGGTAGGATTGGTTTTGACTCAACAGATGACGAAATAATTGAGATAATAAATAATGAAGTTGAAAGTGCAATTGATAGGTCCTTCAATATTTTAAGAACTAGAATTGATAGGTTTGGTACATCACAACCTAATATTCAGAGGCTCCAGGGTACGGGAAGAATACAGATAGAGCTTCCTGGTGTTGATAATCCAGAGAGAGTAAGAAAACTTTTACAAGGAGTTGCTAAGCTTGAATTTTGGGAAGTGGCTGAAGCCAATGAAACTGAAGTTTTTCAAACACTACAAATTATAGATCAGTTTGCTGCAGCCCAAATTAAGTTAAATGAGAATATCAATTCTGATGATGTAAGTTTAGAAACATCTAATGATCAGTCTGATGATCTTGAGGATTTACTCACTGAAAATCAGGAGAATACTGAAAATTTAGAAAATGATTCAATAGAAAACACCGATCCTTTAAGCGGCACATCACCTTTGCTTGGCAATTTAAGAGATGATTTTGGGGGTCTTTTCTACAATCTTGATGATACTCTTCAAATTAATTCAATACTTAATGATGAAAAAATTAAGCAATTAATTCCAAGTTCAATCAAATTTCTTTGGGCTGTAAAACCAAGAACTAATGAATTAGATCAAAATGATGAGGTTCTTGAGCTTTTTGTTATTAAAACATCAAGAGGAGGAAGGGCACCCTTGACAGGAGAAGTTATAACCGATGCAAGACAAGACTTAGATCAAAGTGCAAGACCTTCCATATCTATGCAAATGAATTCAAATGGAGCAAAAAGTTGGAGAAGATTGACCTCAAATAATATTGGAAAAAGAATTGCGATTGTATTAGATAACTTAGTTTATTCAGCACCATTTGTACAAAATGAAATTCCCAACGGAAACTCTCAAATTACCGGAGAATTTACAATTGAGGAAGCGCAAGATTTAGCCAATATATTAAAAGCAGGAACTCTTCCTGCACCTACAACAATTGTTGAAGATGTTGTTATTGGGCCAACATTAGGAAAAGTTGCTCAATCTCAAGGTTTTAAATCAATAGTTTCTGGACTAGTTATAGTTCTTTTATTTATGATATTTTATTATTCAGGAGGTGGTCTAGTTGCTAATCTTGCACTATTTTTTAATATATTCTTTATTCTTGGAATATTAGCACAACTTTCTGCATCTTTAACTCTACCTGGAATTGCTGGAATTGTATTAACAATAGGAATGTCTATTGATGCTAATGTTCTTATTTTTGAAAGAATAAAAGAAGAATTGAAGCTAAATAAGTCGATTTACAATGCAATAAATACCGGATACGAAAAGGCAATGTCTTCTATCATTGATGCTAATGTTACAACCATGATAGCAGCTATTATTTTATTCTTTTTGGGTTCTGGTCC
>MDSZ01099442.1_pt1 | contig 10558 bp, 9 predicted proteins | sample 811201 | NCBI WGS metagenome assembly MDSZ01 (sample SAMN05326647, study PRJNA326480) | marine metagenome | isolation source: seawater | place: Indian Ocean: North | collected 2010
GAAGGCCGAATTGAACATGCGGATGATCTCAGAGGATTCGTTCGACACGATCTGGCCGGTCTGCCTGTCCCACAGCACCGGCACCGTGACCCGGCCGGTCGCGGCGGGATGGCTGCGGGTATAGATCTGATGCAGGAAATCACTTGCAAACAGGTCATCGCCGCCAGCGCCATGCTCGTCATGTTCGAAGGTCCAGCCCTCATCCAGCATCAGCGGATGCACCACCGACACCGAGATATGATCGGTCAATCCCTTCAGCTGGCGGAAGATGAGCGTGCGATGCGCCCAGGGACAGGCATAGGAGACATAGAGGTGATAGCGCCCGCTCTCTGCGGCAAATCCGCCGTCGCCCGACGGGCCGGCGCTGCCATCGGCAGTCACCCAGTTGCGGAAACGCGCCGTGTCGCGCACGAAATGCCCGCCGCTGGATGCCGTGTCATACCATTCACGCGACCATTGACCGTTGATCAGCTTGCCCATGGGATCGGATATTCCTGTTTAGAAGATCAGCTGGCGGCAGCGGCGCGGATGGCGTCGATATTGACGCGGTACCCGTCTTCGCCATCGCCCTTGAAGATGGCCGATCCGGCGACAAGCGCCGTGGCGCCGGCGGCGACCACATCGCCAGCTGTCTCAAGCGTGATTCCGCCATCCACCTCGATGATGATGTCGCGGCCCGCGGTTATCGCCTTCAGCGTCGCGATTTTCTCAAGCATCGCCGGAATGAAGGCCTGCCCGCCAAAGCCCGGATTGACCGTCATCACAAGAATCAGGTCGAGCCTGTCGAGAACATGGCTGACAAAATCGGCCGGGGTATGCGGGTTCAGCGACACGCCAGCGCGGCAGCCAAGTTCGCGGATGCGGCTCAGCGTGCGGTCGAGATGCAGACACGCCTCGGCATGAACGGTGATGATTTCGGACCCGGCATCGGCATAGGCATCGAGAAGCGCATCCGGGTTGGACACCATCAGATGCGAATCGAAGGTCTTGCCGGTGACATGGCGAAGCGCCTTGATCACCGGCGGTCCGAAGGTCAGGTTCGGCACGAAATGCCCGTCCATCACATCCAGATGAACCCAGTCGGCACCGGCGCGGTCGACGGCTGACACCTCTTCGGCAAGCCGCGAGAAATCAGCTGCCAGGATGGAAGGGGCAATGATGATGCCGTCGGCCATATGCGCCTCCGCGGGACGGGTGGGGGTCGGGTGACAGATACATAGGCACATGACCTAAAAAACACAACACAAGTGAACAAACTGTCCAAAAGCCGGGTCCGGCATGGATTGCCGCAGGGGACTATCGCCTGTTTCCCGTTTTCCGGTATAGTCGTTGAGGGAATTCACACAGAATAGGTGACAATCCATGGAAGGCGTGGTCAACACGACGACGAAGCCGGTCTTTTCCTGGGAAGACCCGCTGTTTCTCGACGCCCAGCTCAGCGATGACGAACGCATGGTGCGGGACAGTGCCCGCGCCTTCGCGCGCGAGGTTCTGCTGCCGCGCGTCATCGAGGATTTCCGTGAGGAGTCCTTCGATGCCGGCGTGATGCGCCAGATGGGCGAACTTGGCCTTCTTGGCCCCACGATCCCGGCCGAATATGGCGGGGCCGGCGTCAACCATGTCGCCTACGGCCTGGCCGCCTACGAAATCGAGGCGATCGATTCCGGATATCGTTCGGCGATGTCGGTGCAGTCATCGCTGGTCATGCACCCGATCAACGCCTTCGGCACCGAGGCGCAGAAGCGGAAATTCCTGCCGGCGCTCGCCAGCGGCGAGATGATCGGCTGTTTCGGCCTGACCGAGCCGGATTACGGCTCCGATCCGGGCGGCATGGTGACCAAGGCGGTCGAAGCCGATGGCGGCTATCACCTGAGCGGCGCGAAAATGTGGATCTCGAACGCGCCGATCGCCGATATCGCGATTGTCTGGGCCAAGCTGGACGGGGTGATCCGCGGCTTCATCGTCGAGCGGGACACCGCCGGGCCGGGCTTCAGCACACCGAAGATCGAAGGCAAGCTGTCGCTTCGCGCCTCGGTCACAGGGTCGATCCAGATGGACAACGCCTTTGTACCTGCCGAAAACATCCTTCCCGAGGTTGCCGGGCTGAAAGGGCCCTTTTCCTGCCTCAACAAGGCCCGCTTCGGCATTGCCTGGGGCACGCTTGGCGCGGCGCAGTTCTGCTATGACGCGGCACGAAGCTATACGCTGGATCGCAAGCAGTTCGACAGGCCGCTTGCCGGCAACCAGCTGATCCAGCTGAAGCTGGCCGACATGCATACCGAGATCAATATCGGCCTCCAGGCCTGTCTTCGCGTCGGCAGGCTGCTGGATGACGGCAACTGCCCGCCGGAAAACATCTCGCTGGTCAAGCGCAACAGCTGCGGCAAGGCGCTGGACATCGCCCGTCAGTCGCGCGACATGCATGGCGGAAACGGCATCGCCGAGGAATATCACGTGATGCGTCACCTGATGAATCTTGAGACGGTAAACACCTATGAGGGAACGCACGACGTCCATGCGCTGATTCTCGGGCGCGCCATCACCGGCCTCCAGGCGTTTACCGGCTGATCACATGACGGAGTCTCCGGCGGCCCTCTCGCATCTTCGGGTGCTCGACCTGTCGCGGATCCTCGCCGGTCCCTGGGCAACGCAGATGCTCGGCGATCTCGGTGCCGACATCATCAAGGTCGAACGCCCGCGAAGCGGTGATGACACGCGAAGCTGGGGCCCGCCATTCGCCGATGAGATGACCGGCGACACCGACCGCGACGCCGCTGCCAGATCCGCCTATTTCTGTTCGGTCAACCGCAACAAGCGATCGCTCGCCATCGACATCACCGCACCTGAAGGCGCGGACATCCTGCGCCGGCTTGCCGCCGAAAGCGATGTGTTTGTCGAGAATTTCAAGGTCGGCGGGCTGGCCAGATACGCGCTGGATTACGAGGCGCTGCGCGCTGTGAATCCGCGGATTGTATATTGCTCAATCACCGGCTTCGGCCAGGACGGGCCCAACGCGCACCGCGCCGGCTATGATTTCATGATCCAGGGCATGGGCGGGCTGATGAGCGTGACCGGCGAAGCGGACGGCATGCCGATGAAGATCGGGGTGGCGCTTGTCGATGTTCTGACCGGCACCAATGCCGCCACCGCCATTCTTGCCGCGGTGATGCATGCGGCGCGCACCGGCGAGGGCCAGCATATCGATATGAGCCTGTTCGACGTCAGCGTCGCCAGTCTCGCCAACCAGGCGCTGAACTACCTTGTCAGCGGCACCGCCCCGGGCCGCCTTGGCAACGCCCATCCGAACATCGTTCCCTACCAGGCCTTCACCACCGCCGATGGCCATATCATCCTCGCGGTCGGCAATGACTCGCAATTCGGCAAATTCTGCAAGATCGCCGGTCTTGACGGCTTTGCCGCGAACCCGGACTACGCCACGAACAAGGCGCGGGTGACAAACCGCGACGATCTGCTGCCGCATATCGCGGCGGCCATGGCAACGCAGACAACCGGATGGTGGCTCGACCAGCTTGCCGGTGCCGGCGTGCCGGCCGGACCGATCAACAGCATCGACGCCGTGCTGGAAGAACCGCAGGCCGTGCATCGGGGGCTGGCATCCGGCATTGCCGATGATCTGATCGACAGCATCCCGACGGTGGCAAGCCCGCTTCGCCTGACCGCGACGCCGGCCCGCGCCACCCTACCGCCGCCCCGGCTTGGCGCGCACAGTCGCGAGGTGCTGGAAGACATTCTGGCGCTGGACGGGGCCGAGCTCGACCGGCTGACAGCCTCCGGCGTGATCGCCATACCGGCCTAGGGTCCGGCCCTGCCGAGCAGCCGGCGAAGCTGCGCCGGCTCGACAATCACCGCCGCGACACCGCCGATGACAATGGCGCCGCCAAGAAGAACATGCGGGTCCGGCCGCTCGCCAAGAAAGCTGACCGCGCCAAGAATGGTCGATACCGGCAGCAGCAGAAGCACCGGCATGACCATGGGCACCGGATATTTGGACAGCAGGAAATACCAGGCCGAATAGCCGATCACCGTCATCACCACGCCAAGATAGAGAACCGTTCCCCAGGCAAAGGCCGGGGCCGCCATCAGCGCCGGCAGCGGATTCCCCTCGATCAGCGCCGAGGCCAGCAGCATCTGCGGCGCGGCGATCATCCCGATCCAGGCGGTCATCTGGAAGCCAGACATCACGTCGCCAAGCCGGCGGACCATCACCTGGCCGCAGGCCCAGAACAGGCAGCCCGACAGGATCAGCAGAACACCGGTCATCTGCCCTTCAAGCGAAGGGGCGCCGACAATGGTGACGATGCCGGCAAAGGCGATGACGGTGCCGGCGAACTGGCGTCTTGTCGGCCGTTCCTTCAGAACCACCGCCGCGATGACCGTTCCGAACATCACCTCGGACTGCACCAGAAGAATGGCCGGCGTGGCGTCGATCATCGACAGGCCGGTGAAGCTCAGCCCATATTGGAAGGTCGCGGAAATCAGCGCGATGACAATCAGCGACCGCCAGTGGCCGCGCGGCAGCGGCACGAACCAGACCAGCAGCAGGGCGGCGATGGCAAAGCGCATTCCCATCAGCAGCAGCGGCGGGAAATGGCCAAGCCCGGCCTTGGCAAGGGCGAATCCGAACCCCCATGTCATCGGCACCAGAAGCGCAATAAGAAGATGCCGCGGCGTCATCAGCCCTGCCCGCACATTTCGTCACAGAGCCGACCGAGGAACAGCAGCCCTTCATCCATGGCCTCTTCGGTGATGAATTCATCAGGCTGATGCATCTGCGCCATCCCGCCGGGGCCGATGACGATCACATCAAGACCGGCCTGCTGGAAATAGGCGCCGTCCGTCCCGAAGGACACGACCGACGGCGGCTGGTTGGTCCAGAGGCGCGCGATCAGCGCCGCCGCCGCGGACCCGTCGCGCGTGGCAAGCGGCGGAACGTCAGACAGCATCTCCGTCACCACCTCGCAGGCCGGATGCTCCTTGCGCATGGAAGGAACCACCTCGTCGGCGATGAACCGCGTCACCTGATCCAGGACGCGGTGCGGGTCATCCCCCGGATGCGCCCTGATTTCCCAGTCGAAACGACAGGTATCGGGAATGATGTTGCGCGCCTCGCCGCCATGGATGGTGCCAACGGACAGGGTGGTGAAGGGCGGATCGAAGGGTGATCCGGCGGCCGGGCTGGCGGCACAGGCGGCTGCCGTCTCATTGATGAACCCGATGATCCGCGCCGCCACAGAGATGGCGTTCACACCCTGCCCCGGCTTCGAGGCATGCCCCGCCGCCCCGCGCACATGGGTGACAAGCTCCATCCCGCCCTTATGGCCGTTGATCGGCGTCATGCCGGTCGGCTCGCCGACAATGGCGATCCGCGGCGTCGCCCCGGCACGCGCGAGGAAGGCCGGCATGCGCTCGGCCCCGAAACAGCCGATTTCCTCGTCGAAGGTGAAGGCAAGATAGAGAGGTTCGCGCAGCGCCCCGGCACGCGCCTGGAATTCCGGGGCCATGGCCAGCACCATGGCGAGGAACCCCTTCATATCCACCGCGCCGCGCCCATGGAGACGTCCGTCCGCGCGGCGCAGGCGGAACGGGTCCTGCGTCCAGCCGGCGGCATCGGCCGGCACCACATCGAGATGCCCCGACAGAAGCACCCCGCCTTCGGCCTGCGGGCCGATACGGGCAAGCAGGTTGAACCTGTCGCCGTCCTCATGCGCGTCCCGCCGGCAGGCGATGCCATGGCCGGCGAGATAGGCTTCTATATGACCGACGATATCGCCGTTCGGACGCAGGCTGACGCTGGGAAAGCCGACAAGGTCGGCAAGAATGGCGATGCCGCGCTCGCGAAGCGGATGCGGCGCGGCGCTCATGTCCCGACAACATGCACATGCTGCGGAAAATCACACAGCCGCTCACAGCCCCCGCCGCGAACATGAAGCGTTTCGCTCAGCTCCATGCCCCAGTCATCCATCCACATGCCGAGGATCACATGGACAACGGCATGTTCGGGAACGAGGGTTGTCTCGCGCGGGCGGAAGGACAGCGTATGCTCGCCCCAGTCCGGGGCATAGCCAACGCCGATGGAATAGCCGATGCGGCTTGGCTTCTCCAGCCCGTAGCGGTCGAGAACCCCCTGCCAGGCGGCATGGACATCGCCGGCGACAACGCCGGGTTTCAGGCTGTCCATCACAGCCGCCATGCCTTCCTCCACAGCCTCGGCGGTGCGGTGCAGATTGTCCGGCGGTGTGCCAAGATGAACGGTTCGCGCCAGCCCGACATTATAGCGTTTCATGCAGCCGCCAAGCTCGAAGGCAATGGTCTGGCCATCGGCAAGCGGCGCGTCGGTCCACATCGGATGCGCCGTGGTTGCCGCCTCGCCCGCGAGGATCAGCGGGTGAAGGGCTGCCATGTCACCGCCGGCCTGCGGGGTGCCGCTGATCTGGGTGGCGATGACATCGGCCATCAGGTCGCATTGCCGGATCCCGGCCCGCGCCCCGTCCCAGGCCCGCTGCATCGTCGCCTCGGCGATTTTGGCGGCACCGCGCATCATCCCGATCTCGGCCTCGCTCTTCACCAGACGCTGCCAGTTCACCAGAAGGTCGGCATCGATGAACCGCGCATCTGGAAGTCCGGCCTGAAGCGCGGATAGCGCCCGCGGCGAGAAAAAATAGCTGTCGCTTTCATAGCCAATCTTGGCGGTGGCGAAGCCGCGATCAGCCATCCAGCCGGCGAGACAGGTCATCGGGTGCGTGTCGGGGCGCTGCACCAGCTCTTCCGGATAGGCGACGATCTGCTGCTCTGTCAGATGGGTGGTGAAGCGCGCCGCGCCGGCATCCATCAGGCGGCCCATCCAGAACGGCCCGTCATGAAAATCCACAAGCATCATCTGCGGCGTGTAGAAGGACCAGGCGTCATAGCCTGTCAGCCAGTTGATGTTCGCCGGATCGCCGATCACCATGGCATCCAGCCCGCGATCCGCCATCGCCGCGCGGACCCGCGCGAGCCTATCGTCATATTCCGGTTTCAGGAACGCCGGTGCCATGGCATCACCCCCGCCTTATCTATCCCGGTAGCTGACTCCGGGAAGAACACACAGCATTTCATAGAGCAGGTTCGCCGCAAGAAGCGCGGTGTTGCCCTGCGGGTCATACGGGGGCGAGACCTCGACAAGGTCGGCCCCGACAAGGTTCAGACCGCGGCAGCCGCGAATGATCTCGAGCGCCTGGATAGGCGTCAGCCCGCCGATTTCTGGCGTGCCGGTGCCGGGAGCGAAGCCGGGGTCCAGCGAATCAATATCGAATGTCAGATAGACCGGCCCGTCGCCCATCGCCGCCCGCGCCCGCTCGATCAGCGGCGCGGCCGACTGGTGCCACAGCTCTTCGGCCTGTACCACGGTAAAGCCACGCTCCCGCGCCCAGTCGAAATCCTCTGCTGTATAGCCGGTGCCGCGAAGCCCGATCTGCCAGGTGCGGCTCGGGTCGATCAGCCCTTCCTCGAGCGCCCGCCGGAAGGGGGTGCCATGAGCGATCTGTTCGCCGAACATATGGTCATTGATATCGGCATGCGCATCGACATGGATCAGCCCGACGGGCCCGTGCGTGCCGGCGATGGCGCGCAGCACCGGAAGGGTCAGCGTATGGTCTCCGCCAAGGGTCAGCGGCACCACATCATGCTGCAGCACCGTCTGATAGAAAGCGGTGATGCGCCTGACCGAATCCTTCAGGTCGAAGGTGTTGATCGGCACATCGCCAAGGTCGCCGACACGAAGCGAGTCGAAGGGCGCGGCGCGGGTCCACATGTTGTAGGGGCGCATCAGCACGGATTCGGCGCGGATCTGCTTCGGGCCAAAGCGCGTTCCCGAGCGGTTCGAGGTGCCGATATCAAGCGGAACTCCGATGAAGACGGCATCCATGCCGGCGGCGCTGTCCACCGCCGGAAGCCGCATCATGGTTCCGGGTCCGGCGAAGCGCGGCATGTCGTTGCCGCCAAGCGGTTGCGGAAAATCGGCCTCGTCCTTACTCATCATCGTTACCCATGATCATTACCAACCGGGCCGCCATTCTAGATGTCGTCGCACAGCCGCGCCGCGTGCCAGCGAAGATGATCTTCCATGAAGGTGGAGACGAAGTAATAGGCGTGGCCATATCCCGGCTGCATACGAAGCGTGAGGTTCGTCAGCCCGCCCCGGCAGGCCGCCTCGAGGCGTTGCGGCAACAGCATTTCAAGGAAATTGTCGGCATCCCCCTGATCAACCAGAATTTCCGGAAAGCCGTGACCATCCTCGATCAGCGCCACCGAATCATAGGCCCGCCAGCCATCCCTGTCGGGGCCCAGATAGCGCGCGAAGGCGGCGGCCGGCATATCGGCCTGCGACGGGCTGGTGATCGGGGCGAAGGCGGAACAGCTGCGGAACCTGTCGGAATGGCGTAGCGCCATGATCAGGGCGCCATGCCCGCCCATCGAATGGCCGAAGATGCCCTGCCGGTCCATGCGAAGGGGGAAATGCGCGGCGACAACGGCCGGAAGCTCCTGGCTGATATAGCTGAACATCCGGTAATTGGCGCTCCAGGGCGCCTCGGTGGCGTCGAGATAGAAGCCGGCGCCGCTACCGAAGGTCCAGTCATCCTCGTCAGGCACATGCGAACCGCGCGGGCTTGTGTCGGGGCAAATGACGGCCATCCCCAGCTCCGCCGCGGCGCGCCTGTATTCACCCTTTTCCATGACATTGGCATGGGTGCAGGTCAGGCCCGACAGATACCACAGCACCGGCACCGGCCCGTCCTGGGCCTGCGGCGGCAGGAACAGGGCGAAACCCATGTCGCAACCGGTGACATCGGAGCTGTGCCGATAGACCCCCTGGGTGCCCCCAAAGGATTTCTCGGTGTAGACTGTTTCCATGATGCCGGGCCCTAATAGACGACCACGGAGCGGATGGATTCGCCCTCATGCATCAGATCGAACCCCCTGTTGATCTCCTCAAGCGGCAGGGTGTGGGTGATCATCGGGTCGATCTCGATCTTGCCGTCCATGTACCAGTCGACGATCCTCGGCACATCGGTGCGCCCGCGCGCCCCGCCAAAGGCGGTGCCGCGCCAGCTTCGCCCGGTCACAAGCTGAAACGGACGGGTGGCGATTTCCTGGCCGGCCCCGGCGACGCCGATGATGATGGATTCGCCCCATCCCTTGTGCGCACATTCCAGCGCCTGGCGCATGACGGTGGTGTTGCCTATACACTCGAAGGAATAGTCGGCACCGCCACCTGTCAGTTCGACAAGATGATTGACCAGATCGTCGCCATGCTCCGCCGGGTTGACAAAATGGGTCATGCCGAAACGCTCGCCCCAGCCCTTCTTGTCATTGTTCAGATCGACCCCGACGATCATGTTCGCCCCGATCATCCGAAGGCCCTGGATGACATTCAGCCCGATGCCGCCAAGTCCGAAGACGACAGCGTTGCATCCGGGCTCTGCCTTGGCTGTATTGATTACCGCGCCGATGCCGGTTGTCACGCCGCAGCCGATATAGCAGATCTTGTCAAACGGGGCGTCCTTATTGACCTTGGCAAGCGCGATCTCAGGCAGGACGGTGAAATTGGCGAAGGTCGAGGTGCCCATGTAATGCAGGATCGGCTCGCCCTTCAGCGAAAAGCGGCTTGTTCCGTCCGGCATCACGCCCTTGCCCTGGGTGGTGCGGATCGACTGGCAGAGATTGGTCTTTGGATGGAGGCAATATTCGCACTCGCGACATTCCGGCGTGTAGAGCGGAATGACATGGTCGCCCGCCGCGAGGCTGTTCACTCCGGGGCCGACCTCGCGGACAATGCCGGCACCCTCATGGCCCAGAATGGCCGGAAACATGCCCTCCGGATCTGCACCCGACAGCGTGAAGGCGTCCGTGTGGCAGATGCCGGTGGCCATGATCTCGACAAGCACCTCGCCGGCGCGCGGACCGTCAAGATCGACTTCCATGATTTCAAGGGGCTTGCCGGCTTCCACGGCAACTGCGGCGCGGGTTTTCATCATAGTCCTCCCTCCCCGTGAAGGCCGGGGCATGTCTGCTTTTTCTGCGTTCACGATGGCATGGCGGCAGGGCGCGCACAAGATGCTTCACCGCTGCTGTGCCTGCCAGTCAGGATGGAAGAAAGGCGCGTCATTGGCCCGCGCCAGCGGCGCGCGGCCAAGGATGTGATCGGCCGCCTTTTCGCCGGTCATGATCGAGGGCGCATTCAGATTGCCGTTGGTGATCCGCGGGAAGATCGAGGAATCCGCCACCCGCAGTCCGTCGATCCCGATCACCCGGCAGTGGGGATCGACAACGGCCATCGGGTCATCCGGCCGGCCCATCCGCACCGTGCCGCACGGGTGATAGGCGCTCTCGGCGTGATCGCGGATAAACGCGTCAATGGCCTCGTCGGAGGTGGCGTCATCGCCAGGCTGGATTTCCGCCCCGCGATAGGGGTCCATTGGCGCCTGCCGGATGATCTCGCGACTCAGCCGGATACAGCGGCGGAATTCTGCCCAGTCGTCAGCATGGCTCATATAGTTGA
>MDSZ01143251.1_pt1 | contig 10558 bp, 20 predicted proteins | sample 811201 | NCBI WGS metagenome assembly MDSZ01 (sample SAMN05326647, study PRJNA326480) | marine metagenome | isolation source: seawater | place: Indian Ocean: North | collected 2010
AAAAACGAGAACATATTATATCGTTCTGTAAAACATGTACCTGGAGAGTAGTAGCAAGTCTGGATACTTTTCTTCTGTCTTGGCTAATAACAGGTAACGTAGGCATGGGGGCCAGCATAGCCAGTCTGGAAGTGCTAACCAAGATGTTCCTTTACTATGCTCATGAGCGTCAGTGGGAGAAGCCTAGATTTAACTTATTCATTGTGGAAAAGTATTTGTGGATAAGGCGTCTTTTCGCTAGATAGAGTTTTGCCACGATTTTTTCGGCTCCGAGCAAGATCTTGCGAAGCAAATTCTTGCGACTTCGTTGAGCCTTGCGAAACGAACACAATAATCGTGAGTGTAGCACATTTTTTTTAAAAGTCAAGTCTTTAAACGATAAATAAACGTATGAACAACAATGATCAAATGAAAAAATGGATAGCAATATCCGAACAGCAACAACTTGAAGAAAGTTTTTTAGGGCTGTTTAAAACTTTTGCAGAACCAATTAGACAACTAGCATATGGAATATACAGTCTTATAAGAGCTATTATAGCCACTGTTGGTGGAGGTTCTAAAGTTGCTGGACCTATGTTAGAAGATCTTTTAACACTTATATTTGAACATTACAAAAGTCAGTCTAAGGAGCCTGAAACTGGAATGACAGCACAACCTATTTCTAGTCCTCCTGCTACAAAGCCAGAACCTCAGGAAGAACCAATTGAACCACTTAGGAATAGATTATTACCATATCTAAGACAAAAGAGTATAGAGTTTGATGATGAAATGTTAGAAATGACTAAGCAAATAGATAAACTTTATGCCAGATTTTTTTCTGATCCTCTTAAAAAGACAGTTTTTAATAATTTTATGAATAAAGATTTTCCTGAAATGAAAGACAAACTTGTAAGATTTTTAAAAATGATGGTAGGTCCTAAACTTCAAGGAAAAGGTCCTGCACCAGAACCTATTTCAAGTCCTCCTGCTACAAAGCCAGAACCAGGTCCTATATCTAAAGCCTTAAACAGATAATACTAATTTATTGTGGTCTCTTTTTGCCCCAATATCTTCCACCTAACTTCTTTTGAAGCCCAGGAAACCTGGATGGGCGGCTAGATTCTATACCCATTATATCCATGTTTGCTTTTTTAATAAAGTAATCAGGAGTATTTTGTTCTAAACTGTAAAGCATTTGGTTTGCTTTGGTATCTCCATATATTTTTGCTCTTTTTAGTAAAAATGCTTGTCTTATTTTATTTGCTAATTTTATTGCTTCAGGAGATCTGTTAGTAAGCATTCTTGCTGTTTCTTGATCTGCTCTCATTAAATCTGATATACGTTCTGCTTCCTGACGTTCAGCATCTAGTTCAGCATCAGTAGGATTATCCCAATCATTATTTTCATCAAAATTTAATTCTTGCTGTCTTTTAGGTTCTTTTTCATCGCTATGAAATTTAGGCGAACTGGTATCTATATTTCTTTTGGCTTTGCCAGGCTCGCCTACAAACATTTGTGGTTGTAGTTCCATTTTTTTGAATTGCTCATCACTATAAACAACCACTCTTCCAGATTTAGGATCTGAAATAACTTTATACGGAATAAAATTTAATAGTTCGTCTATTTTACCTGCATCTGTTTCCATAGCCTTTTCTAGTTCTTTAGCAATAAATCTAGGTAGTTCATATCTGTTTATTGCTAGTGCTTCTACAATCTTTCTAGCAACATTCATTTCATACATCTTACTTGCATTTAGTTTACCACCTTTGTCTACAAAATCATTAAATGCTTTTTTAAGATTTATGTCAAACATAGACACAAAACTTGCACTTTTGTCATTTAATTTTTCAAATTCTGCTTTTGTGGAATCGTAGGCATCTTTAAAGAAAGGTAAATGCCTAAGAGTTTTATACACAGGACTACTAGTAAAATCACTAGGCTGTGGATTTAGATTACTATATACCTCTCTTAAATACATATCACTATTTATCAGATTACAATTTGCCAGAACAGATAAATACATTTGTATATTTTAAATTACGGAGAAGGAAATGCCAGACAACAGAGTATATCCAAATGCAAATGACGTACCAACATGGTATGCTAACAAAAGTAATACAATTAGTAGTGCAAGTGACGTCACTGTAGGACAGCATATTGGACCAGCAAGTGCAGGTGGTGTAACAGCCAATGTAAGTGTATGGGAAGGATATACAGCAATACACAGAATAGATAATCCTAGTGATGGCATAAATGACTCAGCAAACTATGTGGTCTACTTTAAAAAAGAAGGCACAGATCCAATAGAACTTTGGAAGGCTACTGATGCCGATATCAGTACATTAGTTAAACTAGAGTCAGGCACTGAATACGATAATTTTTACAGTTTTACTTCTTAAAAGTTTCTTGACAAAATCCCTTTTTACTATATAATATTATTATGTCAGTTCTACTCGAACAATTACAGTCTGTGGTGCACGACCAAGAATTATTCTACGACATGTTGTTAGAGATAGGAGGAGACACAGATGATGTTTCGCATATCAGGACATCTGAAAACTATGTAAGTGGTTGCCAGAGTGCTGTATGGGTCGTTGCAGATAAGCAGAATGGCAGATGGAACATTGTAACAGACAGTGATGCCTTTATGGTAAAAGGTATTGCAAAAGTTGTGGCCGAAGTTGCTAAAGGTAATCCTAGTAAAGTTAGTTTTGGAGACTTTCATAGTATAACTAAAAATTTAACAGTACAAAGACAAAAAGGAATGCAGGCCATTATAAACAGAATAAGACAACTAACCGAGGGTAAATAACGATATGAATTTTGTACCATATGTAATTGAAAAAACAGCAAACGGCGAACGCAGTTATGACATTTATAGCAGACTATTAAAAGAAAGAATTGTGTTCCTAAACGGCGAAGTAAATGACGCAGTATCAAATAGTATTTGTGCTCAGTTACTTTTCCTAGAAGCAGAAGATAGTGACGCAGATATAAACTTTTATATCAACAGTCCAGGTGGAACAGTTACAAGTGGTATGGCTATGTACGATACAATGCAGTACATTAAACCTGATGTATCTACTATTGTAATGGGACAAGCGGCCAGTATGGGAAGTTTTCTTGCTAACGCAGGTGCTCCTGGTAAACGATTTATGTTGCCTGGTGCTAGACACATGATACACCAACCATTAGGTGGAGCAAGTGGACAAGCAAGTGATATACAAATTCGTGCTAACGAGATTATCCGTATTAAAAAAGAACTCACAGAGGCATACGTTAAACATAACACAAAAGGCAAAACTTATGAAGAATTTGAGGCGGCTATGGACAGAGATAACTTTATGACTGCTCAGGAAGCCTTGGACTTTGGATTAGTTGACGAAATAATAGAATCACGTAATTAGACCTTTCTAACAGTTTCAACGAATTTCTCCTACTAAATAATGGTATGGAGATTAAACCCACAGTATATAAACCCAAAAAAGTAAACGAACAAGGATACGACGAGGACGGAGTGCAACATAAAGATTGTGGCACACCAGAGTGTTGTGGAACTTGCGATACAGCAGACACACAAGATAAAGATAAAGATGGCTGAGTTTAGTTTTTTAGAGTTTAGTTATGACCCTTCAGTAACTGCTACTGAAGATATTACTGACTACTTGACCAAATTAGGATTTATTCACAGAAGTCAACATAAATCAGAAATAGTAGGTTTTTGGAATCTTAAAAGTTGCATTTTGCTTCTTAGGAAAACACACGATTTTAATGCAGGTAGTATTACAGGCATAGGCTTTAATGGTAATGAAAACACGATACAAGAACTTGACTGTGAGTTCGACCCTTCTAGTAATTTATTTGTGTGCAACAATGAGCATGGAATTAAAACCTACTTATTAGATGAGAATCAAATACATCATTTTAAACCAGAGTTATCTGAAACATACAGAGTTATAGATCATGAGACTAAAGGTCTAAAACATATGGAATACATTAGTGGTGTTAGAATGGAAGGATACAACGATAGCATTATAGAACATTATGCAAGATTAGGATTTAAATATTCTGATGTATCTGAAAATTATGCAAAACTAATATGTGAAAATAATAGATTTACTATTATGCTTGATAAAAGGAAAAATACTAATGAAATAAAAACAGTAATATGTGATACTCATGACGTATTTGATGCAACAGCATATTTTACATCACAAAATATAAAGTTAAAAAGATTTAATCATAACGTACATCAAAATTTTGGTACAAAATTAAATTACAAAATAAGAGCATATAATTGTAGAGCATGGGGCAACGAAAAAAGTTACACTATAGAAAACTTTATATATGGAGTTGCACCTGGTTTAGATATTATATATAGGCAACGTAACCAATACTTACATATACAGGAAACAACATTGGAGAGTTATTATGCAACAAACTAATGTAAAAGCATTTGATGACTGGATGTTGTGGAAAGAAAACAGATACGATCTTAAATTACCAACAACTTCAGTTGTTAAACCAATTAAACTTGCTGATAGTGTAGTTGCAGTATGCACAGAACTAGGACTACGACCTACAAAAGACTATCAGGTTTCAATGTATGAGGTAAGATTTAGAACAAAAACATTTTTGGCAATGTTTAAAATGAATTATAATAATGGATGAATATTTTTTAAAAATACAACACATGAAAGAAGATGTGCTGTTTGAGGAAATGAAAAAACTCAATCAGAAGTTGTATGCTATAAATCAAACAAGTCCTATGTTCCAGCAAATTACAGATATGTTAGCCATGTGTAAAGAAAGACACAAAGATTTAATACTGGAATATAAAGAAAAAAATGACAAGACACCTGAAATATTAGAAATCGGGGAAATAGAATCTGAAGTATATACACCAGAATACTCAGAGCAAGAATTACTTACATCACTTACAAACTTTTATTCTAAAGAAAAAGTTAGTAAACCTTTAAGGGTAGATGCTAATCCAGAGCCAGCACCTGAAGTTAAAACAACTCCAGAGCCTAGCACTGAGTTTACAATAGAAGTACCTAAGTTTGGAGCAAAAAAATGAATATAATGAACGTAACTAAAAAGATTCCGCTTTATTGTGTGTGGAATTTCGACAGCGAAGATAAAAAACAAGTCAAAGCGGTATGCTATGAAATAGAATTTAGTCTTAGAACAGAGGCATCTAAAGCCAATAATGATAAACAGGCATACCTACATCAAAATATTAGTTACCAAACGATAAACTCATTTATATTTGATCAGTTACATCAAACTATAATATACGACTTGAATAGCAAAAAGGCCTGCGAAAGAGCATTTGCTAGTCATGATAATAATTTTATGATATTACCTGAATTATCAGAAGCATGTTTAGTTACAGCATTACATAGTAAACTGAATGCTATATGTCATGAAAATAGTTTTGTAGAATATATTAAACTAGCAGAAAAGACAGAAAATTTATGTTACGACTTTTTTACAGACGATGGCGAATACGAGTCGTTACCCTCAATAGAAGAATGGTTAGGGGAACTAAGTTTTTGGGACAAGCCTTGGTGGGAAAGAAGAGACTTTAGTACGTTTGATAACGTAGCAGAAAATAAAGAAGAGTTAGACGTATTTTTAAATGATGATGCAAATAAAGGCATAATAGAAAGAATGCAAAGTCCTATTGCTGAAATAGAAGGGCAGGTAATTGCTGACATATACAAAAAAGAAATCAAAGACATAATGGATACCAAAGCACAAGAAAAAGGCGAGCTATTAGAAGTAGATTTTAAAAACAAAACCTTTAAACCTAAACTTGTGCCTAAAGACAAATAGATTGACATTTGCTAGATTTATAGTATAATTACACTAATGGAAAAACATCTAGCAGACGAGCAAACTGGTATTGAACTACTGTATCGTGGTAGCGATCTTTCTGATGTTGCCTTTGATGATATAGATCGCTTTAACAACTTCGCAACAGAGTTAGAAATATCCCCTATTTCAGACATCTCCTTGATCAGCAAGGAGTTTAATATACCACAGCATTACAAAGAACTAGATGTTGAGAAATATATACATGGAAAACTAGTAGAACGTGATCCCGACGAGATAGGGAGAGTAGAGACTGAACTAGACATGTATAGAGAACGTGGTTTATTCCCTGTGCTACAATTATTGATATGGATTGTGGATACAATGCGTAAGCATAATTTAGTATGGGGAGTAGGCAGAGGAAGTAGTGTGTCCAGTTATTTACTCTATATTTTGGGGGTTCATAAGGTTGATAGTTATAAATATGGATTAGACATAAAGGAATTTTTAAAGTAATATGGTACAACGTAAAACAAACAAAGGACAAGTTATAGACATGGATGCTCTTATAGCCTCTCAAGGCGATAGACCTGCCATGGGAAATATGGGTACTGATGCAAATGGTAATGTACTTGGACCTGGAGGTGAAATAGAAACACCTAGTGAGGAAAGAGTTAGAGCATATTATCAAGATAATCCTATGTCAAGTACTGCTCAAAAAAGTATTAAAGGCGAAACTCCAGAAGTTAAATTGCCTAAAGAAGACAATCTACAAGAAGTAAAAACTGCAAAAACACAAAAAGAAAATGTTAGAACTTCCAAAGCAAAAATAAAACCAGACACACAACCAGAAAAACAAACAGAACCAGAGGCACCACAAGGTGAGAGTTTTGATGAACAAGAGCCACTAGGCTTTAAAGAGGTCGAACTTCCTAACGGTGATATAGAAATGGTTCCTTATTACACACAGGAAGAAGCAGATGCCCCAGATAAGACCAAGAAGTGATAACATTTTTTGCATAAACGCAGACTTTGGCGATACTGTAACAGACGCAGGTATCATAATCAAAAAAACATTAGGTAAAGAATCAGGAATAACTCCCAGATGGATGGAAGTGTTTGATGTTGGTCCTGACATAGACTGGCTACAACCTGGGCAATGGGTATATGTTGAATATGGCCGTTGGACAGAAGGCATGAAAGTTCCTGATGACAGACTGGAAGACGGTCAAGAAATTTGGAAAGTAGATCCTAATGGATGTTTATTAGTTTCAGATGAGAAACCTGAAAATACAATAAACATCAAGTCTGCTAATTATGACTTTGCGGAGAAAAAAACAAGATGAGATTACCAGAAAATAGAACAGGATTATCTACAGCAGGTGCTGTTGGCGTAGCAATACTTGTAGCAGTTATGTGGGGACAAATATCTCCATGGTGGCTTATTGCATCAGGTATTTTTACATTTAGTGGAATAGGGCAAGAAAGTGGCCTTTCTAAAAAATAATGCCTTACATAGAAAAAACAGGACCTAAAGCAATTAAAGAGCAACTGTATCAATGGTACGGTGTAATGACTGATCCTCGTATAGATGGATTTAATGGTTGGGGTTGTAAGCAAAAGATTTATGAAATCAAAATGGAATGTGAAAGACTTTTACAACAAAAAGACTGCCCTACCTATGCAGGTGAAGAAGAATGGTTACAAGAAAAAAGAGACGAACGAGCAGTAGCAAGACTGTCAGGTAAAGATAAGGGAGTGCCCTTTGTTCCATGAAACTAGGTATTATAGGTAAAGGCTTTGTAGGGTCAGCAGTAGCAAATGGCTTTGACCGAGACGTAGAGCAATTTATTGTAGATCCTAATTTAAATAATAATACAATAAAGGATTTAGTAACTTTTGATCCTCCTTTAACTTTTGTATGTGTTCCTACGCCAGAGCAAGACTCTCACATGGACGTTGATGTTAGTGTTGTAAGAGATGTACTTTCAAATCTAAATAATGAAAGTTACAAAGGCATTATAGTAATTAAAAGTACAATAACTCCAGACCATTTAACAACATTTAAAAAAACATACAGTAAATTAAAAATGGTTTACAATCCTGAGTTCCTCACAGAAGCAAATAGTTTTGACGATTTTAAAAATCCTAGTATGCAAGTATTAGGTGGTAAATGGAGAGACTGTGAGGTAGTTGAAAAGGCATACGTTAAACATAGTTCTGTTAAAATTGTTCCTACATTTAAAACAGATCTTATTACTGCAAGTTTAATTAAATATTCTATAAATTGTTGGTTAGCAACCAAGGTAACATTTTTTAATGAACTTTTTCATGTTCATAAAAATAGTGGTACAAAAGTACCTTGGAGTAATTTTGTTGAAATGCTGTCTCAAGATGACAGAATAGGAGACTCTCATATGAAGGTGCCAGGTCCAGATGGTAAATACGGATATGGAGGTCACTGCTTTCCTAAAGACACAAAAGCATTGTTATATTATAGCAAATTAAAAAAAGCAGAAATGAAATTACTCAAAAAAGCAATCGAATTAAATTCTTACATCAGAGATTAAAGTGAAATTAAATCATATTTTCCTAAGACATTTTATGACTGAGGACATACAAGAACCAGGACTGCCAACCACAGAGAGTAGCCATACATACGATTTCTACAAGAAGTATCTTACTTACGAGTGTCCTATTACTCCTGGATGGACACAGGATATACCGTTCGAAATAAACGTTACTCCTACTGTAAGTTATAATGAAGTGCAAATAAGACCTATAATGAAAAAAGATCATTTAAATATAGTTTGGGTGCCTATGCATTATCCTACATGGAAATGGTTTAATGAATTTTATCCAGATGCTTACAGAGATTTAGACATACTAGCAGATCCTAATTCAGAATATCCCACAGCAGTTGTATTTGATTACAATAATGAAACACTTTTGCCTGGTAACTTTACAAACAATGAAGATCAGATACCAATACTTAGAGATAAAGATTTCAGTCAATTTTATTGTAGCACGTTGGCCTGGAACAGAGACAATGTAGTAGATGAAATAGGATTTAGAGATATAATTTCCTGCTATCATGGACTAGGCGGTTTAGTATTTTTTAATGCTATTAAAGAAGATCCTATCTTGAGGACTAGACAAATATTTACAGAAGTAGGAGGCAAATATCCTATTAGATATTATTGCCCTAATAATGTATTTAGGCCGAACAGAGCAATGGGCATAGTCAAAATGTATCACAAGGGTATGCTAGAAGATACAGAATGGAATATGAATAAATTTAGCCAATGGTATGAAATGGATCAATTTATATCTAATACACCATTTAGAAGTTATGTGGAAGAATATTTTAATTTATTTGGAATTGCTCCAAGAACGATGAGTTATCCCTGGAATAAAGAATTTAATCAGGACAGGATAAACCAGGACAAAGGCGATTACAGTATGAGCAACAAATCTAAGTATGATGTATTTTCCAGAAGTTTAATGCAAAATGTTTACATCTATATTGCACAAAATTTAGTTACAGAAAGTCCTACAGAGAAACCTATAAATCCTTTAAAGCCTGTGCATGTAGGAGATTGGGACGAGAAAATTTTAAAAGGATTTATGTATGGGCTACCTACATTTGTAAATGGCAGACAGGGTACATGTAAAATAATGGAAGAGTTAGGATTCGATATGCTAACAGATTATAATGTTCATGACTACGATAGCGAACCTGACGACATTGTTAGAATAGATAAAATGCTAGATTGTGCTATAAACTTCCCGCCACCTAATGAGGATATGGTTAAACGTATCCAGAACAATAAAAATTTAGTTACATCTAAAGAGTTTTGGTGGAACGGCCAAAGTAATCTAATTAAAAAATTACTTGACAATCACACATAATTTGTTATAATAATATTTTTAGGAGTATTAGTATGGCAAAACAAATAAGGCCACAAGCACAATATAAATCAAATAAACCAACTAGAATTATTTCAGACTATCAAAATGATTTAATTTTTGATCAGCCAAGAGAAAATTTACTACAACAAGAATTTATTTCTTATGAATGGTCAGAAAGTGGTCTTAAAAAGAAAACTGTTACTAGAAAGTTTAAGCCTAACGGCGATTACTTTGATACTTCTGCTACAGAAATTATAGGATTTTAATGTTTGTAAATTGTAGCGAATGTGGTAAAGCCATTGCTACTAATGATATAAAATATCATACTCCTGCTGTAGAAGAAAAAATACAACATGCATTTTGTAATGCTTATTGTAGTCATACATGGTATGTTAAAAATAGACACTTAGGTAAAAAAGATGATAATGACAGACAAACAAATTAGAGAACTTATAGAAACACTATCAGATGTTTTTGAAGATTACATGGAAGAAAGTGTTCATCCTATAAGTGTTGCAAGTGTTATGTTAGCAGTAGCAGTCAAACAATTAAAACGCAGACTTGACGAAGATGAATTTGATGCTATAATGTTGGAACTGTCTTCTAATAAAATGGCTGAGTGGGAAAATTTAAAAACTGAAGAAGATATTGATCAGTATATAATGGAAACTGATACCAAGAAAAAAAGGACAATACATTGAAAGAACTTTGGACAGAAAAATACAGGCCCTCAAGCATAGGTACCTATGTGTTTCGAGATGAGGGCCAACGCCAACAGGTAAGTGGTTGGGTACAAGAGGGGGCATTGCCACACTTGCTTTTTAGCGGTGCTCCTGGAACTGGTAAA
>MDSZ01039227.1_pt1 | contig 10557 bp, 10 predicted proteins | sample 811201 | NCBI WGS metagenome assembly MDSZ01 (sample SAMN05326647, study PRJNA326480) | marine metagenome | isolation source: seawater | place: Indian Ocean: North | collected 2010
GACTACATCGAGGGTCGGCGCGCCTTCATGGAAAAACGGCCGACCGCTTTTAAAGGCCGCTAACGAAATCAGCCGACCGGCGCGCCGCCCACCACCATGGTCCAGTCGAGCGGTTCGCCAAAGGCGAGGTCGCGCGCCGCCCGGCGGCCCAAGACTTGGTCGATGGCGGCCGGCGGCAGACCGCCGCCGGGCCGGATCGAGCGGACGTGATCGGCGGTCAAAACGGCGCCGGCCGGCACTTCGGCGACCACATAGAGCGAGCGGCGCAGTTTAACCATCTCCGCCTCGGCGGCGAGCGGGCCATCGTGGGCGACGCCGACCGCCGCCGCCGCGTCCCGGCAGGCGCCGACCAGGTCGGCCAATTCCGCCGGCTCGAGAGAAAAGGCGCTGTCCACCCCGCCGTCGGCGCGGGCCAAAGTGAAATGCTTTTCGACGACGCGCGCGCCAAGCGCCACCGCCGCCACCGCCACCGCCGTGCCGGTGCTGTGATCCGACAGGCCAACCACGCAGTCCAGCCGGCCGGCGAGGTCCACCAGGGTCGCCAGATGCGCGTCGGCGGCTGGGGTTGGATAGGCCGACACGCAATGCAAAACGGCCAGATCGCGCGCGCCCGCCGCCCGCGCGGCGGCGACCGCCGCCTCAATTTCCAGCCAGGCGGCCATGCCGGTGGAAATGATCAGCGGCCGGCCGGTGGCCGCGACCCGGCGGATCAACGGCAGATCCACAATCTCCGGCGAGGCGATTTTGTAAGCTGGCGCGTCAAGGCCGCGCAGCAGGTCCACGGCGGTCGCGTCGAAGGGCGCCGAAAACACGGTGATGCCGATCTCGCGCCCTAAGGCGAACAAGGGTTGGTGCCATTCCCAAGGCGTCACCGCCTCGCGGTAGAGGTCGAACAGACGACGGCCGGCCCACAACCCACTGTCGATTACGAAACCGGGCCCGTCATGGTCGATGGTCAGAGTCTCGGCGGTATAGGTTTGTAATTTGACCGCGTCGGCGCCGGCCGCTTTGGCCGCCCGCACCAAGTCCTTGGCGCGCGCCAACTCGCCGCGATGATTACCCGACATCTCGGCGACGATATAGGGCGGCGCGCCGGCGCCAATCGGCCGGCCCGCGATCTCAAAGCCAACGGTCATATCGGAAGATTAGCAGTCTTGTGCTAAGCGCGCGAGGATCCCGGCGATCACCCGCGCCGGTCCGCCCGGTCGCGGCGCCAGCGCCGGGCGCGGCCGCCGCCAGGCCCGTTCGGCGACCGCCGCCGCCGCCATCGCCGCTGGATCGACGGCCGCGAAGGCGGCCAGCCCGGCGGCCTTCAACACCGCGATATTGGGCGCTTGATCCGCCACCAGGGCGGCCGCCACCACCGCCCGACCGGCGGCCAGCGCCTCGCCGACAGTGACCCCGGCGGCCCCGCAGTAGAGCCAAGCGTCGGCTAGCAAAGCGGCCATCTCGGCGCCGTGGTGGTGGACCAGCCGGCCGGCGCCGGCGGCGACCAAACCGGCGACCGTTTCGTTCACCGGCCAGAGGGGCGAGGTCACCAAATCGACCGCCGGCAGCCCGGCGGCCAGCAAGGCTTCGGCGACCGGTCCGCCGACCCGGCCGTCATCGCTGGCGCCGAAGGCGACCACCACGCGCCCACTCTCGGCGGCGACCGGCGGCAACGCGAAAAAGCGCGGATCGACAAGCGCGTGCGCGGGGCCGCGCAGAACCGCCGTAACCGGGTGGGCGGCGTAATCAATGGCGCCGCCGGCCAAGCCCGGATTGACCAGCAGGTCGGCCGGCCGCGGCGCCGCACCGGTATCGTCGATCACCACCAAGCAGCCGGTGCGGCGGCGCCAGCGCCGGCATTGCGCGGCATCGAAAATGGCGCCATCGACAATCAACGCGTCAGCCGCCGGCAACGCGTCCCAGCTGGCCGCCGGCACCGGCCCCGGCAGGTCTGGCGGCCAAGCGGCGTCGGCGATCAAGTCGGCCGGCCGCGGTCCCGCCGCGTCACCGACATGCAGCGCCACCGAGAGATCGGCGGCACGGGCGGCGGCGGCCAAAACCTGCATCCGTCTTAAATGACCGAGCCCGAGGGAGGGGCCGGCGGCGATCGCGAAGCGCAGCGTGGGCATGGCCGGAGTGTACCTTGCGTGGGCGCCGCTGGCCACGTATCCTCGCGCCGTGGATAGCGGTTTCGGATGACAGGGCGATGAGCGCAGTTTCCCTGGCCGGCAAACGGGTGTTGTTGGTCATCACCGGCGGCATCGCCGCCTATAAATGTTTGGAATTGATCCGCCGCCTGCGCGACGGCGGCGCCGCTGTGCGCGTGGTCATGACCGCCGGCGCGGCGCAATTCGTGACGCCGCTGTCGGTGCAGGCGCTAAGCGAGGACAAGGTTTACACCGAGCTTTTCTCGCTGACCGATGAATCGGAAATGGGCCATATCCGCCTCAGCCGCGAGGCCGATGTCCTGGTGGTGGCGCCGGCGAGCGCCGATTTCATCGCCAAAATGGCCACCGGGGCCGCTGACGACCTGGCTTCGACGGTGCTGCTCGCCTCCGACAAACCGGTGATGATGGCGCCGGCGATGAACGCCCAGATGTGGGCCCACCCGGCGGTCGCCGCCAATGTCGCGACCTTGCGCGCGCGCGGCGTGCGGCAAATCGGCCCCGAGGCGGGGGCGCTCGCCTGCGGCGAGGTCGGCGCCGGCCGCATGGCCGAACCGGCGACCATCCTGGCGGCCATCGCCGCGCGCTTGGCCGGGACCGGCGCGTTGACTGGTCGACACGCCCTGGTCACCAGCGGCCCAACCCATGAACCGATCGATCCGGTGCGCTATATCGCCAACCGGTCCTCCGGCAAACAGGGGCACGCCATCGCCGCCGCCCTGCGCGATCTCGGGGCGGCGGTCACCTTGGTTAGCGGCCCAACCGCGCAACCCGATCCCGCCGGCGTCACCATGCGCCATGTCGAAAGCGCCGATGACATGCTGGCCGCCTGCCGCGCGGCGTTACCGGCCGATATCGCGGTGTGCGCCGCCGCCGTCGCCGATTGGCGCGTGAAAAAAGTCGCCAACGGCAAATTGAAAAAGGACGGCGGCGGCGTGCCACCGGCCTTGGAATTGGTCGAAAACCCCGACATTCTGTCGTCGCTGGCCAACGAACGCGGGCGCCCCGACCTGGTCATCGGCTTCGCCGCCGAAACCGCGGACATTATCGCCCACGCCCATGACAAACGCCGGCGCAAAGGCTGCGACTGGATTGTCGCCAATGACGTCGGCCCGGCCACCGGCACCTTCGGCGGCGATCAAAACACCGTGCATTTGATCACCGGCGAGCAAGCCGAAGCATGGGAGCCGATGTCGAAAAACGCCGTCGCCACCCGTCTGGCCGCCCGCATCGCCGGTCATTTCACCGACAACCTGGCGGAGAGCGCCGATGATTGACGTGCGTGTCACCCGCCTACCCCATGGCGCCGACCTGCCCCTGCCCGCCTATCAGACCGCCGATAGCGCCGGCATGGACCTGATGGCCGCGATTGACGCGCCGATCACGTTGGCGCCCGGCGCCCGCCAGTTGATCCCGACCGGCCTGGCCATCGCCCTGCCGCCGGGCCATGAGGCGCAGATCCGCCCGCGCTCGGGCCTGGCCCTGCGTGACGGCATCTCGCAAGTCAACGCGCCGGGCACCATCGATGCCGATTATCGCGGCGAAATCGGCATCATCCTGATCAACCACGGCGACCGTCCGGTGGAAATCACCCGTGGCATGCGCATCGCCCAGATGGTGGTCGCGCCGGTCATCCAGGCGCGCTGGCAAGAGGTCGACAGCTTGGATGAAACCGCCCGCGGCGGTGGCGGCTTCGGGTCGACCGGCACAACGGGCTAAAATGGATCTGACCGACGACCAATTCGTCCGCTACGCCCGCCATCTGATCCTGGATGAGGTCGGCGACGCCGGCCAGGCGCGCTTGCTCAACGCCCGGGTGCTGGTGGTCGGGGCCGGCGGATTGGGCGCGCCGCTGCTGCTCTATCTCGCCGCCGCCGGGGTTGGCACCCTCGGTATTGTCGACGACGACGTGGTCGATCTATCGAATTTGCAGCGCCAAGTGATTCACATGACGGCGGCGGTCGACCGACCCAAGACGGATTCGGCGGCGGCGACCATCGCCGCCGTCAATCCCGATGTGCGGGTCGAAAGGCACAGCTTGCGCCTGACCGTGGAGAATGTCGCGGCGCTGATCGCCGATTATGACCTGGTCGCCGACGGCTCGGATAATTTCGCCACCCGTTACACCCTCAACGACGCCTGTTTCAGGGCCGGCAAACCCCTGGTAGCGGCCGCCCTGCTGCGTTTCGAAGGGCAGATTTCAACTTTTCGCGGCGGTGCGCCCGGCCATCACGGCGAGCCTTGCTATCGCTGTCTGTTTCCCAAGGCGCCGCCGCCCGGCGCGGTGCCGCGCTGCGACGAGGCCGGGATTCTCGGCGCTGTCGCCGGCGTGCTTGGCACCCTGCAGGCGACCGAGGTGATCAAGGAATTGCTGGACCTTGGCGACAGCCTGTCCGGGCGCTTGCTGATCTACGACAGCTTGGCGGCCAGTTTCCGCAATGTGCGTTTCAAGCGCGACCCGGACTGCGCCCTTTGCGGGGACGGCCCCGCGGACATCGCCGACCGGCCATGAAAAAAGGGCCGCGCCCCGCGCGGCCCCCTTATCGCGTCGTCGCAATCTTACAGGTTGGCGAGGATGTTTTCCGCGCTCGACACGTCGAAGGCGCCGGCCGCTTCGACCATCAAACCAGTGACCGTGCCGTCTTCGACGATCATCGCGTAGCGCTGCGAGCGCATGCCCATGCCGCGCCCGGTGAGATCCAGTTCCAGCCCCAGAGCTTTGGTGAAATTGGCGCTGCCGTCGGCCAACATCATCACCTTCTGGCCGACATTTTGATCGACGCCCCAGGCGTCCATGACAAAGGCGTCGTTCACCGACACGCATGCGATGGTGTCGACGCCCTTGGCGGCGATCTCATCGGCCTTGGCGACGAAACCTGGCAGGTGCTTGGCCGAGCAGGTCGGCGTGAAAGCGCCGGGCAGGGCGAAAACAACCACTTTTTTGCCCCCGAACAGGGCGTCGGTCGACATTTCCTCGACACCGTCGGCGGTTTTCAGATGCAAGGCACCCGTCGGAATTTTATCCCCAACCTTAATGGTCATGTTGTGTCTCCTAAAACGAACAGGGAAGCGGCCCTCGCGGCCGCCTAAACAGCAACCCTATAGGGCTTAGTTTGCGTCGCTGAGTCAAAACAAAACAAAATCGGCGCTCACTGGCGCCCGCTGGCGGCCACGATGGCGGCCATCACGGCGCTTTCGGTCAACACCTCCGGCAGGGCGATACCGGCCGGCGCCGCTGGCCCGTAGACCGCGTTGAAAGGAATGCCATAGCGGCCAAACCCGGCCAGATAGGCGGCGATCTTGGGATCGGGCTGGGTCCAATCGGCGCGCAGCCCGCTGATCCGCCCTTCGGCCAAGGCGCCGGCGACACGGCCGGTGTCCAGCACCGCCGCCTTGTTGACCTTGCAGGTCAGGCACCAATCGGCGGTGACGTCGACCAGCACCACCGCGCCTCGCGTCACCCGCTGGCTTAACTCGGCGCGGGAAAACGGGCTCCAGCCGGGCGTCGGGGCGGAAACAACCGGTGCGCTTTGCGCCCACAGCAAACTGCCCAGCCAGGCGGCGGTGGCGATCAAAGCGACCGCCAGCCCGCGTTTGAAGATCGCCATCCATGGCCCCGGCCGGGGCAGCGCGCGGGCCATTCCCGGCGCCGCCGCGACGACCAGGTAGGGCGCCGCCATGCCGATCCCCATGAGCGTGAAAATGGCCAGGATTTCAGGACTGCCGCGGGCCAGGGCGAAGCCGACGGCGGTGCCAAGGAAAGGCGCCGAACAGGGCGTTGCCAAAACCGTCGCGAAAGCGCCGGTCATGAAATGACCGGTCAAGGTGCCGCCGCCGCTGGGCGCGCCGGGCAGCCGTTCGGCGGCGCCGGCGAAGACGCGCGGCAACGGAATGTCAAATACACCCCATAGATTGGCGGCGAACAGAGCCAAGAGCGCGATCATCAGAGCCAGGAACACCGGCTGCTGAAACTGAATCCCCCAGCCAACCGCCAGGCCCGCATGCTTCATCGCGATGGCCGCGCCGGCGAGGCCCCAAAAGGCCACCACAACCCCCGCCGCCGCCGCCAGAAAACCGCGCCGCACGGCCCATGGCGCCATCGCCCCGGCGGTCGCCACCGACATCAACTTCAGCGACAACACCGGCAAGACACACGGCATTAGATTGAGAATAAACCCGCCCAGCACCGCCAAGGCGAGGATGGTCCACAGCGGTCGCCAATCGCGCGTCGCCGTTGCCGACCCGGCGGTCAGGCGGTTTTCGACAAAGCGGTCGCCATCGACCGCGGTCACGCGGAACGCGGCGCCGACCACCGGCGCCCGCCCCTGGACCGTCAGCGGCAAGGTCAACGTCGCCGTCCGGCGGTCGTTGTCGAAACGTCGTTCCGGCGCGCCGAAAGTCACACCATCCGGCCCCTCCGGGAACACATCCGGATTGACCAGGGGCGCGTCGGCGCTGAGCCGCACCCGCAACCGGTCGGGTGGCGCGCCGATGGCGTCGACCGCGGTGACACGCAGGCCGGCGCCGGAAAGATCGCCGGGCACGCGCGCGCGGAAGCGATCGATCAATTGCGCGAAAGCTGACGAGGCGGCCGCCCCCGCCGGCAGGTCAAGGCTGAGGTCGGCCTCCAGCGGCAGGCAAATCTCCTTGCACATCAAGCCGCGCATACGCGCGCGCAACGACAGCGGCGCGCCCGGCCGAGCGATGGCCAAGCGCAGCGGGTAGACCACCTCATCGCCATAACCATAGCTTTGCAAACCTAGAATGGAGAATCGCTTGGGCACCGGAAAGGCCATCTCAGCGCCGGCCAAATTGGTCGAGCCGGCCCATTCCAGCGAGGGCGGAAAACCGGCGTCGCCGGCCGACCGCCAATAAACCTTCCAGCCCGGCTGGAGGCGAATGTGCAGCCCTGCCGGCAAGCTGTCGCGGGCGCCGGTGGCGGTGGCCGCCGCGATCAAGCGAATTTCGGCGAAATCGCGCGCAACCCAGGGCGACGCGCCGGGCGCCGCCGCCGCCCGCGCGGCGGTCAAGCCGGCGCAGACAACCAAAATCAATGCCAACAGCGTTCTCATAATCTTGAATATAGTAGCTTTCCGGCGTATTTCGCCCCACTATTCCGATGGCGAAAGTGGTCTTTCGTCTAAGAAAGCCCGAGCCCATGATCGATACCGACGACCCCTATCTGACCGGCCAGTTATTGATCGCCATGCCGGCGTTGCGCGACCCGCGCTTCGCGCGCACGGTGATCTTCATGTGCGCCCACAATGACGAGGGGGCGATGGGCCTGGTCGTCAATCGCTTGATCGGTTCGATCAGTTTCGACGCGCTGATGGAGGAATTGGATATCGCCCGCGAGGAGTTGCCGGTGCCGTGGAGCGCGCCGTCGATCCATTTCGGCGGGCCGGTCGAAACCAGCCGCGGCTTCGTTCTGCACAGCGCCGACTATGCCTCGGAGGAAACCATCACCTTCGAAAGCCATTTGGCGATGACTTCGACGGTGGAGATTTTGCGCGACATCGCGATCGGCTGCGGGCCGCGCCAAGCCATGTTGGCCTTGGGCTACGCCGGCTGGGGACCAGGCCAATTGGACGAAGAAATGCAAGACAACGCCTGGCTCAACGTCGGCGCCGACGACGATATTATTTTCGACCAGGATTTGGACAGCAAATGGGAACGCGCGCTGGCCAAGATCGGTGTCTCGGCCTCTCTTTTGTCAAGCGAGGCCGGGCGCGCCTAATCGCTATTCGCCGCCGGCAGGGCGGCCGCCAAAATCGACGACACGTCGCTGGCGTCGTGGGCCAAACTGCGGGTTTCCGGCGTTTCGCGGCCCAGGGGTGTGGCCTCGACAAATCGGTAAATATCAGCGACCCCGCGGAAAATATCCGGTGTCAAGCCGACCGCCGCGAAAGTGTCGGCGATCTCCTCCATCTCGCCGACCCAGCGATACGCTTTCGGGCAGGATTGCGGCAACCAGGCGTCGGCGCGCGCGACCAAGGCGTTTTGGCTGAAACTCAGCTCGGCGTGCAAATCCTCGGCGCAGCCAAGCGCCCGGGCCGCCACCAGCGCCTCGATCTGCAAGGCGGTGATGCCTTTGGTCAAGCTGGCGTAGCACATCTTCAGACCGGAGGCGGCGCCAATCCCGCCGTCCATCGACCGAATATCCAGGCCCGCGTCACGCAGGCCATCCAACCGCGCCAAACCGTAACCGGCGACATAAATCCGGGGGCCCGCGTCGGCGCCGCGCGGCGGCCCACCAATGATCCCGCCATCGATCATATCGATCCCGCGCGCGCCCAAGGCGGCGGCGATGTCCTGGGCGGTGGCCGGCGCAATCGCGTTCAGATCGACGAACAACGGCCGCGCGGCGCCGGCCGCCGCGGCCAAGCGCCGGGCGAAGGCGAGGGCCGAAGCCGGCGGCATCACCGACAAGACAATTTCCGCCTCGCCGGCCAACGTCGCCAGCCCGTCGACGGCGATGATCCCGGCGGCGGCGGCCAACTGCCGGCTACGCGGCGAACGATCGGTCAAATCGGTGATCACCCGCCAACCCGCCCCGACCAAGCGGTGGCCGATGGCGCTGCCCATGTCGCCGGGTGCGACCACCGCGATGGTTGCCTGCGTCATTGTTCGGTTTCCCTGTTGCCCACCGCGACATTGTTGCAACCAAAACCCAGCCTGGCTAGTGTCGCCGCGCGAGCCGCGATGGCCGCCGGCCGGGAAAGGGACGGGCAGTGAAATATATCAGCACGCGCGGGGCGGCGCCGACGCTCGCCTTCGACGACGTTCTTGTGACCGGCCTGGCCCGTGACGGCGGGCTTTACGTGCCGGACAGCTGGCCGCAGTTTTCGGCCGCCGAGCTTTGCCGTTTTCGCCACTTGTCCTACGCCGACCTGGCCGAGGAGGTGATGCGCCCGTTCGTCGCCGGCAGCATCGATGACGCCAGCCTGCGGACCATTGTTCATGGCGCTTATCGCGATTTCGGCCACCCCGCGGTCGCACCGCTAAAGCAATTGGATCAGCGACTGTGGCTGATGGAATTGTTCCATGGCCCGACCCTGGCCTTCAAAGATTACGCCATGCAAGTACTCGGCCGCATGTTCGACCATGTCTTGAAAGCGCGTGGCGAGCGCGTGACCATCGTCGGCGCGACCTCGGGCGATACCGGTTCGGCGGCGATCGAAGCCTGCCGCGACCGCGAGGCGATCGATGTTTTCATCCTGTTTCCCGAGGGCCGGGTGTCGCCGGTCCAGCGCCGGCAAATGACCACGGTCGCCGCCGACAATGTCCACGCTATCGCCCTCGAAGGGCATTTCGACGATTGCCAGGACATGGTCAAGGCGCTGTTCAACGATCTGGCCTTCCGCGACCGCCTGGCCCTGTCGGCGGTGAACTCGATCAATTGGGCGCGGATCATGCCGCAGATCGTCTATTACATCGCCGCCGCCGTCGCCGTGGGCGCGCCTGATCGGCCGGTCGCCTTCAGCGTGCCGTCGGGCAATTTCGGCAATGTTTTCGCGGCCTATGGCGCGGCCCGCATGGGGCTGCCGATTTCCCACCTGCTGGTCGGCTCCAACCGCAATGATATCCTGGCTCGCTTTTTCGACAGCGGCACCATGGCCATCCATGGCGTCGAGCCCAGCTTGTCGCCGAGTATGGACATCCAAGTGTCGAGTAATTTCGAACGCCTGTTGTTCGACCTGATGGACCGCGACGGGGCGGCGGTGGCGGCGACCTTGAGCGCCTTCCGCGCGGACGGCCATTTCGCGGTCAGCCAGGGGCAATTGGCGCACGCGCGCGCCATGTTCCAGGGCCACGCGGTCGATGACGCCACCATCCTGGCGCGTATCGCCGCCACCCGCGCCGCCACCGGCGAGGTGATCGATCCGCATACCGCCGTCGGTCTGGAAACCGCGGTGGCGCTGGGCGCCGAGATCGAGGCGCCGCTCATCGCCTTGGCCTGCGCCCACCCGGCTAAGTTTCCCGACGCCGTCGCCCAGGCGACCGGCGTCACCCCGGTCCTGCCGCCGCGTTTGGCCGATCTGATGGAGCGGCCGGAACGCGTGGATGTTCTGCCCAATGATTTGGAGACCATGAAGAACTTTATCGAGGACCGCGTCGGCGGCGCCCGCCGATGAGCGCGCCGACCCGTCAAATCACCCGGCTCGACAACGGTTTGACCGTGCTGACCGACCGCATGGCCAGTGTCGAAAGCGTGTCCCTAGGCGTTTGGATCGGGGTGGGTACCCGCCATGAGGCGGCCGCCCATGGCGGCGTCGCGCATTTGCTGGAGCATATGACTTTCAAGGGTACCCGGCGCCGCGACGCCTTCGCCATCGCCAAGGAGATTGAGGATGTCGGCGGCCATTTGAACGCCTACACCGCGCGCGAACAAACCGCCTATTAC
>MDSZ01062390.1_pt1 | contig 10557 bp, 6 predicted proteins | sample 811201 | NCBI WGS metagenome assembly MDSZ01 (sample SAMN05326647, study PRJNA326480) | marine metagenome | isolation source: seawater | place: Indian Ocean: North | collected 2010
CAAGGTTCTGCAGCAATTGCCAATGGTTGCGTTTATTTTGGCACAACAGAAGAGTTTTACTGCTTAGGTGCATACAAGAAGACGGATGTCGCAATACCACCTCAGCCTGCCGTTCCTGAGCCGAATCCATCCGGGGTCCCTGCACAATTACAGGTTGTTCCTGCTGAAGTAACACTTCGTTCGGGAGAGAAAGTCGAGTTCCAGGCAAGGTTGTTTGATGAGAATGGACAATTCATCAAGACCACTCCGATTGCCCTGGAACGTGCTTCCATGAAGCGAGGCCCTGGCATTGATTCAGAAGTTACCTTGCCGATTCTGCAAGGAGAGATCGATGGGGCAAGTTTCACCGCTCCTGAGATTACTGGTGGTCAGTCAGGTTCTCTACTTGCTACCGCTGGTGCATTGCAAGCGACTGTTCGTATCCGACAAGTTCCTCAACTACCGTATAAAGAAAACTTCGAAAGTATCGGGGCTGGTACGATTCCAGGAGGCTGGACGAACACACAGTTGCGATATATCACAAAGACGCTTGACGACGGTAATACCGTTCTCATGAAGACGGCGACGATTGCTGTTCCGTTTTATCGTCAGTGGTATGCGTTCATCGGAACTCCAGACCAAAAAGACTACACAATCACTGCAGATATGATGGGAGAAAAGGTTCGAGATAACCTTCCCAACATGGGCGTGACAGCGCATCGATATATTTTGCAGATGGTTGGAAACGAGCAAAAGCTACGACTATCAGCCTGGGATGCGATGCCTCGGATCGCCAAAGAAATTGATTTTGCTTGGGATCCAAGTACGTGGTACCAACTCAAGATGACTGTTAAGGTCGAAGGTAAGCAAGCTATCATCCAAGGGAAAGCATGGAAGAAAGGTGATCCTGAGCCGGGCGAATGGAATTTGGAATTGATTGATGAGAATCCAAACCCTTCGGGGGCGCCAGGCCTCTATGGTTCTGCCCTCGGCATTCAGCCGCCTAAACCAGGCACACCCATCTATTACGACAATATCCAAGTTCAATAAGCTACGTGTTCCTTTTTGATCGGTATTCGATTCGTCTAACGGGAAATTTAAATCAATGCAATGCAACATGAAACCTAACCTGATCTTTGTACTGTTCACTCTCGTGGTGTTGCAGCCGTCGATTTCTGTCTATGCCCAAGATGTTCCCGACCTGCTTAATATTCCGTCAAAAGATTGGCGGATGTATGGCGGGCATCTTCAGCGGAATTTTGCCAATCCAGTAGCAAAGGGTCTTCCGGACTCTTGGGATATCGAAGATGGCACGAATGTCGCTTATTCGATTCAGTTGGGATCACGGGCATATGGTGGGCCTGTGATGAGTGGTGGACGTCTTCTGATCGGCACCAACAATGAGTTTCCCCGTGATCCTGCTATTACTGGCGATAAAGGCATCATGATGTGCTTTGATGAAAAAGACGGAAAGTTCTCGTGGCAAATTGTTCACGATAAGCTCAAAGCAGGACGCGTCTGGGACTGGCCTCAGCAAGGCGTGTGCTCTACGCCCTGTATCGAAGGTGATCGGTTTTGGTATGTGGGGAATCGTTGTGAAGTGATTTGTGGTGATATCACGTCCGGCACAATTCATTGGAAGGTCGACATGATCGGTGAATTAAATGTATTCCCGCACAATATCGCCACCTGTTCTCCGATGATCGTTGACGATGTGCTTCTCTTAGTCACCAGCAATGGAGTTGATGCAGCTCATCTGCGTGTTCCATCGGAAAACTCTCCAAGTTTCTTGGCGCTGAACAAAGATGATGGCAAGGTGCTATGGTCCAGTAATCTTCCAGGTCAATCACGTCGAAACATCATGCATGGACAGTGGTCGAATCCGACCTTTGCGCAGCCGGGCGGCAAGCCTCAGGCGATTTTTCCTGGAGGGGATGGTTGGATATATAGCTTCGACCTATCGGGCAATCTCCTTTGGAAATTTGACTGCAATCCAAAGGATGCGGTTTACCGACTTGGTGGACGTGGTACGGCAAACGATTTTGTTGGCACCCCGGTTGTTTATAAGGACAAGCTTTTCATTGCTGTTGGACAAGATCCTGAGCACGATACCGGCGTTGGTCACCTCTACTGCATTGACATCACCAAAACGCCGACGCGTGAAGACAAAGATGTTTCACCTGCGCTGGTTGTGTCTCGAGAGCCAGAACTCGTGGAGCAGCCGAATCCTGATTCAGCTGAAATCTGGCACTATGGTGGACCGGTCAAAGAAGGTGTACCAAGCCCGACCGATGAAACCTATTACTTTGGTCGGTCGATGTCGACATGTGCCATCATGGATGATCTGCTATACATCACTGAATTGGGAGGTCACGTTCATTGCTTGGATGCACTTACCGGAGAACTGTACTGGACCGAAAATATGTTTGCCAATACGTGGTCGTCTCCTTGTGTCGCGGACGGAAAAGTCTACGTTGGCAATGACGATGGGATCATGTATGTCTTTGCGCACGGCAAAGAAATGGATTTGATTGCCGAAATCGAACACGATGACGGGACAAAGCTCCGCACCACACCCGTGGCTGCAAACGGTCGCTTGTATTACATGAGCGAAAGTCCAACGAAGCTTTGGGTGATTGAAGAAGGTGCTGGAAAAGAGTAAGTCTCATTGCATATCGTGCAGCAATAATAACGGGTTGTTATGTCACGCCGTATGTTGTTTTTGATCCTCGTGTCTAGTTGTTCGTTTGTTGCACAGGGGCATGAATTGCCAGATGAGGAAATCGAACGTCGCGTTCAGGTGAGTGTTAAGCCTGGACGTGTGTTGGTGCAGTACTCTCTTGCGATGAACGAAGTGACATTGAAAAAGGAGTTGTGGAAATTTAGCCAAAATACTGACGGGACATTTTCGGAGTTGTTGAAACGGTACGAGAAGGTGATCCCGCTTTCCCTGTCAAATCATCTTCAATTAGAAGTTGATGGAAGCGTTTTTCCTATTCTTCCTGTAGGGGTGGAGTATTCTGGCTGGAGCCATCGCTATCTGACGTGTCTGTTCAGGGGCGAGGTTCAGCTTGCAGCAACCACAAAAACAATCACAGTCACGGACAACAATTTTCGTGATACACCAGGAGGCTACCGGATTGCGATGAAGGGCATTTCCGGTGCCAGGATGGAGCCTTCTTCTGTCCCACCGACCGTATCTCGTGCGACATCAGTCGTGTTGAAAGGCATGCCTCAACGAGAGAAGGAAGCAGCAACAACCGTCACAGGAAAGTTTTCGATCGTAGAGTCGTCAGAGTTCACTCCAAAAAAACTCTCGCACGCTACTGTTCATGTACTGTCGATGAGAGATACGTGTTTGGTTTTGCTTGGAAACATGCTGGAGTTCAACTGATGAGTCACTGGATCAGACTGATAGGTCTCATGTTATGTGGTGCTACCGCAGCAGCGCAGCCTCCAAATATTATCCTGATGATGGCAGATGATCTGGGCTATGGTGACCCAGGGTTTAATGGCAATACGATTATTCAGACCCCGCACATGGACTCGCTGGCAAAAGAGGGAGTCGTACTGACTCATTTTTATGCTGGCAATTCAGTCTGCTCTCCGACTCGGGCCACCTGCCTGACGGGGCGCCATCATGATCGTATGGGAATTTGGATGGCCAATAAGGGACATCTTCCCGCACAGGAAATTACACTTGCGAAAATGCTGAAAGAAAAAGGATACATGACCGGCCACTTTGGAAAGTGGCATCTGGGAACCTTGAGTACAACCATCTCTTCCAAAGGTGCAAAGCGGAAGCCGGTGCTGAACTATGCGCCTCCGTGGGAGCGAGATTATGATCGCTCGTTCGTGACCGAGTCGGCCATCTGCACATGGAATCCCGGACTCGGAAAACGTGCAAAAAACAATCCATTTTATGAGGATGGCGTTGCATTGGATGGATCGGATGAAAGTTTGAGGGGGGGGGCAGCGCGTGTCGTGGTGGATCGTGCAGTACCCTTTATGAAACAGGCCGTCGTCGATGGAAAACCGTTTCTCTCTGTTGTCTGGTTCCATGCCCCGCACGAAGATATTGAGGCAGGGCCAGAGTATTTGGCGATGTATCCTGATGCTGGTGACGCGGCACATTACTATGGTTGTATTACCGAACTCGATGAACAGGTTGGACGTATCCGCGCAACGATTGAAGAGCTTGGTGTTGCAGATAACACACTTATTTTTTTCTGCAGTGACAACGGCCCTGAAGGCCGAACTGGAACGGAAGGTCGTCGCAGAGGCGTGACCGATGGGCTTCGCGGGCGTAAGCGCGACCTCTATGACGGTGGTGTTCGCGTGCCAGCCTTTGCGGTCTGGCCCGGTAAAATTCAAGCGGAAACCAAAAATGATTCTGTTCTGACGACACTGGACTATTTCCCGACGATTGCTCGAGTTGTTGGTTATCACATGCCAGACCGTCGACCGATTGACGGAGAGGATGTGCTCGATATTTTGACTGGGAGAAGCAAAGCACGCACCAAGTCGATCCCCTTCCGATATAACGAGAAACAGTCTTCGTTGGTGAAGGGGGGCTATAAGCTACTGCTTCCAGCGTATGAATTGTATGACCTTTCTCACGATCGTCCGGAAAGGAAAAACCTTGCTGCAGCGATGCCGGAGAAGGCGCGGGCAATGAAAGCTGAGCTGGTGACCTTTTTCGAGAGTGTAAAGAACAGCCACTCCGGTTCAGATTACAACGACCCGTCGTTCAAGGCGGTTGATCCGTGGCAGCCACTGAAAATAAAATAACCTCGACTGTGAATTCTCAAATAAATGAGACCACAGGTATCTAAATGGATATCGTCTCGGATGTAGATGATAGAAGGACTTCAGTATCCATAACACCTGAAGTAGGGGCATCTTCGGTATGAATAATTGGGAGTTGGTGAAGAGTATGACCATTGACACAGTGGCTGCTACTGGATGTGAACTTGTTCGTGAATACCTTTGTCGAACCTTTGGGGCAAGGAATGAACAATTTGAATTTGTTTTATTGACGCAGTCGACGGAATAATTGAAAATTTACCAATCTGGAGGGGAAATGAGAGGGGTGTACAGGGTTCCTCTGAATCACTCTTTGCCAAACGGTTGGGCAGGCACTTCATGCGTCATAGGCAGTCGAAGCAATTGTTGAAAAGACGTGCTCGAAAGAGTCGTGCACGTGGAACTCATCTTGAACAATTGGAATCACGCATTGTTCTTGATGCCACGTCACTCCTCGATCCTTTGTCGGCCGAATTCGTATCAACAGATAGAGGCGCGTATTCAGCGGTTCCTTCTCATAATCTTCCCAAAGGGGGTGAGAGTCTTCTTCCGGATGTCTCGCCAGTAGATGATCTGGTTCTTGGTGGAGCTGCTGCCGACACGGCTACTGTAAGCATTCATTCGCTGGGGAATCAGTCCCTGCCATTTTCACAGTTTGTTCGCCTTGAGATACCTACGGCCCCAGCACATCCATGGCATATTTCACTCTCGCTCGATCCTGTTGGTGAGCTTACGCAGGGTGATGTTCTGTATGTCGGTTTTTATGCGAGGGGGGAACATCTTGATACGACTGATCCGTTTGAGGCCAAGGCCTACATTCAAGAAAATGGATCCAACAAGAAATTGTTGACACTTCCGGTGGCTGGTTCAACCGAATGGAAAAGGTTTTCCACAAAGGTTGAAGTTGAAAAGGATGTCCAAGCTGGTGGTTACAAATTTGTTCTCCATGCTGGTTTTGCACCACAAAGACTAGATGTTGGTGGTCTTGTTATTGAAAATTATGGACGGCTCGGCCACCGACTCTCTGATTATACGATTGCCGTCCAGGATATTCATGGTGCTCCTCTTCCTGAAGCGACGCTTGATGTTGAGATGACTAACCACGGTTTCAAATTTGGGACACAGGTTCGTGATCATCTTTTTGCCGTGTCGGAAGCAGCATTCAGTACGATGAACGATAGCCAGAAAATGGCGCTTACGCCAAATCTTGAATCATCTTTTGGCATACCCAGATTTGTGCCGACGTGGACAGATGTGGTCAATCATCGCACTATTGTTCGTGAGCATTTTAATCATGTCGTACCAACAACTGGACTGCAGTGGATTGCTCTGGAAAATAATGGTAGCTCCATTCCAGAGGCTGCGATACTGGAAGCAACTGAAGGTGAACAGACAGTAACGGCTGCGTCTGTTGTCTGGCAAAAAGATCGATGGCCGACGCCCGAAGCATTCCGTTCATCTTCTAACCCTGACGCTCAAGCATTCCACGATGCTCTCGTGACAGCACGATTAGGTCCAGTGAGTGTCCTGCAACAGTTTAGCGACGCAGGCTCAGGTCCCGCGATTTATGACTGGAAGCTTCTGAATGAACCGTTACATGAAGATTACTACCAGCAAGTGTTTGTAGAGGCTGGTATCTATAGTAGTGAAGTTGATGCACTCGCGGATTATTTTAAGCGGGCAGATGCCATCAGGCCGGATGTTACGCTTTCAATAAACGAATACAATGTCATTAATTCAGCGAATGATAACTTTGCTATCCAGTATCGTAACTTAGTACAAAGTCTCCTAGATGCTGGTGCACCAATCGATCGCATTGGTATTCAGGCTCATATTTCGAGGAATGATATTTCCAAGGAAGACATTGTCAGGCGTCTTGATATTTTGGCTGAGACAGGTCTGCCGATAGAGATCAGCGAGTTTGATACGCGTGATGATGCAGACGTGCCTCAACTGAATGAAGTCGAACAGGAACGTATGTTTCGAGATATGCTTGAAGCATCATTTGAGCATCCGTCAGTTGATGGATTTATCCTTTGGGGTGTTTGGGACAAGGTTCATTGGCGTGGGAATGCCCCGTTGTATGATGCCGACTGGAACATCAAGGCTGCAGCTGCACCTTGGTTTGATCTTGTTCGCGATCAGTGGATGCCCAACTTAGCGGATCAGTCGGTTAATGCCGATGGAGAGTGGGTAGCGCCAATAGGACTTTACAACGGTGCATATCAGATTACGGCTGAAGCCAATGGCGTGTCTTCAGTTGCAGAAATTGACATAACTGAAAACGGAAATTATGTCCTTACGGTCAACACCGTTGCTTCGTCAACGATTCCAGTCGTTGATGAGGTTGTTCTTTCTGAGACTGCGGCATTCATCGTTGGTGAGACAATTGGCATCACTGTAGAGGGTGCAAATTTTGACCCAGATGCAACCGTTTCACTTTCGGGGACAGGTGCGGTGATCAATTCATCAAGTCACACGAATGCATCAACGATAGAGTTGTTTGTCACATTGTCAGAATCGGCCTCAGAAAGTTCACAGACGTTGACGGTTACCAATCCCAATAATGCAACCGCTCAGAAAGTCTTTTCGATTCCACAACTGAGCTCAAACGAACCACCGACGCTTCATCCCATCGGTGACATGTACGTGAATGAAAATAGCCCACAGCAGACAATCGCTTTGACAGGGATCACGTCTGGTGATCCTGCGGCGCAACTCTTACGAGTCACAGCAGAGAGTAGCAATACAGGATTAATTCCACATCCTGTTGTTACCTATGTTTCACCAGATGGAATTGGGAGTCTTTCATTTACAGCTTCCACCAATACGTATGGAACATCGGCCATCACAGTGACTGTTGAAGATGCTGGGATGGATGCTGAGTTTGGAACAACACACGATAATGCTGCAAGCACTCAGTCCTTTGATATTACAGTCCTTGAGTTACTGCCCAATCAAGGTGCGATAGCGCTCAGTAAGGATGGATCCGGGCAGTTGTATGCTGATGCCCAGCCTGTGATGCATCAGCAGCAGCAGATGACTGTCAACTTCTATGGTTGGCAGGTATTGGGTGCGGAAGATGACGGTGAGCGGCATTCGCTCCTGGCAACGCGGCATGGTGTCACCAATCGCATCATCACAGATGATACATGGCGTGTGACAAGCCTGTTTCATAGCTTGGCGAACGAGTCAACGATCCCGCTTCAACGTGAAAATCGTGGAGCGGCATTTCATTCCAATGTCGCTACTGGGCCAGGGGCCTACATCTTTGCTGGCACGTCAAACCCAACCATCACGGTCTATCGGGGCACCACCTATACCTTCAATCTCAATACTCCGGGACATCCATTCTACCTGCAGACAGTCGGAGGTGGTTTCAATGCCGATCTCATGTATGCCATCGGCGTGATTGGCAATGGTTCTGATTCAGGGATGCTCACGTGGCATATTGCAGAGGATGCTCCAAATGAAATCTTCTACCAGTGTCAATTCCATGTCGGGATGGGTGGAAGAATCATCATTGCACACCTGCCTTCGAATATTGGCTAGTTGTGTGAGGGAGAAGAGACAAGAACATTGGTGTGTTTAAAAATGCTCTTAAGTTCTTTTATTTGTTTTCAGCCAATGACCAAATAGAGCACTGCATGTTCCCATGCACACTTTCGAATCATCCGGTGGCTTTCGTGTCGGAGGACATTTATGGACGATTGTTCTTCGTCTTTTTAGCTTTGGCTGGAAAGTAGGGCGATTCTGTTCTTGCTGTGGCAAGGAATGTTTTGATTGTTGAAATGACCGATGGGTTTGCCTGAGCAACATCCTGTTGTTCGTGTGGGTCGTTTTTGAGGTCATAGAGCTCAAGAGGTTCTTCGGTTCCAAAACGAATTGCTTTCCAATCACCAAATCGAACAGCTTGCTGGAAGGGAGAATGAATCTCCCAATAGTGCATGTCACGTGACTTCTGAGTGCGACCCATGAGTGTTGGTACGACCGAGATGCCGTCTAGATTACGAGGTGTGGTAGCACCGCCTAGTTCACAAAGCGTTGGGAAAACATCCCGCATATCCCAAATAAAGTCGCTGACGTTCCCTGCTGGAATCTGTCCAGGCCAACGGACGGCCATGGCAGCACGAATGCCTCCTTCATAGAGGAAACGTTTAATACCCCGAAGACCTCCGGCACTGTCGATTGCTTTTGCAAATGGTGGGTTTGGCCCATTGTCAGAGGTATAGAAAAGAATGGTGTTTTCATCGATGTCGAGTTCCTTGATTAAGTCAAGAATTTTGCCAACCATCTGGTCAGTACGGGTAATCATGGCGGCGTAGTGCTGTACGGTTTTGCCACCAGGTATTCCTTCATACAGTGGGAACGTAGCATCGCTTGTTGGGATAATGTACTGACCATGCGGTGGTGTAACAGCAAGGTATAAGAAGAATGGTTCGTTCTTGTGTTCACGAATCAGTTCAAGGGCTTTTTTTTCTTGCTCGTATGGAATGTAGGTTTGTTTCTTCTTCCCTTTATTGCCTGGGACCGGTACCATTTTCCCACCATCCCAAATCTCAGCTGGGTAGTGGTCATGGGCATGAACCTGATCGAGGTAACCGTACCAGTAATCAAATCCCTGGTTTTCAGGGACGCCGGTGGATCCAGGGTTTCCGAGACCCCACTTCCCAACACCGGCTGTGAAATATCCAGATGCGTGGAGCGCTTCCGCCACCGTGACATCTCCATCCTCTAGAAATACAAGTGGACGTCCGTTTGTTTCACTGAGCTCTTTCGTGAGTGCTTTCGCCGTATTATCTCTTCGTCGACAATGTCCAGTATGGAGCCCAGTCATAAGGACACACCGTGTTGGTGCGCAGACAGCCGACCCCGAATAATGATTTGTGAATTTCATGCCCTCTGAGCAAAGGCGGTCAAAGTGTGGTGTCTTCACAAAGGGAGAACCAAATGCCCCAAAATCTCCGTACCCAGCATCGTCCAGCATGATGTAAATAATGTTTGGTTTGTTTTTGGGTCTATCTGCTGCACCTGCATGTGAGGGATGCATCAAGCCGAGGAAAATAATTGCAGCGATGAGGCTGATATTCATTCTGTTTTTTTTCATGTCAGATGTATGTTTCATTGGTGTGTTGTCGTAGTGGAATGTTTTTCGAGTGCGAGACACGCAATGGTGAGGGATTGGATCATGCCACGTTCATACTCGTATCCGTAAAATATATCTGGTGCCTGCCGCCAGCAAGATCATAGACTGATCGGGATAAAATCCATGGTATTTCCACCTGCGAGTTTAGGAATAATCTTGCGAACCAACTTCTGGTGCTCGGGATGTTTGTTGTAGGCCATGAGATCCTCTTTTCTTTCAAAGACAGAAATTTGCCCATATTGAAACCCCCGATGCCAACGCGCCTCATTTTTTCCGACCAGTAATTCTCTGAGAACGGGAATCTTCTTCTTCAGGCCAGCAAGCTCATTCATTAACTCTGCCATTTCGTTATCAGAAACGCCATCCTTGAATTTAAAATTGAAGGCATGAATGAAGTGATCCTTGTAACTCATGACGCCAAGTTTTGTATCTGGCTCACCAATCGGAAAAAAATCCATCCCATTCCCGATGTCCAGTCGCGGAAGAATGTGTTGTACCAGTTCTTGGTGCTCGGGATGTTTTTCATAGAGCATCAGATCTTCTTTTGTATTAAAGACTGCAATCTCACCATACTGAAATCCAAGTGTTTTTCTTGCGATGTTTTTCCCGATAAAGAACGCCTCAAG
>MDSZ01178584.1_pt1 | contig 10557 bp, 9 predicted proteins | sample 811201 | NCBI WGS metagenome assembly MDSZ01 (sample SAMN05326647, study PRJNA326480) | marine metagenome | isolation source: seawater | place: Indian Ocean: North | collected 2010
CCATATTTTTCTTTAAAGTTTTCTAAATTATAAATTATCTTAGTTTCTTTTTTTTTATCTAATTTAAATTTTTTGTATCTGTTATTTTTTATAATTTTTGATAAAGTGTTCAAATTACTTACATTTATCGATGTAAGTTTAGATAATTCAAATTCTGCCTTTGGGTCCCTATACGGCATATAATTAATAGATGGCTTATTTAATAATTTTGCTTCTATTGAAGTAGTGCAATTACATGAAATTAGCAATTTTGATGCCAATATCCACTTATTTATGTTCGAATTATCTGTGATAATTTTTAAATTATTATATTTTTTTTCAAGTTTTTTATAATATTGAATTCCTTCGCCTGGATGTGGCATTACTAAAAATAACTCTTTAGGAAATTTTTTACATAGAAAACCATACATTTCATTATACATCAAAAAGTTTTTTTTTTGAAAAGTAAAGCCGCGAGCAAATTCATTTAATTCGGTTTTAAAATTTTTTCCCTTCGTAAACTTATTCTTTTTATGCTCCATGACTATCGATTTTTCAAATTTAACTTTATTGAAGGTTTTCAGGTCCTCTTCTGCCATGTTATATTTTAAAAATTGGGTGGCAATAAGTATAAATTCTTTATTTGGTTGAGCATTAATTTTACTTTTAAAAATTTTATTATATCTTTTTTTTAAAATATCCACTCTAGGACTTCCTGTAGAAATAATTTTTTTGTGGTCTAATTTATTTTTTTTGACAAATTTTGAGTATATTTTTTTACTATTTAAGCCCCAAGTAAATAAATATTGTAAATCCCTAAAAATAAATTTTGAAAATCTTAACTTTCCAATTAAATGTTCATCATAACTTATTTGTCCACCCTCCTCATCAATACCTACCAACTTATGACCATATTTTTTTACATCATTTAAAATTGGATTATATCTGGGCCCAAAACTTTTTAAAAATATTATTCCACTTTTGAGGTACTTTAATACACTAAAGATTCTTGACTTCTTTGTAATTGCAACATCGAAGTTATTCTCTTTGGCTTTCAGAGCTAAAATTATTTTTGAATCAAGTTCACGTCGAGCAATTTCTATAACGATATATATAATTTTTTTTAATTTCACTATGAATGTTTGTAATTACTACAATTTCTCAAAAATAAAAGAGTTTAAATTAATTTTTTTTATACTAAATTTGAAATTTACATTATCTAACTTTTGAAAAGACAAAATTTCATTTTTTAATTTATTAACACTTATTTTTTGGAATTTACTACTTTTATATTTTTCATTTAGCAAAATATCCTTGTAAAAAAAAGAAATAAAGTTCAAAATTTTTGGATAACTACCTACAAATTTCTTAATTGCACTCAGAAAATATTTTTTTTTCTTTAAATACATCTTTTTGAATTTTATGAGATTTCAGGTCAATTTTTTTTAAATTATCAATAAACGATTTATAAAAAAAATTTTTGTTGTTATTAAAAATGAAATTTTTGACAGTATTGTTTTTATAAATATAGTTTTTTTTGTTATTAATCAAATTTTTTACTTTCGCGTGGTCGTGTTGTTTTATAGAAAGTCCAATTCTTTTATAAATGGTATTATTTTTAAAACCATTAACTAGATAAATAATTTTTTTCTTTAACAGAGCAGCTTCAAAAGCTGTAGTACACCCCGAATGTAAGTAAAATTCTGAGGCATAGATATAAGGTGTTATCGAACCTTTGCGAATTATAAATATATTTTTTAAACCCTCTCTATTGAAATTTTTTTTCACTTTTGTAACATCTTGTCTTGGATGAGGTCTAAAAATAAAGTTTATCTTTGGATTTTGTTCTGCAATTTTTTTAGTAAATTTGACCAATCTTTCGTAAAAAATTTTATCATATTTAAAATAATTTTTTAAATCTCTCAATTTCTTTTTTTTAAGTTTTTTTTCTACGCTATTTGCTATCCACTTAAGATAAATATTGTTATCTATATATCCATCAACAGCTGCGAAACTAGATGAAACTAAAAAAAATTTCCCATACTTTTGAATTAATTTTTTTTTTTCTTTATCAAAGATTTTTTTGTATTTATTGTGACATAAATCATATTTTGGATGGCCTGATATAATTAGTTTTTTTTTTTCAATTTTATTTTTCATTAAATTATAATCTGCTAAACCCCAGCAATAATAATCGTTGAGTTTATTCATTATTTCAGAGTTTGTCCTAGCATCGAAGTCGGTTCCATAACTAAAATTTATTAAGGGCCCCTCTTCATCTAAAATGGATAGTCTGTTATCAGAAGGATTTTTCTTAAATTGAAAATTTTTTATAGTTCCCCCTTTTGATATCAAGTACATCCCTTTGTATTTTTTATAAAAATTATAAATTTCAGATTTTTTACCAAAAATTATTCTATACTTTGTGTTTCTTAGAATCTGATAAACACAAAAAAGTTTGCTTAGATACTCTCTAACACTTATTTCGATTGGAAATGCAATAATCATGAAGATTTTTTGGTCAAATTTAGAATGTTATCTGAGTATTTTATAGTTTGGTCTCTGTGAGAAATAATTATAATTAATTTATTATTTTTAATTTTATGTAATGTTTCCATCAATTTTCTTTCTGTATTGATATCTACTGAACTTGTGAATTCATCTAATATTAATAATTCAGGGTCATCGTATAAAGCTCTAGCTAAACCAATTCTTTGAATCTGCCCACCTGAAATTTTCGAACCCTTTTCTCCAATTATATGTTCAAACTTTTCTGGTAAAGACAAAATAAAGTCTAATATCTCCGAGTTTTTTGCAGATTTATTCAACTTTGTTAATATTTGTGAATTATCTCCATCATCCATAAACGAAATATTATTTTTTATTGTGTCGTCAAAAATGAAAACATTTTGGGGAACGTAACCAACATTAAAATTTTCATATATTTTTTTGTCATTGAATTCTTTTTCATTCACAAAAATTTTTCCATCTTTGAAAGAAATAAGGCCTAACAATATATTTAGTAAAGTTGTTTTGCCTGACCCACTTATTCCAATTACTGTATTTATTTTTCCCTTTTGAAATTTAAAATTTATGTTTTCTAAAACACTATTTTCAGTCTTGGGGTATTTATATGTAAGGTTCTTAATTTCAATGGTCTCAACATTGATTTTCTGCTCGTTTTTTTTTTCTTTTTTAATCTCTTCAAGAAATACTTGCTCATCAACAATTTCGTCTTTGATTAAATTTACTGAATTTTGGAGAAAATTGATTGAATAAACAATATTATATATTTTTAATAATGATGGCATTATTCTAACTATACAAATAAAAAAAATACCTAGTTTTGAAAATATTTCATCATCTGAAACTCCAATAGACGAAAAATAATTTATAATTATGAAGATGAATAGAATTGTAAAAGTTTCCAGATAAGGTTTTGAAGCATTTTTGACTAAACCGTGGGTTATTGCATTTCTAATATATTTTGCATAGGATTCATCAAAATATTTTATAGTTTTTTTTATTTTTTTAAAAATTTTAATTTCTTTTACAGAACTGAGACTCTGAATAATATTCAAAATCAAATTTCCACCAACTATTATTCTTTCCTCAGCCCACTTCCTATTTTTTTTTAAAAATGCAAAGTAAATTAAGCCAATTGTAGTTCCAAAAAAAATTATTGAGATACCTACTAATATAGGATCATAGAAAATTAATGTAAGAGTAATACCAGATATAACAAACATTTCTGTAAGAAGATCTGCAGATTGGAGCATCAATTTTCTTACCCATCCAACTTCAGTGTACATATTTCTAAATTTAATTGCAGAATTCTCATTTTGAAAAGATAAAAGATCAGAAATTAATATTTTTTTAAGTAAGCTTACTGATAAATTTTTTTGAAATTCAAAGGAATACTTCATTTGGTAATATTTAAAAAGAAGTAATAGGATATTTTTAAATAAAAATATAAAAATTGTGTAAAGTGTTAGTTTAAACAAAGAAAGATTTTTTAAATAAAGTTCAAGATTATTTAAAATTTGATTATTAAAAACTGTGGTATCGTTATTTAGTAATTTTAGTAAAATCCCAATTAAAAATGTAGTCGAAAAAAATTCAAGAAAAAATAAGAGAAAAGCTATAACAAAAAAAAGATAAAAAGCTTTTGCACCTTTGTTATTTGATAACTTAAATATTTTGTAAATATTAATAAATACCATTTATTAAACTATCTTATTGTTTTTTCGCACTAATTATAAAAAAATATTGCCAATTTTGTGTCATTTAATATAAATATATGATATTTAACATATAATTTTTTGAAATTTATTAAAAATTAATATATTCCTCACATTTAATTAATGATTGATAATAATAATTGCTTTTACATAAGTAGATTAAAAAATATTGTGTTTTTGGGACAGGCTCAATGTTTTTTAAAATTACAGGAAATTAATAAAAAACTTAAGTTAAATGATATTATCGTTACATGTTCAGATCAAAAAAAATTTTTTAATAAAGAGAAAAATGTTTTTATCTTTGATCAGCTAGATAATAAATTCAAAAATTTTGTTAAAAAAAAATTTGATTTATCTAAAACATTATTTGTTAGTGTTGGTTGCAGATGGATCTTTAATAATGATGATTTAAATAGTTTTTTTAACAATAATTTGGTGAATTTGCATGGAACAAGATTGCCTTATGATGCAGGGGGTGGAGGATTTTCTTGGAGGATACTTAGAAATGATAGAATAAATAATTTTTTAGTTCATTTAATCGAACCAGGTATTGATAAGGGTAGGATTTTAATGAGCGAAAAAAGTCTATTTCCGACAAATTGTAGAATTCCGATCGATTTTGAAAATTATTATTTTAAGAATTTACCAATTTTTTATGAAAAATTTTTAAAAAAACTCATGAAGTTAAATAAAATCATTCCTAAAATTCAAATTGACTACGTAGGGAGATATAATCCTAGATTAAATACGTCAATTTCAGGTTGGATAGATTGGAAAATGCCGTCTGAGGATTTATCAAAATTTATAAATGCTTTTGATGACCCTTATGAAGGTGCAAGCACTATGATTAACGGAAATGTAGTTAGATTAAAAGGTGTGCAATTGCATGGTGGAGATACTCCAAATCATAATTTTATGTCAGGAATTATTTCACGACATGATAAAGATTGGTTGGTGGTAAGTACAATTGATAAGAATATGCTTATTGTTGAAAAAATAAATAATCTTAAAGGAGTTAATATAATTAATAAACTGAAGAACGGTGAGCGCTTTTATACTCCAAATTCAAAACTAGACTTGGCTTACTCTCAGAAAATTGGCTACAGTACAAAAGGGCTATTGAAAAAAAAATAAAAATCAGTTTAGTCGTGCAAAATCTGTTTCAGAAACTTTTGTTTCAAGATATTTAAATATATCATCACCCTTTTCACATTTTGAGATAATAGAAAATATTTTATCTAGATGACTAAAATATTTATCTATTATCTTTTTATTGTGAGAAATTGAGACATAAATCGTATTGGTTGCTAAAAAATTATTTTTAAGCATTTCTTGAGTAATATAAGTTCGATACGCTTGATGGTTTTTACTCTTAAAATAAAAAGTGCATAAAGCAGAAATTCCTTGAACATTTATTTTTAAATTATGTTTTTTTGCCAACATAAGCCATCTTTTTTTTATAAACAGACCTAAGTTTGTAATATACTTCCAGCTTTTTTTCCTTTCCATTATTTCTAAAGTTTTTAACGCTGCGGTCGGACCAATACTTTCGGTCCAAAAAGTACTACTAATAAAAGTCTTTGTAATTGACTGCATTATTTTTTTTTTTCCTAATACTGCTGTAATCGCATATCCGTTTCCAAGAGCCTTTCCTAACATTAACATGTCAGGGTTAACTCCAAATTTCTTATGAATCCCTCCTAAGCATTCTCTAAATCCAGAAGTGCATTCGTCGAATATTAAAACTATATTTTTTTTATCTGCGAGTTTTCTCACCTTTTTAAGAAAATTATTTTTAGGTAGTTCGTTTCTTATTACTTCCATTTTAATTATTCCTATGTCTTTATGTTTATCGATGAGTTTTTTTAAAGTTTTAAAATCATTGTAGTTGAAAGGAAAAATGCTTCCTTTTAAATTTTCATAAACACCAGAAGTTTTGAGGGATGGAAGTAAGTGTGTATTTAAATTTTTATTATTTTTAAGATTTGCAGCTAAATACCAATCGTGCCAACCATGATAACCACAAAATGCTATTTTTGTTTTATTTGTATATGCTCTGGCTAAACGGACTGCTATCGCATTTGCTTCTCCACCAGATCTAGCAAGTCTTACCTGATCTGCCCAATTATGTAATTCAATTAATTTTTTGGATAAATTTACTTCCTCCAAACAATTTAAAGTCGACATGTTTCCCTCTGAAAGCCTTTTCTTAACTGCCAAATCAACTTCAGGATTTGAGTAACCAAGTATACTTGTCCCTATTCCCATTATACTCATGTCAAAATATTTTTTGTTATCTAAATCCCAAATTTCACATCCTTTTGCTTTCTTAAAATAACTTGGCCACTTTCCTGGTAAAAACGCATCTGGTCTCTTAGAAAAAAGCATGTTACCTCCAGCTATATACTCTTTTGCAAGCTGCCAAGTTTTTTGACCTTTGCTCATTCTATTTGAATTTACTTCCTCACTCATCCTATTTAATTTAATAAAAATTTTTTTATTTTTTCGATAAAAATCTATTATGTCATTAAGATTGAAATTAAAGTTTTTAAAATTATCAAAGACTTTTTTAATTAGAGTGTAATCATAAACCGTATCAAGTGTTATTCTTATATTTGAAAAATCTGGATTATGTGAAAAGTTTTTTTTTTAATTTTGTCTGATCTTAAAAAGTATTTAGTTACATGCTCTTTATCAGAAGTTGACAAATTTGAATTGATTGCTTTTTCTAAAATTTTAAATGAAAAAATTTCTACATCCATACCATCTGGATATGATCTGTTTTGAATGTTCGAAACATAATCGCAATCACTCTGATCATAAATTTTGATAGCTTTATCAACAATCTTAGGATCAATTAAAGGGCAATCCCCAGTAATTCTTAAAATATGTTTGGCAGAAAATTTTTTAGCACATTCATAGTATCTATTTAAAACATCATTTTCGCTTCCCTCAAATATTGAATAATTATTTTTGATTAATAGTTTTTTCAATTTTTTGTTCTCAGCAGACTTTGGTATAGCTACGATAATTTTTTTTAATTTTTTTGAATTTGAAAGTCTCTTTAATAAAATCAGTATTGATTCTTTACGTTTAATTTTTTTCAAAACTTTTCCGCGAAATCTTTTTGATCCAATTCTTGCTTGAACTATTGCGTAGATATTTTTATTCATAAATTCAATTTCATTATATATAATTTGACCTTATTTTATTTTTTTTTAAAACATTTATAAGTTTTGAATTATCTTTGTGGTAGTATTTTTTTATAGTAGAAATTTGATCATCATTTAATTCAATAGGATCAAAAAAATAGATAGTATCAATGATAATGTTCGCAGTATAATTATAAAGTTTTTTTTTTATTGACGAGCTAAAAGGTATCAAAAAAATTTTAAAAATTATTGATTTATTCAATTTTTTTATTAAATATTTATTAATTCTTAAGTATTTATTATTTTTTTTTCTCGTCACATTTTCTGCATCAGCATTAATTATATTATTATTAAATTTTCCTAATTTAAGAAAGTTGTTTAACTCTTTAAAAAAAGACTTTTTGTCATCCCGCATTTCCTCAAAAAATAAGAATTTGATATTTTTTTTTCCAAATAGTTTTATTAATTTAGAATACAACCTGTAATATTTATAACGATCAAAAACAGTTGATATTACTTGCGATGTTTTTTTGTTTTTCTGTTCAAGTTGTTTGATAAATTCTTTAAATCCTTTTGTGGGAAGATTTGAATAGAGCTTTGGGGCGTTTGCAAAGTGACTTGGTATCATTTCTATTTGACTTCGAATTGTTGCGAAGATTTTAATTTTAATACCACATCTCAAAAAAAAACTTTTAAGTCTTTTAAAAATTTCAATGTGTGAAACTGTGAAATTAAGTTGTGTAAATCCCTCGTAACTAATGAAATTAACTTTTTCATTTTTTAAATTTATTTTTTTAATAGATTTCATTATTTCTTTTTCATCTTCAATACTAATTTTTTTTTGATGCATTATCTTATTAAATGATAACAATAAGTCAGGGTCGATATCTTGTAGGCTATGTTGTTTTCCAAAATTCTGAATTTTTGGGTGTCTACTAAAAAACTTTCTTGACAAATATTTTGTTCCTGTCTTTGGAAAACCAATATGTATATAAATAGTTTTCATAAGTCCTATTAATGCATGAAATATTTTTATTGTTTATTTATTATATAGAGTTAATTATACAGTCTAAAAATGAAAGTTTCAATAATAGTAACAAATTATAATTATGGAAGATTTATTCCAAGATGTTTAAGAAGTTGTTTGTCACAAAATTTTGAAAATAAAGATTATGAGATTTTAGTAATAGATGATAATTCATCAGATAATAGCATTAAAAATCTTGAACACTTTAAAAAAAATATAAAGATTATAAGAAATAAAAAAAACTTAGGTGTTGCAGCCTCGTCAAATAAAGCAATAAAAATTGCAAAAGGGGATTATTTTATAAGAATAGATGCTGATGATTATATATCATCATATACTTTAAATTTTTTATATAGTATTACAGAATTTTATCCAAAGATGTTTGGTATTGCTTGTGACTATGCTTTAATTAAAGGGGAAGATAAACAAATTAAAGAATTAAGTAGCAAGGACAATCCAATTTCATGCGGTATTTTATATAATAGAAAAAAATTTATTAAATACGGAATGTACAATCCAAAATTTAGACATAGAGAGGAGGAAGAGTTAAGAATTAGATTGGGATCTAAATATACAATTTATAATCTTAATCTACCATTATATAGGTATAGAGTTCATAATGATAATAAAACAAAATCTAAGAACTACCTTATAGACTTTAAAAAGAAGATTGAAAAGATTTCAAGCAATTTAAATAAAAAAAAATTAAAAAAAACAAATCTTCTTAAAAACGTTGTTCTTATTGTTCCTGTAAAAGGTTATTCAAGAAGATTTAAAAATAAAAATATTCATAATGTTCAAGGACTTCCAATGTTTATTTGGACATTAAAAGAAGCAAAAAAATCTTCATTAATTAAAAATATTTTCGTTTCAAGTGAAAATAATAAAATTTTAAGGATTTGTAAAAAATTTAAGTTTAAAACAATAAAAAGACCAAAATATTTATCAACCAATGGAGTTTTTAAATTAGAAGTTATAAAACACGCGGTAAGAGAAATAGAGAAAACTAGTAAAAAAAAAGTTACATTAGTTATTAGTGCCCAAGGCAATTCTCCAGAAATAAAGATGTCTGTAATTGAAAAATCTGTTGTCAAAATCATCAAAGATAATCTTCAGGAGGTAATTACAGTCAATAAGGATTTAAATTGTAACGGAGCTATAAGGGTGATGACAAGAAAAACATTATTTCAAGAGAGTTTAAGCACAAATCACGGATTTGTAATTTCAAACATGAATGATATACACTATAAAAAAGATTTAAAGAAACTACCTGATTTATGGAAGTAAACTTAACCCAAAGAAAAGTAAAAATAATTTCTGAAATTCATCCACAGCATATGGGCTCAATGGAGGAGGCAAAAAGAATGATTTTGCAAAGTAAGATGGGTGGGGCTCAATTTGTTAAGGTGCAATTATACAATTCACAGAAGCTTTTTGGAAACAATGATAGGTTGTATTTAGAGTTCGGAAAAGAGGAGTTTTTTGATTTAGTAAAATATTCAAAAAATATTGGTGTAAAAATTTTTGCATCAATATTTGACGCTGACAAAATTCGTTGGTGTGAAGAGGCAGGAATTCAACATTATAAAATAGCAAGTAGAACTGTTGAAGATCAAGATTTGTGTAAAAAAATAATCAATACAGGTAAACAAGTCTTTGTGTCACTTGGTATGTATGATTATCTATCAAAAGGAGCTCCCTTTGAGGGAAGTAACATAAAATATTTTTATTGTGTATCTAAATATCCAACGAATTTGCAAGAAATACAAATGCCAGATTTTAGTAATGATAAATTATTTTGTGGTTACAGTGATCATACTATTGGCATATCAGCGTGCGTTTTCGCTGTGGCTAAAGGGGCAGAATACTTAGAAAAACACTTCTCGAATAATAAATCGATTGGTATTGATACTCAAATGGCTCATGTTTGCTCAATGGATTTTAATGATCTTTCAAAATTAAGAGAGATAGCTGATGGCTTAACTTTGATAAAATCATCTGAGAGAAAATAAGTGAGTTGTCTAATTTGCAGAAAAAAAAATTTCGTTCAAATTTGGTTTGGACCTATAAGATCGGGATCGAATAAATTTACTAACAAAAAAGAAAGAATACTAAAATGTTTAAACTGTGATTTGATTTTTTTAAAAGATAAAAGAAA